>Ga0210396_10004951_pt1 | contig 12949 bp, 6 predicted proteins | sample IncBWH17OmetaG_FD_155466 | JGI IMG/M metagenome (GOLD analysis project Ga0210396, IMG submission 155466) | Forest soil microbial communities from Barre Woods Harvard Forest LTER site, Petersham, Massachusetts, United States - Inc-BW-H-17-O ...
CGGCGCAAATTACCAGCACTTTTGACCAGAAACTCGCGGCGGACCTGCCGGTGTCGTCAGTTACAGGCGGCGTTCTGAATCTTTCGCTCTTGAGCGCAGGGGTCGCAACTGGCGGTGGAATCGGCGCAGGCACCGGTCCCAGCATCGGTGGCCAGCGTCCCAGAAATAACAACTTCACCATCGAGGGTGTCGACAACAATGACAAAGCCGTGACCGGCCCGTTGGTCACGATTCCGAACGATGCAGTGGCGGAATTCTCAGTTCTGCAAAACCAGTTCACTCCAGACTTCGGACATTCGTCCGGTGGCCAATTCAACACCATCATCAAGAGCGGCACGAATTCGTTTCATGGTGATGCCTACATCTACTCTGAGAACAGAAATTTTAACGCTATCGACCAATCCGTCATCAACAACGGCCTCACGTCAAATCCGCGCTATGACAACAACCGCATGGGTGGAGTGTTTGGCGGACCTATCATTAAGAACAAACTCTTCTTCTTTGGCGCTTTGGAATATAACCCCATCGGAGCAGCGGCGGTGCTTGGGTCCCCCGTCTGCGCGCCGACATCCGCCGGTTATAGCGCCTTGGCGACTTTGCCGGGGATTTCAGCGACCAACCTGGCCATTTTGCAGAAGTACGCAGCACCGGCTGGCTCCGTAGACACGACCGGAACGTGCGGTCCTTCTGCCGCCGCTAAAGGCGTTGAAACCGTGACCAGCAACACCGGCGCGACTGCGTCGGTACCAGAAGGGATTCTTAGCTTTTCCGGTCCCAACTACCTTAACAACTGGGCGGCGTTGGGCAGCATTGATTACGACCTATCCCAAAAAGACCAACTGCGCGGGCGCTATGTGTATAACCGCTCCGTGGGAATTGACACGACTGCATTTTTGCCCGCGTTTTATCTGAATGCGCCGACTAAATTCCACCTTTTGACTGTGAACGAATACCACACCTTTAACCCCAACACGCAAAATGAGCTTCGGCTGGGCTATAACCGTTTTGATAATAAAACGCCAGCTGGGAACTTTTCGTTCCCGGGCTTGGATAGCTTCCCCAACCTCGTTCTCAACAGCCTCAATGGCTTGAATATTGGACCTGATCAAAACGCACCGCAGTTCACGATTATTAACACCTATCAGTTATCCGACAACGTCAGCTGGACGCACAACAAACATACTGTGAAACTGGGTATTGAGGGTCGCAAATACATTTCCCCTCAATCGTTCACGCAGAGAGCGCGTGGCGACTACGAATACACCACTTTGCAGCAATATCTGGACGACCTGAGCCCTGATTTCCTCGCTCAGAGAAGCGTAGGCCAATCCACCTATTACGGCGATCAATCCGCTGTCTATTGGTTCGTCAACGACAACTGGAGAATCAGGCAAAATCTTACATTGAACTTCGGCATGCGTTACGAATACACCACCACGCCGTTCGGTATTCGCTCGCAAAGCCTGAACAGCCTCGCCTCCGTGCCTGGCGTCGCGGTATTTGATGAGCCTCGCGCTCCCAAGAATGACTGGGGGCCGCGTGTGGGATTCGCGTATTCACCCGGCACCAGCGGCAAGACGTCTATCCGCGGCGGCTTCGGAATCGCGTATGACGTTCACTACGACAACATCGGCATTTTGTCTTTGCCACCTCAGTTGAGTGTCACAGAAAACACCCCGTCCCTTACGGCGAATATTCCGAATTTTCTCGCCAATGGCGGCTTGCCACCAGGAACAGGAGGGATTACAACATATGCTACCCCGGCTGATGCACGAGCAGCTACGACGACGTACTATCCGCCAAACGTGAAGGATCCGAAGTCCATGGATTGGACCTTGGGTGTGCAGCACAGCTTCTGGAATGATTACACCGTCGAGGTGCGCTACATTGGCACTCGAGGGATTCATCTCGACGTGCAATCGATTGTCAACCTTGCGGCTCAGACGACTCCTGCTTTACACCTGCCCACTTACATCGGAAATGTGCCATCGCAGGCCGCCTTGGACGCTTCGACAGTAAACCTGGGCACAATTCTAAATAGCAGTGATGGCATAGTGCCACTTTATGATGCTGCTGGTTTCAATCAAAATGCCCTTACGGCGTTCATTCCAGCCGGATCCTCGACTTATCACGGCTTGGCCATGCAGGTTACCCGCCGCATGAGCCATGGACTGCAGTTTGTTGGGGCTTACACTTACAGCCACTTAATTGATAACAGCACTGCAGACTTCCACACCACCGACCTGACACCGCGCCGCCAGCAAGACTTTGAGAACTTGTCTGCTGACCGCGCAAACTCAGCTCTGGATCATCGCCACCGCTTTACTCTAGCGTTGGTATATGACGAGCCTTTCTTCAAGAGTGGCAATGCGTTTACCAGGAACGTTCTCGGTAATTGGGAGATTGCCCCGATCTACACCTATCAGACCGGCGAGTGGGCAACCGCGCAAAGCGGAGTCGACGCCAACTTGAACGGCGACTCAGCTGGGGATCGCACCATCACCAACCCTTCGGGTGTCGGAGTTACAGGAAGCGGCGTAGTGCCACTTTGCACTAGCGCCGTGGCGCCAGCGGATTGCACTTTGGCTAACGTCTTGAACATTGCAGACAATGTTGTGGGTTACGCCGCAACCAACCCAAGTGCAAAATATATTCAGGCCTACTATGGCGCCTTGGCGAATACCGGCCGCAATACCGTTCTCACTCCCCCGACGAACAACTTTGACGCCACAGCGATTAAACGCTTTACCATAACTGAGCGGTACAAAGTTGAGTTCGGAGTGCAGGCTTTCAACTTGTTGAATCATCCACAATTTATTCCATGCTGCGCCGCGGGCGCTGGCCCCGGCGCGCTCGGTGGAGCGACCAACGCGGTGACTGCCCAGGGCGTTACCGGTTCGGCGCGCAACGCCCTTGAACCGCAACGCGGCATCTTCAACAACTTTAGTGCGGTGTTCCCGAGCGAAGCTCGAGCGCTGCAACTTTCCTTGAAGATTTTCTTCTAGACTCAACCCCTTCGCTTCTCGATAAGCGATCGGTCGCAGTTAGGCGTCCCGTTGTGGGGACGCCTTCTGCTTTTTCGACAACGCTTGAATGTATTGTTCTTTAAATTTCCAAGGAGGAGTCAATGAACCAAATCGGCCAAAAAATAGTCGCCGTGATCGCATTGGGAACTTTTGCGTTGGTTATCGGGCTCGGCGAGTTGCGGCAAGCGCAAGCGCGGAAGGCCAAAGGACCGTATCCAAGCATGGCTACGCTTGATCAATACTTAATGGATCGCGACGCCGAGATTGCCATGGCGCGGAGCGCGGCCCCGGAGGCTATCTCGCACGATGCCGATGTCCTCGTCCTGGGAAGGCATGGCTACGAAACCGCAGTCAAAGGTAAGAACGGTTTCGTGTGCGTCGTGGAGCGAGGGTGGATGGGCCCATTCGACGGCGAATTTACCGCTAATTTTTGGAACCCTAAACTTCGAGGCCCGCTCTGCTTCAATCCGCCGGCTGCCCGCTCCATTCTGCCGATGACGTATAAAAGAACGGAGATGGTCTTGGCCGGTCAATCCAAAGCTCAGATGCTCGAGGGCATCAAGACATTCATAATGCAAAAACTGCCGCCTCTGGAGCCTGGAGCCATGAGCTACATGATGTCGAAAGAACAGTACCTTTCTGATGACGGGCAACACAACTGGATAGCTCACCTGATGATTTACACTCCGCTCATGGACAGCGCTGTTTGGGGTGCAGATCTGCACCACTCTCCCGTGATGTTGAATCCACAGTTCCATGGCGATCCGGAACCAATCGACGTATTCATGATTCCTGTGGGCCGGTGGTCGGATGGAACGCCGGACCCAGTCAAGCCGAATTAGCAACGCGAATGAGTGTGACCTGTGTGTTCTCAAGAGTCATATAATCTACGAAAAACGAGTTGTGTTCTGTCCTTGTTCTGGTTACTTGCCTTGTGCTGCTAGCCGCCGCGCCGGAAGAAAAAGTGCCCAAGCCGCAATATGGCCAGATAGGGCCATCTTTTCAGTCCAACTCTTTAGCAGTGACAGGACTGATCTTCAATTTGACCTGTAAATCTTCGTCACAACTCCTGGCAACGGTTTATTTCGGGCATGCAAATGTTTGGCTCAACTCTTCTAAACTAATATAAAATCGTGCGCTACTCGTCGTGGGGCCTGTAGCTCAGCGGTTAGAGCAGCGGACTCATAATTCAGAGGGCTGTTTTGACTGGAATTGAAAATTTTCGATTATATATGCAGTGTCAACCTCTTACGAGGACCACAGTGTTGATTCGTTCTGATTAGTTCCGCCTCGATTTGAACCGAAAACCATGACACTTTTATGACACTCGACGGCTCGAATGAGGTTGCTGCGATAATGCCGATGAGCAGAATGCAGAGAGGCGTCGTGTACATAGAAGCCGCCATTTGACGTTGACGAATTTATCAAGCAAGTCGAGGAGCGGATTCAGAGTTGACCCGTGAGCGATACGAAAAATGAGATCGCCACTATTTACGGACGGCCCGCCGAAAGAACAGTTCACTCAATCTGAATTCTACATTTAAAACCTGGAAAGAAACGCGGTATCTGCCGTCATCGTCGCGAAGGCGACGCTGGCCGAAGAACCCATCTGGTCTGGCCAAGCATATCCACCCCTGGGACCGGACAGCATGGAAGGACTCGAATTACGCAGTTGCTCCGGCACTTCTGGTGAACGATTGGATCGCTGCCGTTTCGTCCTCATGGATATCGAACACGCGGTCCAGTTTGGTGGTTTTCAGCAGATCGAGGACGTGGACAGAGGGCTTTAGCAGCTTGATATCGCCACTTTGATTGTGCGCAGTCGTCAACGCACCCACGAGCTGCCCAACGCCAGAACTGTCGACGTAAGTCACGCCTGCAAGGTTGAGTAGGATCTTCTTTTGGCCCTTCTTGGTCAATTCGCGAATGGTTTCGCTAAGCACGAGACCACTGCCGGGACCGAAGGCTAATGCTTCACCGAGACTCAAGCGTCCGTTCAAATCGAGAATCGTGACATCGCGAGTTTGCCGAACAACGTATTTTAGCGACATGTTCAGGCCTCCTGTGACCTGCGAGGATGGTCGGGATTATACGTGAAATTGTCAGTTTCAGGCCCGGCGCGAGGAAAAGTACAACAGTCCCACGCCGCCCGCGTGTCTGGGGAAGTTGATTCCGGTGGGCCATAAAGGAAGATCATCCTTCGGTTCAGTTGTCCGGTAACCCGGGTGGTCTCAATGGGTCGACGCAACACTTTCTTGGAGTTTACTCGCAGGAGTCTGAAAACCTAAAGTTTGTCGTGGGCGTTGATTTAAGCGCAGCGCTACTTTGTTCAGATCCGACTGCGAATAGTCGGTTAGGTCTGTGTTCTTCGGGAAGTATTGCCGTAACAGCCCGTTTGTGTTTTCGTTCGAGCCGCGTTTCCAGGGGCTCTGCGGGTTCACTGTCTTCTCCAAAAGGTCCAAGAATGTAGTGCGCACCCTGCACCATCATCGTTCGCAGATGCCGGTCTCCTTCTTTGCTGATGCTCTTCTGTGGTTCGCTCTCCCCGGAGTTCCTCCGGCCAGGTCGTAACCTCAAAAAACAACCTACCTCGCGACTCTTTGGGAATCGATACGGATCTTCTATCGTCAGGACAGTGGAAGGACCTGTGTTGCGCTGTGAATTGACGTGGCTTTACTGCTCCTATATTGTCACCTCATAGCCCGTCCATGATCGGCCAGACTATTTCTCATTACCGCGTCATTGAGTTGCTCGGCGGTGGCGGAATGGGCGTCGTATATAAAGCGGAGGACACCCGCCTCGGCCGCTTTGTCGCCCTGAAATTCCTGCCTGACAACGTCGCTCACGATCCGCAAACGCTCGAACGTTTCCGTCGCGAGGCTCGCTCCGCCTCCGCTCTCAACCACCCCAACATTTGCACCATCTACGACATCGACGAGAGTGAAAATCGCGCATTCATCGCCATGGAATTTCTTGAGGGCCACACCCTCAAGCATCTGATCGCGGAAAAGCCCCTCGACATCGAAACCATCCTCGATCTCGGCATGCAAATCGCCGGCGCTCTCGACGCCGCCCACGCCAAAGGCATCGTCCATCGCGACATCAAGCCGGCAAATATCTTCGTCTCTCCTGAATGTCAGGCCAAAGTTCTCGACTTCGGCCTCGCCAAGCTCACCACCACGGAGTTCGGCGGCGCTACATCCGCGCCGACCGTCACCGTCGAGGCAAATCTCACCAGCCCCGGCACCGCCATCGGCACCGTCGCTTACATGAGCCCTGAGCAGGTCCGCGGAAAAGATCTCGACGGCCGCACCGATCTGTTCTCTTTCGGCACCGTGCTCTATGAGATGTGCACCGGCATGCTTCCCTTCCACGGGGATACTTCCGGCGTAATTTTCGAAGCCATCCTGAATCGCGCCCCGCCTCCCGTCACGCGGTTAAATTCGCGAGTCCCTCCCAGGCTCGAGGAAATCATCAACAAAGCTCTCGAAAAAGATCGCGACGTGCGCTGCCAATCCGCCGCCGAGTTGCGCGCCGATCTCAAGCGGTTGCAGCGTGACACCAGTTCAGCGATCACGAACGCCGCTCCGTCGGCACACAAGGTGGAGTCGCATTCGTCGAGTAAGTGGCGGCTAGCGGCGGCTGGATTGGCCGCTTTGATATTTGGTGCAGCCGTTTTGGTCTGGTTTTCTTTGCATCGAGCGCCAGCCGCAAAAGTCTCGCAGTCCATCGCTAGCCCAAAACGTTTAACCTCGAACCCCACGGAGAATCCCTTATCCGTTTCCGCGATATCCCCGGACGGTAAATATCTGGCCTATTCCGACCGCACCGGCACCTATCTGCGACTGATGGCCACAGGTGAAGTGCACAACCTGTTGTCAAAGAATACTGATGTTCAATATTTGAGCTGGTATCCGGACGGCACGCGCTTGCTGCTGGCGTGGTCACCATCCCCGGCCGCTAAGATGGGCCTGTGGGTGTTGCCGATTGTGGGTGGAAACCCGCGCCAACTTACCAATGAGGGCTGGTCAGCCACCGTCTCTCCAGATGGTTCACAAATCATATTTCTTAAAGCCGCCACGTATGGAGAAACCGGGCAGGAAATATGGATGATGCGCGCGGACGGCAGCGATCAATACAAGATCATTTCTGTTTCCGCCGACGGAGCCATATTTTCCTCGCCGGTGTGGTCTCCTGATGGCCGCTCGATCGCCTACGACAAATTTCGCTTTGGAGCCTACAAAAACGAAGCATGGATCGAAGTGTTCAATCTGGACACTGAGACCAGCAGCGTAGTTCTCACTCAACCGCGATTGGAGTGGGGTCTGGAGTGGCTGGCCGATGGCCGGATAATTTATGCCGTAGCCGAGCCTCCGCCAAGCCAGAACACCTCAAATTTTTGGGCGCTGGCTGTTGACGCAAAAACTGGCCAGGCCCGCAAAACTCCGGCCAGAATCACCAGTGCGGACGACTACGTAAACCAGCCCAGCGTCACTGCGGATGGTAAGAAACTTGTGTTTAGCCGCTTCAAGCCACAGCTGGACGTCTACGTCGCGGAATTTTCTGCCAAAGGCCCGAGCCTCAGCACGCCCCGCCGCCTCACTCTTGATGATGCCGATGACATTCCATTCGATTGGATGCCCGACAATTCTTCTGTGCTGTTCACTTCCAACAGAACGAACGCCACCAACATCTATGACGTGTTCCGCCAGCGCATTGATGAAAATTCCGCGGAAATGTTGGTCTCCGGTCCACAACAAAAACCGATTGCGCGCTTGAATCCCGATGGATCACAGATCCTGTACTTGCAGTCGGTGGATTTGGAATTTATCGGCGGTGCTCGGCGAGCGGAGGTTCAAAAGGAGTCGCAAGTCTTGCGCTTGATGCGCGCCCCTGTTCAGGGGGGCTCTTCACAGCTTGTGCTGGAAGCTGCCGACATCATCAATTTCCAATGTTCTCGACCGCCCGCCGACATATGTGTGATCGGACAGGCCAAACCCAAGGATTATGTTTTTTCCGCGTTTGACACCGTCACTGGTTCTCTCCGCCAGGTCGCCACGATCGACGAAGCGCCGAGCGGCTGGAACTGGGGCCTTTCTCCAGACGGAACTCGCATCGCTGCCACCGACAACGGCGGCACCCAGCATGAAATTCGATTAGTATCGCTGGCAGGCGAGCCCACCCGCGACATCACCGTGAAAGACTGGAATAATTTCATGTCCGTGGACTGGGCTGCGGATGGCAAAGGCCTTTTTGTCTCCAGTAATCCCACCGGCCGCGTGTCCACTCTTCTATATGTGGACCTGGGGGGCAATGCCACCCCTCTCTGGCGCGTGAAAAACTTCCAGGCCACCTGGGCGATTCCTTCTCGCAACGGGAAGTACGTAGCCATACCAGCTCCGACAACCGAATGCAATGTTTGGATGATCGAGAATTTTTGATCCGAACCGCTGGAGTGACCGAAAGTTATGACCAGCTAGAGGTACCTTGCGAGTTAGGTCGAGCCTCAAGTCCCGGCACCAGAAATCGGTCAAGTGAAATCCACCCCAAAAATCAGATGGCCGGTAAGCAAGACTTACCGGGCGTTTGGCTCCTGATTTCCTTCCCCACGAAGGGGCAGCACGACAACAACGGCCGTGCCGCTCCCGCTCGTTCTAATATTCATTTCGCCTCCTAGTTGGCGCACCCGTTCCCGCATTCCACGCAAACCAACACCTGAACTCATTCCAGCAGAGAACTTCTCTTGAATCTCACTACTCATTCCGCGACCTTCATCGGACACCTCCAATTGGACTTGTTCCGGTGTCCGCGAAAGCCGTACAGATGCGCTAGGGCTGCCTGAATGCCGGTGAATGTTCGTCAAGCACTCCTGCACGATTCTAAACAAAGACAATTCTATATCGCGCGGCAAGCGCCCTAGCTCGCTTGGTAAATTCAGACCCACACGTATCTTGCTACGTTGTCCGAATCCGTGAACATATTCGTTCAACGCTGATTTCAACCCGATTTCATCTAGAAATGGCGGATGCAAAAGATGCGAGAGCGTCCGAATTTCGGAAGTAGCCTGATCGGTTAAGGAAACGGCTTCTGTAAGGCGACGCTCGCCCTCTGGAGTGAGCTGAGCCCTCTGAGCGACTCCGGAAAGGGTCATACCCAGAGCAGCGAGCAGTTGTCCTACACCATCGTGCAGTTCTCGGGCCACGCGCCTTCTTTCCTCTTCTTGTAGCTGAAGCAAACGTCCCGAGATTTCGGCATCGCGTCGAAACTGTTCCAGTCGTTTTCGTTCCGTAATGTCGCGCGCGACTTTGGAAGCCCCGATAACGCGTCCGAGGGCGTCCTTCACGGGCGAAATCGTCACAGAAACCTCAAACACAGTTCCGTCTTTTTTTCTTCGGACCGTCTCAAAATGATCGACGCGTTCGCCACGCTTCAGACGAGCCAAAATATCGGCCTCCTCTTCAAGACGATCTGGCGGCACAATGAGAGTGATGTTCCGGCCGATAGCTTCCGTTGCGGCGTAACCGAACACTTGCTCGGCGGCCCGATTCCAACTGGTAATGGTGCCGTCGAGATTTTTAGACACGATGGCGTCATCAGACGATTCAACAATCGCAGCTACTCGGCTTTGTGCTTCGAGAGCCCGCTTGATCTCAGTTATGTCCCGGTTAGATTCAAGAATGGAAGTGATATTTCCAGCAAGATCACGCTCGGCTACCCAGCGCGTGGACACGGTTATTCTTGAACCGTTCGCGCAAGTGTGTTTGAGCTCGCCGCCCCACTTTCCATCTCGAATGAATTCTTCCTTGATGTGTTCAAAGGGCTCAGGAAATTCAGTACGAAACAGATCGTGGCTCACTCGGCCAATAGCCTCTTCCCGGCTGTAGCCATATGTATGAGTCGCGCCATTATTCCAGAACGTAATTCGATCTGAAGCGTCGCGCACGATAATTGCATCAGTTGTCAAATCAAGTAAGCGAACCTTCTCTGTAAGCGCTTCGTCAACGTTTTTGCGAGTTTCGCTCACGGATTCCTTATACAACAAACTCTACAGACATGCATCGTCTCATAGGCTTCGAGTACAGGCAGCCCGGATGGGCCCAGATGAATGCGGCAAGTCCTGGTAAACGCGCTTACCGTCCATTTGAATTGACTTCTCCGGTTACGCGATAAATCAGATGGGAGTTGACCGCGTCCGAAGACTCTTACTTCCACTTTGGCATCGCAAACCAAGATAGTTTCGAAATATGCGGAAGTGCGATGCAGGATAAAACCGGGGTAAAATCAAACCAGCGATGTCCTACGAATTTATAGAACGGGCTGACGAGTTACAACCGCAAGCCGGTTCGAGTCGCTCGGGCGGTCCACCCCGCAAATCGACTTTGGCTGGTGTGCTTAACCCACAAAACTGTCCCCAATGTGGCCAGCGGTTTCCGTCCAAAATAGAAGAATCTGCCATGAGGAAAACTCGCGCCAAGGACCCTGACGAATGGGAGAAGCTACGTCAGAAAATAAGCTATAAGGTGTGTACGTGCCTGGAGCCGATGAGCACCTAACTTTGTCAGGACCTTTGTCCGGTAACCCGACTAATCGTCCACTTGGAACGTGTTCGACGTAGCCATGTATACTGCGGCGTTGCGGGGAGACGATGGATGACTGGTCTTCTAATATTCACTTGTGGCGTATCCGCCGTTGGATTGGTGGCAGTGATTTACGGCACTCTTGCCAAGAATAGATGGGGAATTAATCTGGGACGTGTTTCATGCCCTCGTTGCAATACGCTCCTTCCTCAAGTACGGAAACCACGGTCACTTCAACAATCCATGTGGGGTGGTTGCACATGTCCGAATTGCGGTGTTGAGGTAGACAAATGGGGGCGCGAAGTGAATGAAGTCAAATCGCCGCACTAGTAGCCACATCTCCGGTATCCCAACTTACCGGGCGCTTACTGCTTCGAGCCATCTCTGAAAGAGCTGCGCGGACAACTGGCCTAAGCGTGAAACACGAAATGCATGAATAAGTAAAAGACAACTAGGTACGCCGCTACGAGACCGAACTTGCGGCGCTCTTTATCCGACTTCGGCCACCATAGCCAAAATGCCACAAAACCGAGCAAGGCATGGGGCACAACAATAACGGCCTGAAGCCATGTCGGCCAGTCAGCGAATTTCGTCATAGGTCGGGATTGTAACGCCGAGATGTTGGCATTGTAAGGAAGTTGTCCGGTAACCCGACAAATCAGGAGTTATGATCTCTCAGGACGAACTCCGGACAAAAGCCTCGCTGTGGCTACTTGGACTTTCGACAGATGTCCCGCCGATATTCGATGGTGGCACGCACCTCGTGCTCCGGCGTCGGTGAGAGGCAATTGTTCCTCACACGGTCAATGTCTAGGTTTTGATATTGAGTTCTTCGGGATTCCGCGCAGCCCATCGAGTCGATGCTCGATGTGATGCTCATTCCGCGCATTTTAACTGGCGCAATTTCTTCCAGAATTTCCGTGACCGTATCCGAGGACATCAGTGGAAGACTTTCCTCTGGATGGAAGAGCTGACGCGGTGGTTCAATTAGCACCCGGCATGCCTTATGGTCCGAACCGTACTGGACCGATAGGCCGATGGTTGGCCGCGCCATAAAATGCTCAGAGTCCGGACTGCCGTATATTTTGCGGATTTCCTGTGGACTCAGGGCGATGGCGCTGGCTGCGGCTGCGACAACTAGGCACCCAATCAAGTCACGCATACCGGACAGTTTAGGATTTTCATCGGCCACTAGCAATCGCCGCTGACGCGTTATCGGAAATTCGAATCCACTTTTCCGGTAATCCGACAAATCAGGAGTTACCGGGCCTGTGGTATAAAATCATCCATAGCAGGGGCTGCTTCAGGGAGGATTGTCATGGAGCGCGTATCTGTGAAACTTGAAGCCTACGGGCTGTCAAAGGATGAATTACTGAAGCGGATGTCGAAAGAGCAGGCCATCAATTTCATCCAAAGCCTATTGCGCCTACTGGAAGAGCATCGGAACGACCCCGAAGTACCCGCCAGCCGGGTGAGAATGCAGAAAGTCCTAGAAGAGTTGAATCAAACGTGAGCTGTGAACCCAGAACTTAGCTCGGGACGGGTGGGTATGCCCCTCGTCATCTCAACGCCGTTACCGGGGAAGTGCTTTTTTAGGCAAAATCCATTGTCCGGTAATCCGACTTATCAGGAGTTGACCACTGTCCGGGTTAGAATTATCGGAGCGAACTTATCTGGCACTTGAACCACAGCGGAGATACAAATCTTCGACGGAGCAACAATCGGCGAAAAAAGTTCCTTCATGCAGGATTCGGTCATGGAATATGAACAAGCCGCCCTTAATAAGGGCGAGGTATACGCACCATTCCTGACACTGTTTCAGGAACATGGCCAACTCTTCGAGTAGGGCTGGTTTGACGAGAGTCCAAGACCCTTCCACACGGACGCTCAACCCGTACATGTCGTCATCGACAACAAAGAAATCGGGTCTCTTATCGCCACCTCGCCACTCCTCTATAGATTCCTCGTAACTATCGAGAATTGGCATCTTCCCAGTCGGTCCAACGGTACCGTAGGACGACAGAATATCCATTACTGCATTTCTAAAGGTGTGGAACTGCTTCCAAGGGTGGTCTCGATTGGAAAACGGGCAATTCTCGCGGGAGAACTCCATCACCAGAATAGAAAAAACTCGTTCAGTGCGTGATTTGTGTTGTTGCTGGCTCATTTCGCAGAGCTTAACACGGTGACACGATTTCTGGCCCTATCTCCGGATTAACGACTTACCAGGACTTAGCCGCGTGGGAGGATAACTTCCGAGTGGTCGACCATCCACCAAGGAAACGATCAAAGATCAAAGCAGTCTGTCGTGGGTGTGATGGCGATTTAGCAAGAGTTGACCCGCCG
>Ga0210396_10004954_pt1 | contig 12938 bp, 10 predicted proteins | sample IncBWH17OmetaG_FD_155466 | JGI IMG/M metagenome (GOLD analysis project Ga0210396, IMG submission 155466) | Forest soil microbial communities from Barre Woods Harvard Forest LTER site, Petersham, Massachusetts, United States - Inc-BW-H-17-O ...
TCTCCCGGTGCCAGCAGCCGCCATCGCGGATCGTCGTCCATCCGCTCGCTGGCGAACACCACCGACGGCCGAGAGCGCAGATGGTCGCTGTCCGCGCGAATGCGGTTGGTGCGCAGATGGAATCGGTGATTCGACGGCGCTTCTCGACGGTCCAAGAGGTAGAGCTCGTTGGGCTCCGGGTAGCGCAGTGCCCACAGGTCGGTGGCGGTGCTCAGCAACACATTGACCGCATAAATCGGGACGTTTGCGGCCAGCCAGCCCAATGCGTCGACCAAACCGGCCCGCACATCGCCGCCGTGCGCACGGATCGAAGCGGTGATCAACGCGAACACCCGCTCGGAGTCGGTTTGCCCCAACACCAGATCAGCCGTACCCAGCTCACGCAACCGCTGGTCGAGCACATCCAGACCTTCCACCACGCCGTTGTGCGCCAGGATCCGGCCGTCTTGCAGGAACGGATGGGTGTTGACCACCTCGTGCGCTCCCGTGGTTGCGTAGCGGATATGCGCGACGAAGGTGGTGCCGGTCAGATCGTGCGCTTCGGTCGCGAAGTCGGCGTCCTGCCAGGCCGCGATCGGCTGTTTGCGCACCTGCGGGCGGCCCTGGCCGTCGAAGACGCCCAGGCCCGTGCCGTCCGGGTTTTTTCTGCTCTGGGCGGCGAGGTTGTCCGGAGCGTCCAGTAGCCAAAACGTCGCGGTGACAACGTTGGTTCCGGCGTGCAACCCGAAAAGTCGGCACATGGCGTTGGTCAGCCCGTCAGCAGAGCCGACAGGGTTTCCAGCGACTGGCGAGCGTAGCCCTTCCACACGGAGCCCAACGCCGGTAACAGCGGCGCGGTGAGTGCCGAGCGGGCGTGAATGTTCCAGCGCCAGGTGACCGTCGTCGCGGCGCCGCTCGCGGTAAAGACCCACTGGCCGTCGGCGCGGCCCACCAGCAATCCCAACGGGCCGGTGATCCCGGTCAGGGCGTAGCCGAACGAATGCGGCGGGTCCAGGCTGGTCAGCTCCTCGTGCATGCTTCCCGCAGGGGCCAGCACCAGCACTCGGGTCTGCCCGGCCGCGTCCCATTCGCCGGTCTGGTCGCGGACTTCTCGGACCGGTCCGATCGGCCCGTACCAGCGGTTGAAAACCTTCTCAAGCGGCAGCGGCAGTGTGCCGGCGAACGCCTCGTCGATGCCGACAGGCATGAGGCGGGACTGCTCGACGGCCAGCGATCTTGTCATAGCCGCAGGCTACCGCGACAGCCCGGGTGCGGCCCGAGCGGTAATCAGGGGCAGGTCGAAGAAGCTTTGGATGCCGGCCGGGGCCGCGCACGTCGCCGGGATGGCGTTCACACAGTGCGCCGCGGTCGCGACGATGCCGGGGTTGCTCTTCAGCCCGGCCTCGACGCTTTCCGGCTGCCAGCCCTTGACCGTGATGAAGGCGTCCGGGTTGCCACGGACCTCGATTTCGTAGCGTTCGCCGGCCGGACCGAACGACCAAGGCGGGTCGAGGTTTTCCTCGCCCATCAACCAGTTCACCGTGATCCGGACGACCACGGTATCGCCGACCAACGCCTCCCAGTGAAAACGGCGCCCAGCGACCTGCCCCGGCTCGATCACCCCGATCGGCGAGTCGATCGGCGCGCTCGCCACGGCGATCTCCTGTGATGTTCGGACCTCGGGTTCGGCGGCGAAGCCCAACCGATCGACGCACAGCCGCACCGATTGGATGAATCCGCCGTCGAGGATCTTCTGCATCGGTCCGGTCAACGCGCGATCCGGTGTACCGCCGAAACCCATCACGTGGCGCAGCACATCCGGCGCGCCATAGGTTCGCAGATCGGAAAACTCCTCGGAGCGAACGAAAGTCACACCGGTCGACATCACAGAGAGTAGCAACGGAAACAGCTCAGTCGCCGCACCCGGACCGATACCGGCGCCGTGCAGGGTCGCGTTGCCGGCCTGCGCGGCGACCTCCAGCGGAGCGGCCTCGTGCTCGCTCGGGTAGAACCAGCCGAGCGGGGTGACGATGTTCTTGCCGGAGCGCAGCAGTGCCGCGACTTCGTCGGCATTGGGCAACAACGGCGCGTAGATCACCGCGTCGGCGTCGAGCGCGAGGATGTCGTCGAGACCGTTGGTTGCGGTCACGCCCAGCGCCGGTGTGCCGATGATGTCGCCGACGTCCTTGCCGCTCTTGGCCTCCGAATGCACCCAGCAACCGACGAGTTCGAGTTCGGGGTGCTCGAGCACGCCTTTGATCGCGGCCACACCGACCGACCCGGTTGCCCATTGAACGACCCGCAGGCTCATAGTCGGTTCTCCTCGTCAGTCTCGCGCTTCGCTGACCTGATAGACGTCGTCGGCGTACCGGGACCGGATGGTCTTCTTGTCGTACTTGCCGACGCTGGTGCGGGGAATCTCGTCGACGAACGTCCAGCGCTCTGGCAACCACCATCGAACGACCTTGTCGGCCAGGAAGTTTCGCAAATCACCAGCGCTGACGGCGGAGCCTTCGTTGGCGACGACGACGGCCAGCGGCCGTTCCTGCCAGCGTTCGTCGGGGACCCCGACGACCGCGGCCTCGACCACGTCTGGATGCCCAATCAGGCAGTTCTCCAGTTCGACTGACGAAATCCATTCCCCGCCAGACTTGATCACGTCTTTGGCGCGGTCGGTCAGCGTGATGAAGCCTCGTTCGTCGATGCGGCCCACGTCGCCGGTGCGCAGCCAACCGGAGTCGAATTTCGACGCGTCGTGTCCCCGGTAGTAGGAACCGGTGATCCATGGGCCGCGAACTTCCACCTCACCGACGGCCTTGTTGTCGTTGGGCAGCACCTGCCCGTTGTCGTTAACGATCCGGGCTTCCACACCGCATATCGGCTGGCCCTGGCTCGCACGGATGGTCCAGTGCTCCTCGTCGGGGGTGCCCGGTGGCGGCCAGGCCATGGTGGCCATCGGCGACGTTTCGGTCATGCCCCACAGCTGGCGGATCTGGACGCCGTGCTTGTCCTCGAAGGTGCGCATCAGCGACACCGGCACCGCCGAGCCGCCGCAGGCCACCAGCCGCAGCGACGACACGTCGTGGCCGGGATGCTTGTCCAGATAGTGCATGACGTCGTTCCAGATGGTGGGCACCGCACCGGCAACGGTCGGGCGCAGCTTCTCGATCATGTCGATCAGCGACTTGGCGTCCAGATGGCAATCGGGCAGCACCAGGTCGGCGCCCGCCATCAACGCCGCATACGGTAGGCCCCAGGCGTTGGCATGGAACATCGGCACGATCGGCAGCAGGCAATCGCCGGAGCTGATCGAGAGGCCGTTGCCGGTACAGTTCGCCATCGTGTGCAGATAGCTCGAACGATGGCTGTAGACGACGCCTTTGGGGTTGCCGGTGGTGCCGCTGGTGTAGCACATTGCGGCCGCGGAGTTCTCGTCGACGTCCGGCCAGTCGAACTCGGTCGATTCGTCGGCGATCACATCGGCGTAGCGCAGCACCGTCTTGCCCGACTCGTCCAGTGCCGCCGTGTCGCCCTCTCCGATCGCGATCACGGTGTGCACGGTATCGAGGTCGGCCAGGATAGGTGCGAGCAATTTGGCCAACGACAAATCGACCAACACGACCTGGTCTTCGGCCTCGTTGGCGACGTAGGCGATCTGCTCAGGAAACAGCCGGATGTTGAGCGTGTGCAACACCGCACCCATCGCCGGCACGGCCATATACGCCGTCAGATGCTCGGCGTTGTTCCAACTGAAGGTGGCGACCCGCTGGTCGCCGGTAACACCGACGCGCCGCAATGCATTCGCCAGCTGAGCTGCCTGGCGACCGAGTTCCGCGTAGCTGCAGTCGCGGTAGCCGGCCCCGGTCGCCGTGGTGACCTTGCGAGCCCCGTGGACGCCCGAGGCGTGTCGCAGGATGGCGGTGATCGTCAGGGGAAAGCTCTGCATGGTGCTTTGCATCGATGAACCGCCCTATGTTCCGCCGCCTGCTGTTCCGGGCCGGCCCGTGAAACGGCCGCCCGCGTGGCGATCATCGCACGCCGAAGCAACCGCCTTGGCGGCGATGTGGCGCGGGCGCCTGTCAGGCCAGCGTCGGCTCGAGTCCAAGCAGGTTGGCGAATGCCCATTGGTGCGGGGCGGTGGGCACCTCGTCCGGGGTCAGCGCGTCCTCCGACACGGTGGTCGATGCGACCGTCAGAACGGTGATCGCGCCGGCGTAGTCGGCGATGTACAGCCGGTTCCCATCCGGGCTCTCGGTCGCGCAGGACGGCTGCGCGCCGGTCACGATGCTGCCGATGACGTCATGCGTTGCGGTGGACCACACCGTCACGCCGCTGTCGCCGACGAGATATGCCCGCCCACCGTCGCGACTCAATGCCAGTTGGGTCAGGTAGCCGGCGATCTCGCCGATCTTGTAAGTGTTGGCGATGGCGCCGGTCCGAGTCTCCCCGCTCTCCACGACGTCGAGCACCGCGCCGAAGTCGGGACTGCAGCTGCCGACATACGCGGTGGCGCCGTCCGGGCTCAGCGCGATATCCCGGATCGGCGAACCGATTTCGACGGTTTTCAGGACGCGCTTGGATTGCGTGTCGATCACGACGAGCTCTGCGTCGGATGGCCCGTTGGCCGCGACGTACAGCCGGCGCCCGTCCGGGCTGACGCGGACACACTCGGCGGTGGTGCCGGCGCTGGCCGCGATGCCGATGGCGTCTTCCTCGCCCGTCGTGGTGTCGAGGATCGCGACGTCGGCGCCGTTCACCGCGGTCCGGCTGGCGTAGACGTGCCTTCCGTCCGGGCTGACCGCCAGATCGGTCACGCTGTGCGCCACCGGGTGCGCCTCGACGATCCGGTTGGCATCCATGTCGAATGCCAAAACCGAGTCATACGCCGTCGACACGGTGCTGATGTAGGCACGGTGTTGCGGGGTGTCCGACACGGCCACAGCGAATGGTTCGTCGATGTCGACGACTGTTTGCACGACGGCGCCACTCGCGGTGTCGATCAGCGAAAAACTGTCGTCACCGTAGTGGGTGACCGTCAGCAGCATGCCGTCGGGACTGGCGGCGATGCCGCTGATGGCGCCGCGCTGCACGGCGATCTCGGCCGTGACCGTGAAGCCGGGGGCAGTACCGACTTCGTTCGCACCGCTCGCATCGTTCACAGTGACACCAGCCTCTTCTTGTTGGTCCGTGGTGACCGGGCGTTCGACACCCGAGCGTTGAAACGCTTCCGGCGGCCGAACGCTTCCGCAACGCAAACCCGGAATCCTCGGAACAGGCGCGTCGGGGCGCCGGTTTCGAGCGAGTCTACCGGCCGAATTTGGGCCGAAAAGGCACAGTTCGACCAATTGTTGCGCATGTCACGTCGGCACCTCAGGGTGCCCTTAAGTAAGATTTATTACGCTCCGGTCCCTGCCCAAAGCAGCAAACGGAACCGGCGGTGTAGCCAGGTGTTTCGTGACTTTCGCTAACCGAGAACGGATCACGAGCCGATTATTTTTGAATGTGATTTCCTTAATCTTTGGCGACCGAAAAGAGTCCCAAATCACATTCGCCAAAAGCGCCGCTCGGTGCGCTGGTGGTGATTTCCGCGGAAATGGACAGGCCGCGCGACACAGCGGGGCGCGTCGCCTGGCCGCAACGTTGGTGCGCCGTCGCGAGACGAGTTGGGTAACCTGACGTGATCCGACGACTCCCCGAGGGCTGCGACAACGCCGAGCCACGCTCCTGGCGATCCTGGTCGCCCTCGACACCACTGCGACAACACCGGAGCTAACCCAGGCGATGCACCAGAACGACCTGACTTCGCCTCCGCTGCACCACAAGGAGAGTCCGTTCTTCGCTGCAGACCGCGCCGCCTACTGGCGCCACCTTCGCGAGCTGGGCCCAGTAGTGAAAATAGACACCGGCGATCCCACGCTGCGGGGCTACTATCTGACCCGCCGGGACGACGTGCGTGCGGCGTTGCTCGATCCGGAGACATTTGCGTCGCCGCCGAAAACCTTCGCGATCCAGTTGTTCGGCGCACCGCTTCCGCAGGTGCCGCTGTCCTGCGGCACGCGAGCGGAGCATGCCCGTTTCGGCAAGGTCTTGCATCCGCTCTTCAGCCCCAGAGCGTTGGCTCCCTTCGCTCCGGAGTTGCGGGCCCGCGCCGCGAAACTGGTCGACACCGTCGCTGCTCGAAGGCAGTGCGATGCTGTCAGCGTCGCCGACAACTACGCCTGCCAAGCGCTATTCATGGTGTGCGGGCTGCCGCCAGACGACGCTCGGGCGCACGAGATGACCAGGGCCGCGGTCATCGGCGACACCAGCGGGCAAGCCCAACTTGAACTCGTCAAGTGGCTAAACACCAGCTTCGACGCCGGGCTGCGCGATCCCGAGCGGCCGCCCGGTATTCTGTGGCCGCTACTGGAACAACTCGCCGGTGATAAAGATTTTCCGCTCACCAACGTCGAAGTAGTGTCGGTCATCCTTTTGTTGTTCTCTGTTGCAGGCATTGAAATGGTGTCCTCGGCAATCACTTTCGCCCTGCTATATCTCGCACGCGACCCGCAACTGCGGGCCCAGCTGCGCGAGGACCCAGCACAGATCCCCGCGTTCGCCGAGGAAATCTTCCGGTTGGAGCCGCCAGGGCCGGGCATTCCGCGCGTCACCACGAGAAACGTCGAGATCGGTGGTGTCGCAATCCCGGCGTTCAGTTCGGTGTGGTTGGCCCTGGAAGCGGCGGGCAGAACAAACGGCGGCGAGGAGATATCGAGGGGCAGCCACGGAGAGGTCCGGCGCCAACGCCACTGGGCATTCGGCGCCGGCATGCACAGATGCTTGGGCATGCACCTGGCTCGCCTTGAAATGGACACGTTTTTGACCGAATGGTTGAACCGCATCCCAAATTTCGAACTCAAACCAGGCTTCACGCCGGCGGTCGTGCATAAGCCGACCAGCGTGACCCACCTGCGTCGCCTGAAGCTGCGCTGGTAGGCCATGACAAATGACATGGCCGACGCTGACCTGGAGGCCCACATCAATGGGTTCCTGACGGCGCTCGGTGAACGTCCAGAGGAACTGATCCCGAAGCACTTAGCAGAAATCGAGCAACCGAACCCGCAGGACGCGGACGACTTCAGACGCTACATCAATGACCTCAAAATGGTCTACGGGCGAGGCTTGCTCGACATGTACACGGGGATCAAGTCACACGGCAACGCCATATGTGAGTTGACTAATGAAGCCGAGATAACCGACCGGGTCCAGAAGATTATGGCGTTAGTCGCCCTGGACGCCGAAGATGTCCCGAAAATTCTGGCGAGCTTTCAGGACGCCGCGAACCAGCTCAATCCTCTCGCAATCGTACGGCTGTTCATGACAATTCAAGGTGCCAGTGCCGGCGGGGTGCCGCGTCAGGCTCAGCGAGACGCGTTGATACTTGACTTGACGACGTACTGCCTGACACGCTTCCCGCCTTCCGAAGATGATTGAAATCGGGCACAACACCCTGACTTCGCCTGTCAGACGGCGGTGATGCAGAGTACTTCGTCGAGGCTGGCGGTCTGTAGCCCGGCGGCGGCCGCGCGCTGTTGGAATTCGGCGACGGGATCGGGGTCGGTGGTGTCGATGCGGCCGGCTCGATCCAGTCGTGCGGTGTCGGACATAGCCGGGCCTCTGACCACCACGTCGCTCAGAACGTAGCGGCCGGCGTCCGGCGTTCGGCGCACCCTCTGTTCGGGCGCGCTGATGCCGGTGAGCGCGACTACGTCGTCGAGGTTGATTCCGACTCGGAACACTTGGGTTTCGGCGTCGAGCACCGCGATGAGGCGGGTGATGAGGTTCTCGGGGGCGAAGAACCGCCAGCCCTGTCCCAGATGCAGCCAGTAGCGTCCGTGGACGTGGTCGCGGAGGTGGATGCCGGGGGCCCAGTCGACAAACTCGAGGAACGCGTAGCGCTGGTGCAGTATCGCGCGGTCTTCGGCCGACAGACCGGCATCGACCACCAAAAACCGTCCGACCCGTGAGACGTCAGTGCAGCAGTGCAGAAACGAGTTCAGCGTCTCCTCGGTAGTAACTCGATCCGCTGTGGCGACCAGGCTGACGGTAACCTCGCTGTCGTGCGAACCAGCGATGAGGTTGCGCGCCAGCACATCTGGGTATGACGATGCCAACTCCAGCATCGTCGGCACCGTCAAATCTCGAATGCTCGCGATGCCTTGCCGATCATCGTCGGGGATGTCGGGGCGGGCCAGCAGGCGGCGGGACAGCGCAAACGCTTCGGCTTGATTGTCTATGTGGTACGCGCACACCAGCTGCTGAAAGGTTGTGCGCCACGTGTAGAGGTCTGGGTGCGGAATCGTCATATCGTCTTCGGGCAGCGGGATTTCGGCGGCGCGCACGGCAAAAAGGTAGCCGAGCTGGCAGCGCTTCTCGGCAATGTAATGGCGGACGATGTCGTAGAGTGGCTCCGCGCGGGTCGGTCGGAACTCCCAAGCCCGCAGGTAGGCGTCCTGAACATCGGGCCATGGTTCACCGAGCATCTCCATCGATTGCGCGACCCGCAGCATCGCCCAGAATGTCCCCTCGTCTGGGCCCCCGATCTCGATCATCCGCGCAAACCACTTGCGCGCGTTGGCGAAATCGCCCGCATTGAAATAGACCTGGGCCAGCATGGACACCGAGTTCACATCTTCGGAGTTGGCTGTCACCTCGGGGCTTAGTAGGTCGATGAAACGTTTGTTGGGGTCCACGTCGCGGGGGACATCGGCAGGTTTGAAAACACTTTCTGCAGCCGCCTGCAGCTGGGCCTCTGTCACCTTGAGGCCCAACTCGTCGGCGAGGCGGCCGATCACATCGGCCGGCGCGGCGCGAAGCTCCTCGAAGTCAACCCTGACCGTTGTAGTACCCGCTAGCGCTTGGTCGCGCGCGGCGATCAAACGCTCCGTCGACTCCGCCCGCTGCCGCTCGTCCTGCCACCAGCCAAGTCGGTTCAGCGACGCGATCACGTTCGCTACGGGCCGGTCCACCACAACCGGCACAACCGGGCCCCAGGCCTCCCGAATGAAATCCACCGCAACGCACAAAAGCGGGTGCTTGACGCCAGCCCGACGCCCCGCAGCGCGGGCGGCACCACGGTGACTGTCGGCCCAACTGCGAAGATTCGCCACCAGCGAACCAGCATCCATCTGCAGCTGAGCGCCAGGTTCGGTGAAGGCCCGTACGCATAGCTTGCTCAGCCGCGATTCCTCCCAGGTCTCGTGTGGTCCACGATAGGCCCACACGAAGTCTGCGCCCATGAATACGCCGAGGTGGTGCAGCACGCCGGCAACGGCTGATGTGCCGCCGCACCACGGGCCTAGCACCACAATGATCGGCTCAGCGGACGCCACAACACCTCCAACGGTTCCCGAATGCCGGGAACGGTACCTGATGGTCTTTGGCCCCGCCTCAGTCGCGCACTGCGTCACAGCGACTCCGGAGCGCGTCAGGATCGAGCAGCTGCTCGGACGTTTAGGCACACCGTCAGTTAGGCTCCGCCGATGAAAGTGGTACTCGCCGGCTACGGAACTCGCGGCGATGTCGAGCCTTTCGCCGCCGTCGGTCGCGAGCTGCTGCGCCGAGGTCACGACGTGTGCATGGCGGTCCCGCCCAACATGGTTGGGTTCCTTGAGTTGGCGGAACTTGATGCGGTCCCGTTCGGCCCGGAGTCGCTGGCGTCCAGCCGCAAGCGGATGGCCCAGGCTCCGGGCAGCGGGGTGGTAGACGAGAAGGAGTACCTGTCCCGGGCCATGGAGGAGTGGGGTACGACGCTGACGGCGCTGGCAAACGGGGCCGACCTGTTACTTACGGGCAGAATCGAGCAGGGGCTGGCCGCCAACGTCGCGGAGTATTACGGCATTCCGCAGGCGGCGCTGCACTTCTTTCCGGGAGCGCATGCACGCCTGAGTGGCTGGGCCGGCGACACAACGGAGGAGGCTGAAGATGCTCATCGCCGTGCACTGGGCCTGCCTGACGCGACGGGACCCTCGACGCGATCCCTGGAGATTCAGGCCTACGACGCGCTCTGTTTTCCCGAGCTGGCAGCCGAGTGGGCGGACGGAGATGATTGGCGGCCCTTCGTGGGCGCGCTGACGCTGGAATTGCCGACCGAAGCCGACGACGAGGTCTTGTCCTGGATCGCCGCCGGAACGCCCCCGATCTACTTCGGCTTTGGCAGCGGCGTGTGGCTCCCGTACGCCGCTCAGACGTTCGGTCTGATCAGCGTGGCCTGCGCGCGGTTAGGCGAGCGGGCATTGATTTGCTCTGGGGCAAGTGACTTCGCCGGTGCCCCGCATTCTGACCAGGTGAAGGTTGTGCGCGCGGTCAACCACTCGGCCATTTTTCCGGCTTGCCGCGCGGTGGTTCATCAAGGGGGCGCCGGTACCACGGCGGCAGGCATGCGGGCCGGGATACCCACGTTGGTCCTCTGGCACCCGATCAACGATCAGCAGATCTGGGCAGACGCCGTCACGCGGCTGAATGTCGGCTCAGGGCGGGCCTTCTCGGCCAGCAACCTAGGTTCGCTGGTCGCAGACCTGCGTTACATCCTTGATCCGCAATGCATCACTCGAGCCCGTGAGGTCGCCGCCCAGATGACCAAACCTGCTGTAAGCGTTGCCCGCGCCGCCGATCTACTGGAACACGCTGTCCGCCTGGAGCGCGTGGACGCGTAGGCACCACCAGGGGCGGTTCTACGTCTGCCACGTCAACGGCAGCTCCACCAGCGCTGACCGGCCCGGGATATGTTGCGGCACAAACCCATCCGGCACCGCGCAGTGGTGGATCTGTGCCAGCCATTCCTCCACCAGCACCCGCAGCACAGCCCGGACGAGATGGTTAGCGCGGCAACGATGCTCGCCCGCGCCGAACCCCAGATGCTTACACACCCGCTCGTTCACCTGGTCGCCGCCGTCGCCCTCCCGGTTGGCCGCACCTGCCGCTATGGAGAACGTGTCACCGGCCGACAAATCGAGGCCGCCGATACGGATGTCCCGCAGGGCGACCCGCGGTGGGTACTGGATCGTCGAATGCAGCCGAATGACCTCTTCAACGAAAACCGGTATATCGTCAGGGTTTTCGCGCAGCCTCTCCGCCAACCCGGTGTCGGACGCAAGATGCCGCAACGCCCACACGAAGGTGTCGCTGATCTGGCCGACACCGCCGCGCGCACCGCTGCCGTGCACCGACGCTACCAACAAGAAAATCTCTTCGTCGGTGCACTGCGGCGCGGCTCGGGCCAGCCGACCGATCACGTCATCACCGCCGACTGGTTGGCGCTGCTGGACCACCGCCCACAGTTCGTACTGGTCGTCCACGCCGAACAACGTCAACCGGATCGCCCGGGTCAAGGCTTCGCCGACGTGAGCGCCATCCACCTGCCCACCGGCGGCGACCGTCTCGAACATCGCTGCCGCGGCCGGGCGGCACGCTTCGGCCGCCGACCGCGACCAGCGCGGCGTCAACGCAGCAGCGATAGCGTCACGGCCGGGCGCGGTCAACCACGTCCGCGCCACGCCGCCATCCGGCTGGACCACTGCGGCGGTGACGTCATCGCTGCGCAACGCTGCGGCGACAGCGTCAGCGCCGCTGACGACCGGCTCGCACGGTGGCGTCACCGCCGGGCAGCCGGTCACCGCTCGGCCTTCATCTGGTAGGCCAAGATCCGCCGCCACCGCAGCGTTGACGGTACGCAACTGGACTCGGCGGCCCTCGGCGATGCCGATCAACCGCTCCAGGTCCTTCATGTCGTTCATCGACCTCAAGAGCCGGTCGGGATGCCAGCAGATCAGCGCGCCGAACTCGCTATCGGCCATCGCCTTCAGCATGGCCTCGAAGCCGGGACGGGTGTGACTGGGGTAGGCGGACAGGTCGTCGTCGCGGTAGCGGTGGGTGACCTCCCAACCGAGCTGATCGGCGAGTGCCTCGCAGTCCTCCAACTGGCGGGTCACACCGGCGCGCTGCCCCGTGGCGTCTTGGCTGATTCTGGTGTAGACGGCTGCGCGCATACCCTCAAATATATTTGAGCAGACCGACGTCAGCACCCGGACAGTGCCTTGCTTGTTCCCGAGCCCGTGCCTAGCGGCGTCTGTCGACCGGGAGGCGATGCCGCGCTGACCGCACCGCGATGATGCCCAGACGCCGCTCTTTTAGGCGTAAACCGCTACGCGCGATTCGGGCTCGACGGGGCTGATGTCGCGGACGGCGTCCTGGGCGAGTCCGGCCAGCTGGCGCCATGCGCCGATCGCATGGCCGGTGAGCTGGGTCATCCGGCTGGCCGCGGTGGCGTCCCCGGAGGCTAGACCGTGCGCGTTTTGCGCGTGAGCGACGACCTTGTCCAGTGATATCAGCAGGTCGTTGTCCACGAATGCGGTCGACTCGGCGGCGGCCTGCGCCGCGCGCATCCCGGCGCCGCTCAGGGTCGAGGCCACCTCGCGGGCCGTGCGGCCGGCGGCGCCCCAGTCGGCGACGGCGGGCATGTCCCCCGAAGCGGCGGCGCGATGCAGCTCGGCAATGTCGAGGATCGCTTTGTGGGCGGTGATCTTGGCGTACTTGAGCACTCCCCAGGTCGGACTTGTCAGCAATTCGGCGATCCAGGCATGGACGACGGTCTCCGGAACATCGGCGGTTCCGACCGTCTGCCAGGCGAGGTCGAGGGCCAGCACGCTGTCATCGGGTAACAGGTAGCCATCAGGTCCGGCGAGCAGGTCGTTGGATGTCTGCACGAGCAGGCTAAGCGGCCGGGCCGAGCGGGTCGGAAAGTCGGTGACCTGCTCATCGCCGGTGATGTAAGAAATGACGTTCATCGCGCACCCTTTGCCGGACCGCGGCTGATGCGATCCTCTGGCCAACCTCAGCGGGTGGGTTATCCGGTAGAGGTCCATTTTGGTTGGCTCCTTTCGCCGTTCACTGCCGAATAGATCGGCTGGTTACTCGCTTAG
>Ga0210396_10004957_pt1 | contig 12936 bp, 12 predicted proteins | sample IncBWH17OmetaG_FD_155466 | JGI IMG/M metagenome (GOLD analysis project Ga0210396, IMG submission 155466) | Forest soil microbial communities from Barre Woods Harvard Forest LTER site, Petersham, Massachusetts, United States - Inc-BW-H-17-O ...
ATCCGCCCATTTCATCAAATGCTCCAGCGAATCATTCCCCGAGGCATTGTCGACCACGATGACCTTGAAATTCCGATAGCTCGACCGGAATACCGATTCGAGGCACTCCACCACCTCCTGCCAGTTCTTATAATTGAGGATCACGATAAATATCTCCGGCATGCTATCTCTTTTTGGCGATGAACAGGTATTGCATAGCCAGGAAATCTTCGAACAGCCGGAACGTGAGCAAATTGAGCAGCCTGCGTTTCTTCCCTGCCGGCACTTCCCTGAGCATAAAATTAGGCTTGCTGAAAATGGGGGACAGAGAAGATGTCGTGAGCAGGTCGCGAATATTTTTTTTGCAAAAGAACCGCAAATGGGTCCTGTCCATGATACCCCCCTGCGGATAATAAGTGAATTCTCCTTTGAAAACCACTTTAGCGAGGGTCTTCCACTCCCGTATATTGGGCATGCTGACGATCAATACGCCGTCTTTTTTCAAATAGCCCGAAATTTTGTCGATCGCCGCCCACGGGTCGACAAGATGCTCGAGCACGTCGGCGCAGAGAATGACGTCGAAATATTCCGGTGCCGCTTTTATTTCATCGTGCTCGATATTGGCGATCTGGAAGTGATCGATCAGCGGACTCCCCTGATTCGAGCCCGGTATCTCCATGAGCTCTACCCCCATGACCTCCGAAGCGATCCCGGCCTCCTTGATATAGTGCAAGGTGTTGCCTGTCCCGGCGCCGATCTCCAGGATCTTCTGGCCCGGATCGACCGGGATAAGACTGACAACATCCCGCCGCACGTTGGAGAAATAATCCGCCGACTTCACGGAATAATGCTTCGTTGTCATATGCTGGAAGGTTTAATAAATGCTGACAAATTATTTTTATGCAATTCCCAATTCAGGCCTATGGTTACGAACAATTCGGTGAGGATGATGCTGATGGTCGTGCCCACCGCCCCCCAGGCACTGCAAAATAAAAGATTAGCGACCAGGTTTACAACCGTGGCGGTGGCAAGGACACGGAAGTAGCTTTTTTTTCTGTCGAAAGCGAGCAGTACCTGGTAGGCCGGGATATTCAGACAGACGATCACGGGGACGAAGCTGAGTATCCGGAGCAACAGCACGGGAAGGGCGGGACGGCCGTTGAAAAAGACATAGATGATATAGGGAGCGGTAATGAATACGAGGGTCGATCCTGCGGCTACCAGCAACAAAAAGGGGAGATAGATATCCTTCACGAACTTTGCGACCTGCCGGGAGCCCTGCATGGTCAGCTGACACATCCGCGGATAGATCACCTGCGAAAAAATTCCCAGGATCTGCCTGGTCGCAAAAAAGATCTTTTCCGCGACGCTGTAAAAACCTACGACAAGATCGTTGGTAAAGATCCTGAGCACAAGGATGTTGACATACTGATAGGTATTGATGGAAAGATTAGACAGGGTAATATGCCAGCCGTGCTCGAGCTCGTGCGCAATATCCGTTCGCCGGGGCTTGTAAAATTCGAGCTTGAAGAGCCGGAAGGCCAGGTAAATGCTGAAGAGACCGGCTACGACGTTACCGATGCCCAGGAAGAAAAGAAAATAGACCTCGTCCCCCTTGTGCCGGATAAAAACAAAGACCAGCCCGACGAATATCAGCCGGGCGATCAACGTACCGGCGGTGATGTATTGCATCTTCTCCATTCCCTGGAAGAACCAGCTCACCAGGGACGACTGACCGACGACATATACAAATCCGAGTAAGTACAGGAGAAGATTGGCCCTGACAACCGGGATAAATCTCGCCACTCCCCAGAACAAAACGAATAGCAGGGCGCAAAGCAGGAACTTGGAGGCCAGGACCGTGGAGAATATCCTGGAGATCTTGCTGATATCGCCTTTGTAAAGAGCGATATCCCGTGTAGCGGTCAGGTTAAAGCCGTAGTCGGTAATGGTGGACAAGAAGATCATCACCACCTGCGCGACGGAGACCACACCGAACCTGTCCGCACCGATCCTCCTTATGACAAAAGGCATGACGATCACCGGCAGCACAAAATTCGCCCCCTGGATGATACTTAACGCAGCAAAATTGGAGAACAGACTCTTCTTATAATTCTCAGCCATAAATGAATTGCGCGAAGGTAATACTAGTCAGGGGTATGTGATCAAAAAATAACCACATAAATAGAAAGATTTAACTACTTTGCGGCAATTTTTCAGTACATGCGGCCTTAGGTCCGTCGCTGCAATATTAAAATAATTTGTTATACATTTATGGCAGACCAGTCGGCAAATTTCGATAAACCTACGGACGACCTTGACCTGGCGGCGTTGATCGTGACATGGTACAATTTCATCCGAAAGTACTTCTGGATGATTGCAGGGGCTTCGTTCGCCGGAACGGTTTGCGGCGTGGTGCTTTATATCTCGCTTCCGAAGACATATTCTTCCAAATTAGTGGTCGAGTCGTCCCTTCTTTCCAACGAAGAAGAGATGGAACTCATCGAGAACTGGAATAATCTGCTGAATGCAGACGGATATCCATTATTGGCGAAATACCTGGACTGTGATCCAGGGATCCTCAGGCAGTTGAATCATATCAACACCGAACCCATTGCGAAGGTGGGCACGGCCCCGAGCGGATTCGTCATCGAGGTCCTCATCAAGGATACCGCGATCGTCGACCCCCTGGAAAGAGCCATCCTTCATGGCCTCGAGAACAGTAATTATGTCCGGCAAAAACTCGAGACAAAAAGAGCCAATCTTTTAGAATTGATCACCAGTGCGCAGGTGGAGCTCGCACGCCTGGACTCGACAAAAAGGAGCATCACCGATATCCTCACGGACAAAAAGAAGAGCAGCTCCTCCCTGATGGTCAACATCTCCGATATGAATACCGCCATGGTTACGTTACGGGAGAAATTATTGACCTATCAGGAGAACCTGAAGTTTGTGAACGACATCCAGGTCCTGCAGGACTTCGTCAAAATGAAACGCCCCAAACAGCCCAGACTTTCGGTCCTTTTCGTATCCGGATTCAGTTTCGGCCTGCTCATTGGATTGTGTCTTTCGCTGTACAGGGCCTTTCGGGCTAAATATCTCAAGGTTCCGGCCCGTCCGTGAGCCGTTGACGTCGAACTATTTGTTCAATCATATTTTTGCGAATGGATGTCCCGAACCGATGGCAGCAAAGGCTTTATTATTTTTCGCTTGTCGCCGTATTGTTTACTACGCTCTTTTCATGGTTCAACCTGAATAGTGTCTGCATTATGTTGCTGGTTGTCAGCAGGTTGCTTTACAAACCTTTGTCCTCCATAAAAGCCGCTTTCAGGAACAGGGTGTTCCTGGCGTTTTTCGTCTTTTACGTGATCGAAGCGCTGGGGTTCCTGCATACCCATAACCTGGAGGACCAGGCCAAGGCGATGTCCAAGGAAGCCACCATGGTGGCTATTGCCTTCGTGGGTTGCGCCGGCGAGTTCGCCGGCGAGCGGATCTACCGGCGTCTGCTGACCGCCTATTACTATCTGCTGCTGGCGGCTTCGGTATATTGTTTGTTCATCGCTGTACGGAACTACCTGGTCACCAGGGATAGCTCCGTCTTCTTTTACCATTCGCTGACCAGACCTATTTCGCAGAATGCCGTATTCTTTTCCGTTTATATCGTTTTCGGACTGCTTTTTCTCCTTGCTCCCTATGGGGAACCCCTTACCGGCCCGCTGCCGCGGTGGACCGGCAAAGCGATACGTTACTCCCTTGTAGGGTTTTTTCTGGGCATGATCGTGCTGTTGAACTCGAAGCTCATGCTGGTCATTGCTCTATTGATCCTTGTAACGGCTTTCCTGCTGCGGCGGACTTACCGGCAGAATAAATTAACCTTTCTGATCGCCGGATCGGCCCTGCTATTGGGAATAGGCGTATTGGCGCTGACCGCCAACCCCATCAGTGCCCGTTACCGGGACATGGCGGGCGATCTTGCGCTCATCAGACAGCCGGAATTCAATCCCGGCATCTATTTCAACCCTATCCAGCTGCGATTGCTGGAATGGCGGTTTGCGACCGGTATCCTGCATGAGCACCATGCCTGGGTTTTCGGGGTAAGTCCCGGCGACAGCCAGGACCTGCTGGATCAGCAATATGTGAAGACCCACATGTATATCGGCAACCCTGCCGAGGGGCCGCATAGGCATATCCGGGGTTTTATCGGCTACAACTTCCATAATCAATACCTGGAGACCCTTGTCCGGTCCGGGCTGCTGGGACTGGCGGCGTTATTGGCCATATTTGTCCTGCTCTTTGCTGCCGCGGGGAGGCAAGGCACAAAGGAGGCCTGGATGGCGGTCCTCCTTATCGCGATATTTTTTATTCCGGAGGCGCCGCTTACTTTACAGCACGGCGTTTTTCTCTTTTGTTTTTTTCCCCTTTTGGCGCTGGCGGCTCCCAAAAAGGCATAATTTGCGGCGAACCAGAGAATTCCAATATGAAAAGGTTTTTAAACAGCGCGCTCATCCGCCGGTCCAGCGATATCTTGCTCAGCCCGGTTACGCTTTTCAGTTCGATATGGTATAAATTCATCCGGACCGGCACGGCCAGACAGATGCCCGTGAGCGAAAAGATCTTCATGTCCGTGGGCGTGCTGCCGATAAGGGACCACTACTATCAGCCGTTGATCAACCCGAATAAGTATCTGCAGAAGCCGTTGAACGCCCCAAGGGTCTTACCGGGTATCCAATGGAACATCGAAGAACAGCTGGCTTTGCTGAGTAAATTCCACTACCAGGAAGAGTTGCGGGCCATTCCCATGGACCCCAAGGATACGCCGACGCTGGCCTATTATTACAATAACCCTTCGCTGTGTCCCGCCGACGCGGAATTCCTCTACAGTATCGTCCGTCATTTCAAACCGCGGCGGGTCATCGAGGTGGGCTGCGGCTATTCCACGCGGCTGGCGTTGCAGGCCGAGAAAAAAAACCTGGCGGAAAACGCCGGGCAGCCCTGTGCCCATATCTGTATCGAACCGTATGAAATGCCCTGGCTGGAGAAATTGGATGTGCAGGTCATGCGAAGCAAGGTGGAAGACGTACCGCTGGCCACTTTTTCCCAATTGGAGGCAGGCGATATCCTCTTTATCGATTCTTCCCATATTATTCGTCCGCAGGGAGATGTCCTTTTCGAATTCCTGGAATTACTCCCCACGCTAAAACCGGGTGTGCTGATCCATGTGCATGACATTTTTTCTCCACGGGACTATCCCCAGGACTGGCTCGTAAACGAGCATCGCCTATGGAACGAACAATACCTGCTGGAGGCCTTTCTTTCCTTCAACACCCAGTTCCGGATCATCGGCGCGGTGAACCTCCTCAAAAAAGAGCATGGAAAGGCCCTCGGAGAAAAATGCCCCACTACCGCCGGACGTCCCGATGAGGAGCCCGGATCATTTTGGATGATCAGGAACTAATTTTTTCCGAAATTGTGGCTGGAAACAGTTAAACAGCCTAATATAACTTTCGGAAGATGAGAACTTTATTAAAATATCTGCAACCGTATCGCTGGCTGGTATTGCTGGCGCTGGCGCTGGCCGCGATCAATCAGACCTTTTCCATGCTGGACCCGTATTTCTTCGGGAAACTGATGGATAACTATGGGGTGCATCCATTTCAATATGGGACCTATGATGCCCACAAGACATTTACAGCCAAGGGCACCCGGAGCACGGCCGATTTTACGTGGGGCGTGATCTACTATCTGGGCATCCTCATAGGGGTGGCCATGGTTTCGCGTATTGCCAAGGCGTTCCAGGATTATTGCGGGAACGTGATCGTGCAAAAATTCGGCGCCACCATCTTTACCAACGGGTTGAAGCATTCCATGGCCCTGCCGTTTAGCGATTTCGAAGATCAGCGGAGCGGCGAGACCCTCAGCATCCTGACCAAGGTCAGGGTCGACACGGAGAAATTCATTATCTCCTTTATCAATGTGCTATTCGGTATCATCGTGGGCGTCGTCTTCGTATCGATCTATTCTTTTTCTCTTAACTGGGCCATTATGCCGATCTATGTCATCGGGATGGTGTTGCTGAGCCTGCTGACCAGTATCCTCAGCCGGAAGATCAAGCGGATACAGAAAAAGATCGTGGCGGATACCAATGCTCTGGCGGGGAGCACCACGGAGTCCTTGCGCAATATCGAGCTCATAAAAAGTCTCGGGCTCACCGAACAGGAGGTCAAGCGGCTGAACAAGAACACCTTCAAGATCCTGGATCTGGAATTGCGCAAGGTAAAAAGCATCCGTTCGCTTTCCTTCGTGCAAGGAACTTTTGTCAACTTTCTCCGTCAGTGCATCATGTTCCTCCTTTTCTGGCTGGTCTTCCGAGGCAGGTTGACGCCGGGTGAGGTATTGACCCTGGTCTTTTATTCCTTCTTTATCTTCGGCCCGTTGCAGGAGCTGGGCAATATCATCCTCTCCTATCGCGAGGCCGAGGCGTCGCTGATCAATTTCGATACCCTGATGAAGAAGACGCCCGAGCTGCCCCCCGCCAATCCCAAACCCCTGGGTGTCGTTCACAGCCTGGCTTTCCGCGATGTCGTCTTCCGCCATAAGACCGCCCATCACAATGCGATCGATCACATCGGATTCGAGGTCGAGAAGGGGGATACCATCGCCTTTGTAGGACCTTCGGGCAGTGGAAAGACGACGCTGATGAAGCTGCTGGTAGGGCTCTACCGGCCGCAGGAGGGCAATATCATCTACAACGGTCTCGACGAGAATTCGATCAATTTCGAAGACCTGCGCCGGCAGATCGGTTTTGTCACGCAGGATACCCAGCTTTTTGCGGGAACGATCCGGGAGAACCTGCTTTTCGTCAATCCCGGAGCCTCCGAGGAAAACCTACAGGAGGCGCTGCAGAAGGCAGCGTGTCTGGGGATACTGGCCCGGGCGGAGAAAGGCATCGATACGGTGATCGGGGAGGGCGGCCTCAAGCTGTCGGGCGGCGAGAAACAACGGTTGTCCATTGCGCGTGCCTTGCTGCGGAAACCGGCCCTGTTGATCTTCGACGAAGCCACTTCGGCGCTGGACTCCATCACGGAGGAAGACATCACGCGTACGATCCGCCAGATCTCCGAGGATGGCGAGCAGATCACGATCCTGATCGCGCACCGGCTTTCGACGATCATGCATGCGGACAGGATCTATGTCCTGGAGAAAGGCGTCGTCGCCGAGATGGGCGATCACGCCGGGTTGCTGGCAGAAAAGGGGCTTTACTATGCGATGTGGCGGCAGCAGATCGGCGAACGGAAATTTGCTTCCTCTCCCACGGAAACGATAAAGGCATGAGCTGGCTATCCGAACTTTTCGGCGGCGGTGGCGAGATCCGGCAGGCGGTGCAGGACGGCGCCGTGATCGTGGATCTTCGAACGGCGTACGAATATGACCAGGGACATATCCCGCGAGCGTTGAATATCCCCATAGACCGGCTACGTTCCAATATCCCCCGGATACGGGACCTGGGCAAACCGGTGATCCTTTGCTGCGCCGGCGGCGGCCACTGCTGGGAGGCGGCTTCCATATTGCGCGAGGCCGGCATTCCGCGCGTGATCAACGGCGGCGACTGGCAGTCCTTGTGGCGAAAGCTGCGGGGTTAGCTATTGCCGGGCTTTGGATAGTGCATTGATCTGTTGCTGCATGTTGTCCGTCTTTTGCTGCATGGCCGCCAGCTGTTCGCTCTGGGTCTGCAGGAGCTTCAATAATTTTTCATTCTCCGTATGGGATTGGTCGGCTTGTTTTTGCAGATCGATCGTATACAGCGTCAGCTGCTCGATCTTTTCCAGCAGCTTAGCCTGCGTGGCACCCAGGTCGATGCCGGTCTTTTGCACTTCTTCGCTGGTAGGGATGCCGGGCAGATGATTATTCGCTTTGATAAACGCCGACAGGCTGTCCAGCGGGGTAAGGTGATAGGTTTTGTCGAAGACATAATCGGCCCATGGGGTAGCTTTGGGATTGTTGCCGGAGAAATTTGCGACCGTTACCTGGTCGAAGACGGCGGTGCCGGCACAATTGAATTTATAGCCGGAAGTGTTGAGCGTATTGATGCCGATATTGCCGCTGAGGTCGATGTTGAGCGGACTCATCGTAGGTTGATTTCCCCCGTTAGTGCCGATCATCAGGTACCCGCTCCCGCCGCTGACCCACCAGGCCGGCCAGGCGGTGGTCGAGGTTACATCGCCCTGGAGAACAAGATTTCCATTTATATTAGAGCCGCTCCTGATCCAGGCCGAGATCCCATTAGCGGAGGGGTTATCAATGATGACACCGTAGACACTATGAATGGTACCGGCTACATCCAGCGCGAATCCTGGGGTGCTGGTGTTGATGCCCACCTTGGTTGTAGTTCCAGTGGTAGTATAGATCGATCCGTTTCCGGGAGTTTGCCAGGTTTGTCCAAAAATGGAATGGACAAGTACCATGGTACAGACAAGTAATAGACTCTTTTTCATGAATGGTCCAGCCGGGAGGAGTAATTTCTTTTTCATACAAACTGAGGTTTAAGGAATAATGTTATCACACAAGTTTAAGGATGTTTTCAATTCGACCCAAACTAATCGGGAAGTGTAACAATCCGGCAAATAAGCGTGTCGAATCGGGTGATAGACGTGATTTGAGTATTGTTGCATTTTATCAGATATTTGCGGTCATGAAGGACAAAATACAAGCGATCATCGGCGAATCCCTGGCTGTAAAAACCCAGGTATTGCAGGATCAGCGGTTGATCGGGATCGTGGGAGACGTCGTCACCCTGATCGTCGACCGGTTCCGTGAGGGCAACCACTTATATTTCTGTGGCAATGGAGGCAGCGCTGCGGATGCGCAGCATCTGGCCGCCGAATTCTCGGGTCGTTTTTATATCAACCGCGATGCCCTGCCTTCGGAGGCCCTGCATTGCAATACCTCGTACCTGACGGCAGTAGCCAATGATTTCAGCTATGACCTGATCTATTCCCGGCTGATCAAAGGTATCGGCAAGCCCCGGGATATCCTGGTCGGTATGTCCACTTCCGGTAATTCCACGAATATTATAAAAGCCTTCGAGACCGCCCGGGATAAAGGGATCACAACCATCGGGATGACGGGTGAAGGCGGCGGGAAGATCAAGGAGCTCAGCGACTACCTCATCGATATCCCTTCGCGGAATACGCCGCGGATCCAGGAGGCACACATGCTACTCGGCCATATTATCTGTCAATTGGTAGAAGCCCAATACTTTGCATGAGCAGGCCGGTGATCAGGGAAGCGATCATCCTGGCCGGTGGGCTTGGGACGCGGTTGCGGTCGGCCGTTCCCGATGTACCCAAGTGCATGGCCCCTGTGGGCGGCCGGCCCTTCATCGGCTATATCACGGATTTTTACCGGCGGGCCGGTATCGAACGGTTCATCTTCGCGCTGGGATATAAAAGCGCCGCATTCGAGGACTTCTTCGAACGGGAGTTTCCCGATGGCGGCTACACCGTTTCGCTCGAGGACGCCCCATTAGGCACGGGGGGCGCCATCCGGCAGGCTTGTACGCTGGCGGACGAAACGGCCGTACTTATCCTCAACGGAGACACCTTTTTCCGCACCGATCTCGCCGCTTTGACGGATTTTCATACGGCCCACGCCGCCGACTGCTCGCTGTGTCTGAAACCCATGCGGGACTTCGACCGGTTCGGCGTGGTGGAACTGGATGCCGATGCGCGGGTCCGGGAATTCCGGGAGAAACAGGCCTATCGCTCGGGTCTCATCAATGGCGGCGTCTATGCCTTGAACCGGGAACAGTTTTTACGGGAAGAGCTGCCGGCGGTGTTTTCTTTTGAAAAAGATTACCTTGAAAAAAAACTGGGCACGCGGCGCATCTTCGGTCTGGAGCAAGACGGTTATTTCATCGATATCGGCATCCCCGAAGACTACGCACGGGTGCAAACGGCCCTCAACGAATTACTATGATATACAGAAGCAAAGCGCCTTTACGGATCGGCCTGGCAGGCGGCGGCACGGATGTAAGCCCTTACTGCGATCTATATGGGGGCGCGATCCTGAATGCCACGCTCTCGTTGTATGCGCACGCTACCATCGAGCCGCTCGCGGACGATACGATCATCCTGCAGGGCATGGACCGCAAGGAAGAGCAGCGGTTCGAGAACGGGGCCGCGCTGGAGCAATTGCCGATCGATGGCCGGTTGGACCTGTTAAAAGGCGTCTATAACCGCGTCCGCCGGGACTATGGCTGGAAGGGAAATGGATTCCGGCTGTCGACTTTTGTGGATGCCCCCGCGGGTTCGGGACTGGGCACTTCTTCCACCCTGGTAGTGGCGATCATCGGGGCCTTTACGGAGCTCCTCCGGTTGCCCCTGGGTGAGTACGATATGGCGCACCTGGCTTATGATATCGAACGACATGATCTCGGGATGGCGGGGGGCCGGCAGGACCAGTATGCGGCAACCTTCGGCGGGGTGAACTATATGGAATTCTACAAGGACGACAAGGTTATCGTGAACCCGCTCCGGGTAAAACAGCAATATCTCTTCGAACTGGAAAATAATTTATTGTTATACTATACGGCCACCAGCCGGGAATCGGCGCGGATCATCGAGGTGCAGAGCCGCAATGTCACCGACAAAAAGGAAAAATCCATCGAGGCCATGCACCAGCTGAAACATCAGGCGCAGCTGATGAAGGAGGCCTTGCTCATGGGGCGTATCCACGAGATCGGCGAGATCCTGGATTTCGGGTTCCGGCAAAAACAGCAGATGGCCGAAGGCATCACGAATGCCCATATAGACAGCATCTACGAAGCCGCCAGGCGTGCCGGGGCCACGGGCGGGAAGATCTCGGGCGCGGGTGGTGGTGGTTTTATGACGTTCTATTGCCCCGGGATCGCCAAATACCGGGTCATGGAGGTGCTCGCCGGACTCGGCGGGCATTGTCAGTCCTACAATTTTACGGGGCACGGCCTGACGACCTGGACAGTATGAGCTCCCCGGGTCCGCGGCCCGCGGCCGATCGTCCATCGCACCCGCCAATTCATTAAATTTGCGCATGCCTGCACAAGAAAAACCAAATTTTCTCTGGAGCCTCGTGACCATGAAATGCCCGCGCTGCCGCAAGGGGTCTATGTTCCTCGAACCCAATGCCTGGAAGTTAAAGCAGACCTTGAAAATGCCACACACCTGCCCGGAATGCGGGCAGCCTTTTGAATTGGAGGTAGGCTTCTGGTATGGGACGGGGTATGTAAGCTATGCGTTGTCCTTTGCCCTGAGCGTAGCCACATTCCTCGCCTGGTGGGTGCTGGTGGGGCTTTCGACCCAGGACTATCGTTTCTTCTACTGGATGGGGTTGAATGCCGTTTTCCTCATCCTGATGCAGCCCTGGATCATGCGGCTCAGCCGGGTCGTTTATCTCTATTTTTTCGTTTCTTACGACCCCGATTATAAAGTCAATAAGGTCAAACAATTCGATTACGAGACGGGTAGCTATTATAAGAAGCCCGAGGACGACCCCTCGAAAGATTAAATAATAAAAATATAATTCGTACGTTATTATTGTGGTACTAACCCAACCAAATAGCCCGAAGCCATCCGAAATCAGTAGGATGGCTTCACTTTTTACTTCTTCAGCACCACGGTGAACACCGACCCTTTACCCAGCGAGCTCTCGCAGGAGATATTACCGTTAAGCTCTTCGCAGATGCGTTTGACGATGGCCAAACCCAGTCCCGTGGAAGCCTCCCCTGCGGTGGGCCGGGAGGAGATCTTGCTGTATTTGGAGAAAAGATGGGGTAGATCTTCCTGTGGGATGCCAACGCCCTCATCCCGTATCCGGATGCTCACCGCATCCTTTTCTTCGCTGACGCTGATCCAGACATTTTTCCCCGTGTCGGTGTATTTTATCGCGTTAGACAGGAGGTTTTCCAGCATCCGGCCCAGCAGCTGCCGGTCGCTCAGGAAATAAATGGACCGGTTAGGGCATTCCAGATGCAGCTCGATCGCCTTTCGAGCGGCTACCGGGCTGAACTCGTCAAGGACAGATTCTGCAAAGATGCGCAGGTCTAGATTCTCCAGCTGCACCTTACGCTGGTTGGTCTGCGCTTTTTCCACGTCCAGGATATGCCGGATAAGGCTTTCTCCATAACGGGTGGCCGTTCCGATGCGGTCCAACGCCTTGCGCTGACTGATACTCAAATTATCCTGTTCGTTTTGTAACAGCTGTTGCCACATGCTGATGGTCGCAAAAGGAGTGCTCAGGTCATGCGACACGATGCTGATCAGCGAGTTCTTTTCATAGTTGAGCTCGGAGAGCTTTTCGTTCTGCCGGACGATGAGGCTGTTGGTGGCGCTTAGCAGCTGGTTAGCCCTGCGTTTGATCACAAAGAGGACGGCCGCGGCGATCGCGATCAGTAAAAGGCTGACGGCCATGATGCTCACAATGCGGTTGTGGAACTTTTGCTGGGCGATCTCGGATTGCAGCACCAGTTTTTCGTTCTCTCTTTTCCGCGCCATGTATTTCTGTTCCAGTTCCGCAATGGATTTATACGTCTCACTATTGACCAGGGCCGTATCGAGGGCATACCATTTGCTTTGATAGTCGAAGGCTTTTTTATAATCTCCGCGATGCCGGGCGAGGGTGGAAAGGACCTGGTAGCTATCGGCTTGTTTGCTTTTCGAATCCTGTTCTTTCGCCAGCTGCAAAGAGAGATCGCCATACTTTTGGGCGGAGTCATAGGTGCCCATTTCGGAATAGGAGTCGGCCATGTTGAGGGCATCTACCCAGAGATCGGCCAGATGCGAAGGCAGACGGGTGCGAAGGTCATTGTTGTAGTTGAGCCGAAACCAGGTGATCGATTGGGGAAATTTGTGCTGGTAATAGTAGGTGTTGCCGATGTTGTTATAGATCTCGGAGAGATTTTCTTTGCCTGCCTGTTCCAACGGC
>Ga0210396_10004959_pt1 | contig 12932 bp, 7 predicted proteins | sample IncBWH17OmetaG_FD_155466 | JGI IMG/M metagenome (GOLD analysis project Ga0210396, IMG submission 155466) | Forest soil microbial communities from Barre Woods Harvard Forest LTER site, Petersham, Massachusetts, United States - Inc-BW-H-17-O ...
GCTACTACGCCACACGTGGCGACCTCCGCCGAGCGACGCAGGTGATGGAGGCGCTGAGGATGAGGCTCGAGGACATGCCGGACTGGTACCACGCGGCTAATGATGCGGCAATCGGCTCGTTGGCAGTGTTCCGCGGCGAATTCCACGCCGCCCGGACCACGCTGGAGGCAGCCGCGGCTGCAGTCGATGATCTCGGCTCACCCGAAATCGAAGGAGCCTGGTTCGCGCCCAATGACCCAATCGGGGGGATGTACACGTTTGTCGCGTTCACCCGGTTCGTTCAGGGAGATCTAGCCGGCGCAGAGGCCGCCTTCGCGCAGATGGAAAGCCGGTGCGAAAAGCTGCGCTTCCCCCATGGCGCGTTCACTCTTTGCTATGGGCGAGATATAGATGCGTTGGTACGCACCGAAGCCGGCCAACACGACCGCGCGATCGAGCTCCTTGCTGAGGTCGCCGACCGGGGCCACCGGTGTGGCTTTGATGAATGGATCATGGTTGCGGCCAGTGGGGAGGCCGCCGCACGTGCGGTCGCCGCGGTGGCCGCCGGCGAGACCGACTCCGCTATTCTGCAATCTCATATCCAAACCATGACTGCAGTCGTCGAGGCGTGGCGCGCAGCAGGCATCAAGGCGTTCCTCGGGTGGTACGACGGTGCATTGGTGCGGGTACTCACAGCCGCCGGAATGAACGACGCGGCGCGCGAACGGGTTGAGCTCGCGAGACAGATCGCCGATGAGACGGGGTGGCGCATCTACGATGCTGAGTTGCTGCGCTTGCGGGCTCACACATCTGACGACCCGGCTGCCCGGCACACGGATCTTCGGGCGGCCATCGAGCTGGCCCAAGCGCAAGGTGCCCTTATCTACGAATTACGGGCTGCTGCAGACGATTTCGAACTGATCGGAGAGCCTGCGCGGGCCGCACTGATGGACGCGCTCAGTCGATTACCATCTGCGCAAACCTGGCCTGAGCTGGAGCGCGTGCGTGCGCTGCTGGGGTGAGGCGGTTGCGCGGAAGGGTGGCCAACATGGATACATCAATCGGCCGAACAGCGGCACCAGGCTTGTCGGAGCAGTCGCCTCGCCGGCGAACCAAATCGCTAATGGGTGTTAAGTAACAAGAAGTCATAAAGCGACGAATAACCGTCGCGAGTCGACCACACACTCGAACGCTCAGCTGCTGCCGCGGCACAGTGCCACAGGCCCGGTAGCGTGGTTTTTCAGGCTGTCCCGACCGTCTGATCGCACGGCCTATCAGCCGCAGCGGCCGAGAGGCCGGTGTTTCTTTGTCCGCTCCGCCAGCCGGATACCGGTGAATACTTCCGGGCGGTTGGCGGCGGTCGATCTCGGTGTCGATTAGCTCGCCCCCAGCGGCGAGTATCTCGCGAGGTGACTTCACGCCGACGCTGCCCATCGAGTTTGGCGCAGGCCCGGGTCACGCCCGCTCAGACAAAAGCTCCTGAGCGCGCGCCAGTTCCGGTACACCACCCTCGGCCGGCATCCGGCGGACGACATCAACGAGCGCAGCGTGGGCGGGCTGGCCGCGGAGCTCGAAATCGTCGAGGGCGGCGCGCAGCTCGAACAGGGTCGCGCCCTGGCGGCGGGCGAGGGCGAGGGCGGCGCTGACGTCGGCTTGGCGAGCGGCTGGGTCAGTGTAGGTATGGGCCCGTAGCCGTAGCAGTTCGGCGTCGTAGAAGTGCATACCGGTGTCGTCTGCCAACCGCAGTGCCATGTTCAGGCGGGCGCAGGCCTGGTCGGGTTGGCCATCGGCGATCAACAGCCGCCCGAGCATGGCGTCGAAGAAGGTGCGGTAGATGTTCAGCCCGACCGTGCCCCAGGTATCGAGGCAGCTGGTGATGGTCGCGATGTGGGCCGACAGCCCGGTCGGATCAAGGTCGTCGGCGCCCAGCGAAGCCACAGCACTGACGATGCCCTGCTCGGTGGCCCCCACCAGCCGCCATTGGTCGAAGCCGTACCGCTCGGCTTGGTCGATCAGCTCGGCGGCCAGGATTGCGGCGCGGTCAAGCTGACCGGCTTCGATGCGGAGCCAGATTTCCGCGAAACGCACGTAGCCGAGGCTGAACGGGCCATGCGGAAACTCGAGCCCTTCGGCCCGGCGTGCCGCCTGGGCCAGCTCGGCCTGGGCGCGGACGAGATCACCGCGCACGCCACAGGTCAAGGCCACGTGGAGGCACGCGGAAACGATCGGCTCGATAGGCTGAAACCACACCGCGTAAATTTGGTCGTCTGTCGTGGCCAGTCTCGCTGTGGCCGCCTCTAGGTGGGATGCGGCGGCGCCGAACTCGCCGCGCAGCCACGCCACCACCCCGAACCTGGCCTCGATCACCGGCCGGAACGACTGCCGCCCCTGCTCGAGGCTCGCGCGCAGGACCTCAAGCACCTGGGATGCCCGGCGCAGGTCGGCACGAGGGATGTAGTAGGCCGTGAGGGCGGTCAGCGTCGCGAACAGCTCGTCGTCACTCAGATCGGTCCCGCCCAGCTGTAGGCACCGCTGGAAGTCGTCGGCGACGGCGCCGCTTGACTGGCCCTCCACGGCTGCGGCAAGCAATCCTCGCCGCAACCGCAGAGCCACCTCGCGGCGGTCGCGGACCGGCCCGGGTGCGGCGCGGTCGAGCTGCGTGAGGGCCTGAGTCAGGTAGGTGCGCGCCTCGCCGAGTGCGCCCCGCCTGCGGGCATCCTCTGAAGCCCGCTGATAGGCCGACGCCGCCTGGTCGAACCCTTCGGCCTGCACGTAATGGGTAGCGACCAGCTGCCAGTCCGGGTTCCCGCCCACCCCGTGCACCAGGGCGTCGGCCACCTTGGCATGCAGGCTCCGGCGCACGCTCGGGGGCGCCAACTCGCAGGCGACCTCGCGCAGCAACTCGTGGCGAAAACGCCAGCCACCGGCTCCCCACGGCTCCAAGACCAGCGCATCCTCGAGCTCGTCGATGACGTCGTCCAGGTTGTCGTCGCTCAGGTCGACCACCGAGCACAGCAGGCCGCGATCGACATGACGGCCGATGATGCCCGCCGCCTCCACCACCGGCACCACGTTCGCGCTGGCGCGCAGCCGGGCGAACAACGGCTCATACAGCGCCTCGGGGACCCCGGTCTCACTCAGCCCGGCCACGACCTGTTCGATATAGAACGGCACACCATCGCAGCGGTTTCGCACCGCCGCGCGGTCATCGGCCGTCAGGGCCGGATCCAACGCGAGGATGAGTTCGTCGGTCTGCTCGGTGGTCAACGGTGCCAGGTCGAACACCGTGACGGGCCAGCCGTCCGGCAGCCAGCCTCCAGGCCGTCCGGTCACCACCGCGAGCAGCCGACCCCCGGCGGCGTCGAGCAGCGCGCCGAGGATCTCCAGGGTGGACGGATCAAACCACTGCACGTCCTCGGCGACGAGCAACCCCGCACCATGGCCGAAACACGCCAGCACGTAGGTCTGCACCGCCTCGGCGATCAGCCCGTAGAGCTTTCGGCCCTCGGCGGCCACGGGCTCATAGCCTGCCTCGGCGCCGATACCCAGCACTGGCGCCAACAACGGGACCATGCCCCCCGGATCGAGCGAACCGGCTCGCACCTCGGCCCTCAATAGGCGCAGCCGTTCAGCCGGATCGGCACCGCGGCTGATGCCGCGGCGCTCCAGCAGGGTGCGCACCGGGTGCAGGCCGACGTCGGTGCGAAACGGCGACCCGGCCAATTCCAGCACCGCCGCCCCGGAGTCCTCGACCAGCTCGGCGGCCGCCGCCGCCAGCCGGGACTTGCCGATCCCGGGCTCACCGCGAAACACCACCCCCGGGGTGGTCAGAGTGCCAGCCTGCGCGCGCGCCCAACTCTTCTCCAGCCGCCCCAACTCACGATCACGTCCCACCAGCGGACCCCGGCCCACCCGGGCCACCTTGACCCGCTCCCCCACGACGGGGTGATGAACGATCAACCCGTCCACACCCTTGACCGCAGCGGCCCGACGGGCCTGCAGCTCGAAGGCATCACAGATCAGCGGCATGACCGCATCCGATACCAGCACCGTTCCCGGCTGGGCCAAACCCGACACCCGCGCCGCCAGATTGGCCGCGAACCCGTACACGTCATCCTGGGCGGTGTCCAGATACACCAGCCCCCGGTGCACCCCCACCCTGACGTCGATACCCACACCGAACCGGTGCTGGGCCTGTTCGCTGAGCCAGCGCACTTCCCGCGTGATGTCCAGCCCGGCCCGCACCGCGCGGTGGACGTCGTTTTCGTGGGCAACGGGGTGACCGAACACCGCGAGGAGTCCATCACCCTTGGTCGACGTGATGTGCCCTTCGTAGCGCTGGATCGCGCGCGTCACCAATTCGCGATACTTTCCGACCAGCACACGGTAGGGCTCGGGTTCCAGGCGGGTGGACAGCTTCGTCGATTCGACGACATCGATGAAGATGATGGTGAGTCTTCGCATCTCACCGGTGTCGTCGAGAGCCGCGAGCAGATCCTCGGCGTCGGCGTTGGCGCCGTCGATGGCCAGCACCTCACCCGCGAGCGCGGTAGCAACTGCCCGATCACCGCTGTTGATCGCGAACACGGCGCGATCAAGCAGATCGTCGATCGACGCGCGGCGATCACCGTCGGCGTCGCCGTGCTGCACAGGCCCGTCGTCGCGCACCTCAATATCGTGTCATCGCCGAGTGCTTGGCGTACGGAATCACGATGGTCCTGTTGCCTCGCCACCGTGGGTGGGAGAATCACCCCTCCTGATCACGAGGGCCGTCGCGGGTGGCGAAACATGGAAACCGAACACTGCGCGAATGGCTGGATCGACTCGCGAACCAGGTCCTCATCTACCGCTACTCCGATGCCGTACGCGTGCCGATTGGCAGCAATGCGAGGCGGTGTTGTCGTGCCAACCTTACGGCGCACGACACCATCCTCGCGGTCAGCGCTACGCATCGGTGACCGCGCCGATCTTCTAACGCAGCCGTCCGGTTTGCTGTGCGTGACCGTGGTTTGGCCGTCACGGGAGGCCTACCCAGCTAAGTCGCAAGCCTCCACAAGTCATCGGAGATTGAACGAGAACCAACATTGAGCTGCGGCGATGCGCCGACTTTCGGAGGGTTGCGGAGACTAGCGAACGAGCAGAGATGTGCTGGAACAGCTTCCCAAGATGAATACGCGGGTTCGATTCCCGTCATCGGCTCCATACCTGAGCAGCGCCAACGCTGTTCGACTGGCCCATGTCGGTGTCACAGAATGGCACAACTCGGTCCAAACTCGCTCCGGCGTCCTGCAGCAGGGGCGAATTCAGCGTTTCTGCGGGGGGTGTGGCGGCGATGCGCTGGCGTGATCCGCCCGTCGGCGATGATTCCACTGCTGTCGGGCCTGGCGCGGTTGGTCGACGTCTGTGGCTTGTCGGCTACTGCGGCGGATAGGCGGGTGGCGGGTACACGCCCCGGAGGATCCAGGCCCACCAGTTGATGCCGAACTCGAGCTCGTCGCTGGCGTCATAGTCGGGGCTGGGATCGATCGGAATGTTGTCCGCTCGGGAGCCCAGAGGCACCCCGCGCGGCAAGATCCCAAACACCGTGGCGAGGGAGGTTCGTCTGCGATCGGGCTTGGCACGTGCCGCACAGACCCTAGGTGCCCTAGAACGGGCCGTTCAACTAGCTATCGATCATTCGATTGCGCGACAGCAGTTCGGACGCTCGATCTCCAAATTCCAAGCGGTGCAGATGCTCGTCGCCGAGGCGGCTGAAGAGGCGGCGCTGGCACGGGCAGCAGTGGAGTATGCAATCGAAGTCACCGAGCTGCATGGGATCCTCTGTGATTATGCCGAGCTCGCGGTGGCGGTCTGTCGGGCGTGCATCGGATCAGCAGCGCGAATTGTCGCACGAAACGCACCCCAGGTGCATGGTGCCATCGGATTTACGCTTGATCACCAGCTCCGGCATTTCACGTTGCGGGCGCTGGCGTGGCGTAACGAATACGGAACTCAACGGTATTGGGAAGAAGTCGTCGGGGCCCGGGCGATCGACGCGGCAGCTGACGCCGGAATCTGGGACTTGATCAGCCAAGAAGGATCGTCGGAGTCACGAACCGTGCCTCAGTCGGCGCCACGGCCCAACGGCTCGGAATCATTATGAGGCATCTGAATTCGCCAGCACCCAGTCAACCCTGGTGAGGCTATAGGTTTTCAGTTTGGTGGCGAGTAATCAGGAGGGTGTGATGACGCAAATTGGGGTGCCGGCCGAGGCGCTGGTGACGGGGCGCCTGCCGATCAGGCTGCACCACAACGCTTATGTGACCAATGACCTTGCCGCAACCCGGGAGTTCTATGAAGAGGTCATCGGGATGCCGCTGGTCGCGACGTGGGCCGAGGTCGCTGAACTGCAAGGCAAAACAGTGGAGTACTGCCATTGCTTCTTCGGCATCCAGGACGGTAGCGCGCTGGCGTTCTTCCAGTTCGTTGACGCCGACGATCAGCGGCATTTCGGTCCTGAACTTGCCTCGTCGCCGTTCCGTCACATCGCGTTGGCCACCGACGAACGCACCCAGAATGAAATCGGGGACCGCATCAAAATGGCGGGGATCACCGCGCCCCGTACCTTCAGAATCGATCACGGCTACTGCCTGTCGCTCTACGTTGTCGATCCCAACGGATTGATCCTGGAGTTCACGCTCGACCCGCCGGACATCGACGCGCTGAATGCCACCAAACTCGCCTCGGCGCACGACGACCTCGCGCGCTGGCTGCGCGGCGATCACTCGCCCAATAACGACTATCGGCACTGACGTATGACAAAGCATCTGACATTGTCACTGGACAACGGTCCAGACCTGGAGCACACGCCACGTGTGCTCGACATTCTCGCCAGGCGCTCGATCCGAGCGGCGTTCTTTATGGTCGGGGAGAGGGTCGCGGTACCTGGCGCTAGGGAAGTGGCGCGCCGAGTTGCCGAGGCCGGACATCGCGTGGGTAATCACACCATGACCCACGGGTGCCCGTTGGGGCTGCGCGACGACGACGAGGCCATCGCGGAAATCGCCCGTGCCGGCGACGTGCTGGCCGAATTCCTCGGTGATCCGCCGCTGTTTCGGCCCAACGCCGGCGGCGAACTTGGGGCGCACGTGTTCTCAACGGCGGCGGTCGATTACCTGGTCGCGCACGGATACACCGCGGTCACGTGGAATAGCGTTCCGCGCGACTGGGAAGCCACCGACGGCTCATGGATACCACGGGCACTCGATGACATCGAGCGACTCGACCACACCCTGGTGGTACTGCACGACGTGCTGGGGTCCACGGTGGACCACCTCGAGGCGTTTCTCGATGAAACAGCTGCTCGCGGAATCGAATTCAGTGACGAATTTCCGCAGGACTGCGTGGTCATCGCGCGCGGCAGCCCAACGCCAGCGATGCAGGGACTGATAACACAGGTTTTCGATGGCGGATCTCCTGATTAAGCAGATAGCTTCATCTTTCCTAAACAGGATGGAGCTATACACGACCCATTCGACAAGGAGCGGTCCATTACTGAGCAGCAGTACGGCGATTACCAGTTCGAGATCTACTTCGACGGCCTCGAGGGCCGGACGCCGAATTATCCGGTCGACTTCGTGGGGCTGGAGCGCGCGGCGACCGAAGTGCTGCCCCCATGGGTATGCTCCTACGTCGCCGGTGGTGCCGGTGACGAGAGCACGCAGCGCGGCAACGTCGATGCCTTCGCCCGGTACGGCATCATGCCGCGCATGCTCGTCGGCGCCACCCAGCGCGACTTGTCGGTGTCGCTGTTGGGCATGGAGCTGCCCACACCGTTGTTCATGCGTCCGATCGGAGTCATCGACCTGTGCTCACAGGATTTCCACGGCGACATCGCGGTGGCCAAGGCTGGCCGAGGCCCACATGGCTCTGCGGCTCGGCGTTCCCGTGTGGTTCAAGTGATGCCCGACTGCTACCGGCCGTGCAAGGTGTGATCAGTCGGGTGCGGCGGGAAGTCCGGGCACACAGTGATGCAGAGAATGCCAGGGGACACCGGGCCTTGCGCTTCTTGGGGCTGGAACCCGTGGTTGGGGCCGACGGTGCGGTCCGTCACAAGTCTTGAGGCGGGATGGCTGCGTGTCTGCTCCGGAGCGTGGTTGTCGTCGGACCGTATCGCCGGGCCGATACAACAGACACGTCTGGTCAGCGGTGACACGATATTGGTGTGAACGACAGTGGGTCGGGCCGCGTGCGATGACCGCCACGGGGCTGTCGTGCGGATCGTGCGGCACGGAACTCAACGAGACAGCCAAGTTCTGTAGCGAGTGCGGTGTAGCCGTTTCAGCGGGCACGACACCGGCCGAGTACAAGCAGGTCACCGTCTTGTTCGCCGACGTGGTGCGCTCGATGGACATCGCCGCGGCGGTGGGTGCCGAGCGGCTGCGCGAGATCATGGCCGAGCTGGTCAGCCCGGGCGCGGCAGTGGTGCGCCGGTACGGCGGCACGATGGAAAAGTTCACCGGTGATGGCCTGATGGCCTTGTTCGGGGCGCCGGTGGCGTTGGAGGATCATGCGATCCGGGCGTGCTTGGCGGCGCTGGCCATCCAGGAGGAGACGAACCGCTTGGCGGCTGAGGTGCGACGCCGTGACGGCCTGGATCTGCGGCTCCGGGTGGGTCTGAATTCGGGCCGGGTTGTTGCCGGTGAAATCGGTCCGGGTATATCGGGTTACGCCGTCATCGGGGAGCAGGTGGGGTTGGCGCAGCGGATGGAGTCGGTCGCTCCGCCGGGCGGGGTGATGCTCAGCGAGTCCACCGCGCATTTGGTCGAGCACACCGCGGTCCTCGCCGACACCGAGCTCGTCTCGATCAAGGGCAAGGACGACCCGGTCTCAGCGCGCCGGCTGCTGGCGATCGAGCCGCGCCATGCCCTGACCGGTGGCACGGAATCGCGCCTGGTCGGTCGGCGTTGGGAGATGGCCGCTGTTGAGGCCATGGTGGACCGCACGATCGGTGGCCGCGGTGGTGTGGTCAATGTGGTGGGACCGCCAGGCATCGGCAAAAGCCGGACGGCCCGTGAGGCCACAGCGCTGGCGGCCGCTCGTGGGGTCGAGGTGTTTTGGACATTCTGCGAATCCCACGCCCGCGACATCCCTTTTCAGGTGATGGCGCGGCTGCTGCGGGCGGGCATCGGCGTGGCTGATCTTGACGGCGAAGCGGCCCGCGCCCGGGTCCGAGAACAAGTTCCGGATGCCGACCCGGAGGATCTGCTGCTGCTCGATGACCTGTTGGGCATCGCCGACCCCGAGGTGCCGCTGCCCCAGATCGACCCGGACGCGCGGCGGCGCCGGTTGACCGCACTGATCAACACCGCGTCGCTGGCCCGCACCCAACCGGCGCTCTACCTGATCGAAGATGCGCACTGGATCGATGCGGTCAGCGAGTCGATGCTGGCCGACTTCCTCACGGTGATCCCGCAGACCAAGTTGATGGTGCTGATCACCGCCCGCCCCGAGTATCGCGGAGCGCTGACGCGGGTGCGCGACGCCCAGACGATCGCGCTTGCCCCACTGGGTGATTCGGACACCGTGGCGCTGATCGATGAGCTGCTGGGGTCGCATCCCTCGGTCGGCGAGCTGGCGGCGATCATCGCCGAGCGGGCTGCCGGCAACCCGTTTTTCGCCGAAGAGATGGTGCGCGAGCTGGCCCAGCGCGGGGTCCTGACCGGCGAGCGCGGTGTCTATGTCTGCCGCGCGGATGTCGCCGAGCTGAGCGTGCCAGCCACGGTGCAAGCGGCCATCGAGGCGCGCATCGACCGGCTCGACACCGCGGCGAAGCAGACGTTGAACGCGGCGTCGGTGATCGGTGCCCGCTTCGGGGCGGAGCTGCTGGCCGCGCTGGGGATCGATGCGGTGGTCGATGAGCTGCTCAGTGTCGAGCTCATCGATCAGGTGCGGTTCACCCCGCACGCCGAATACGCTTTCCGACACCCGCTGATCCGCGCGGTGGCCTACGAATCGCAGCTGAAATCCGATCGCGCCCAGTGGCACCGACGCCTGGCCGCCGCGATCCAAGAGTATGCGCCCGGCTCGATGGAGCAGAACGCGGCGCTGATCGCCGAGCATCTCGAGTCTGCCGGCGAGCTGCGCGCGGCGTACGGCTGGCACATGCGTGCGGCCGCGTGGTCAGCCAACCGCGATGTCGACGCTGCCGGGGTCAGCTGGGAGCGGGCACGCCGGATCGCCGACGCGCTGCCTGACAATGACCCCGAGCGATTGTCGATGCGCATCGCCCCCCGCACCATGCTGTGCGCCACCGCGTGGCGAGGCCGAGCACTCCAGCAAAGCCGGGGCCTCTTCGCGGAACTGCGGGAGTTGTGCAGCGCTGCCGGCGACAAGGTCTCGCTGGCCATCGCCATGACCGGGCTGGCCGGCGAGCTCCTCTACGCTGGGCGTTCGCGTGAGGCCTCGCGGCTGGCATCCGAACAGATGGCGCTGCTCGAGTCGATCGGCGATCCCAACCCGATCGTGGGGTTGGCGTTCGCAGCGTTCTGCATCTGGTTCGATGCCGGTGAATTCGGCGAGATCTTGCGGTGGTCGCAGACAGTCATCGACCTGGCCGGGGGTGACCCCGCCAAGGGCGCCGCCTTCGGGATCGGATCACCGTTGGCAGTCGCGTTGGCATTTCGCGGCGCTGCCCGGTGGTGGATGGGCCGTCCCGGGTGGCGCCAAGACCTCCACGACGCCGTCGCAATGGCCCGACGCACCGATCCGACAACCCTCGCCGCTATCGCCGCCTGGACCTATGGTTTCGCGATGCAGTACGGGGTGCTACGGGCTGATGACTCCGCGCTGCGCGCGATCGAAAAGGACGTGCAGACCGCCGAGGCAACCAGCAACGATACTGCACTGAGCTTGGCCGAGTACGCGCTGGGTGTTGCGCTGCTGAATCGGGACGCCGCGGCCGACCGTCGTCGCGGGCTGGAACTGATGATGCAGGCCCGCGACATATGGCTGCGCGAGCGTGCTCTCTTCATGCTCCCGGTCACCGAGTTGTTTGCCGCCCGGGAGAGGGCCAGCCGTGGCGACCGCGATGCCCCCATACCGGTGATGCGCAAAGCCGTGGACGATCTGCACCAGGCAGGACGGCTCGGGTACAGCATTTGGGGCACCGGCGTTCTGGTGGAGACGCTGCTGGAGCGTGGCGCCGAAGACGACCTGACCGAAGCCCAAGAAGCGATCGACCGGTTGGCCAACCTGCCCACCGACGAAGGTTGGGCGATGCGCGAGATCACGCTGCTGCGGCTGCGCGCGCTGCTATCCCGCGCCCGCGGCGACGACGTTGCCTACCGGGACTTCTGGGATCGCTACCGCGACATGGCGAGATCCCTTGGCTTCGAGGGACATACCGCTTGGGCTGAGGCGATGTCGTGATGCGGTCGTTCAGTACTTTTGCCGATCGTTTACCAAAGTCCACACAGTCTCAGAACTAACGTTGTGGGTTTCTCAAAGATCGCGGCAGAAGTGTCTGGGGTCGCGTGGGTCACCACTTTGATCCCCGTCCGCGCTGGCGGGTTTGCCTGACACCAAAGACTCGACCCGGCCCCCGGCTTACACTTCCGCCGTGTTCTCGGAGACGCGTTATGCGCTGAACGGGGACTTGCGCGTCGCCTATCGCACGTCGCGCGAAGGTCCTCGCGACATCGTGTTCGTCCCGAACTGGTTCTCCTGCTGCGAGATTTTGCCGGAATTACCGTCCCTTCAAGGGTGGGTCGAGGCGATGACGTCGCTCGGTCGGCTGATCTTCTTCGACCAGCCGGGGACCGGAGCATCCGATCCCGTGACGCCGGGCGCGCTGCCGACCTTGGAGCAATGGGCCGACAGCATCAGCGCGGTGCTCGACGATCTCGGAAGCCGCGAAGCAGTCCTCCTCGCGTTTGATGGGGCGTTCGCGCCAGCGGCGCTGTTCGCCGCCACACATCCGTCCCGCACAACCGCGCTGGTCGTGCTCGAGGGCTACGCGGATCCACAGTTAAAACGCTCCGAGGGACCAACGCCCGAGGAAATCAGGGCTGCCGGGGCCGCCATGTGGGGGACGGGAGAGTTCCAACATTCGATCAATCCGGACATGCCGTGGAACGAGGAAATCCGGGCCACGTGGGCCCGGACAGAACGCCTGGCGGCGAGCCCAGGGACGTTCGCACTCATGATGCCGCTCTTGTCCGAATTGGACGTACGGGCGGTCCTTCCGACAATCCGCGTGCCCACCCTCGTCGTCCAGCACGCAGACGACTCATTCTCCACACCCGCAATGGGCAAGGATGTCGCCGATCACATTCCGGGCGCGAAGTACGTCGAGCTGCCGGGGCGCAACTATTACCACTTCGTCGAACCCTGGCGCTCGTCGTTCCAGGAGATCGCCGAGTTCCTCACCGGCCACCAGGCTGAAGTGGCCGACGACCGCGTTCTCGCCACGGTGCTGTTCACCGACATCGTGGACTCGACGCGCCGGGCCGCCGAGATCGGCGACCGCGACTGGCACGTGCTGCTCGACGCCCACGACGCCATCGTCCGCGTACAACTCAACCGCTTCCGGGGCCGCGAGGTGAACACATCGGGCGACGGCTTCCTTGCCACGTTCGACGGTCCGCAGCGAGCGATCCGCTGCGCGATCGCGATCCGCGACGCGGTGCAGTCGCTCGGCATCCAGGTGCGCGCCGGGTTGCACACCGGCGAGTGCGAAGTCCGTGGCGATGACATCGGCGGGATCGCCGTGCATATCGGGGCGCGGGTGAGCGCACTGGCGGGACCGAACGAAGTGCTCGTGTCGAGCACGCTGCGTGACCTCGTGATCGGATCAGGACTTGAGTTCGAAGACCGAGGCGATCACACGCTCAAAGGCGTGCCCGGCGAATGGCACCTCTCCGCCGTCGCCTCGTAATTGCCGCTGCGGGTGAAACGCCTGGTGTGCTTGCTCG
>Ga0210396_10004960_pt1 | contig 12932 bp, 13 predicted proteins | sample IncBWH17OmetaG_FD_155466 | JGI IMG/M metagenome (GOLD analysis project Ga0210396, IMG submission 155466) | Forest soil microbial communities from Barre Woods Harvard Forest LTER site, Petersham, Massachusetts, United States - Inc-BW-H-17-O ...
TCCCTCCGCACTACGCGCCCCTGAGCCGAAGGCTACTCGCGTTTTGCTGTTGATGCCCTACGTCTGGGGCCTGCTCGGCCTTCTGATTTTGTTTTTCTTCGCCAACTCGATGTTTCTGTCCCAGATTGCGCTATTCTTGTCGGCCCGCTTTAGCTGGCACGGGCACCCTTTTGGAGCCAGAGAACTCGGCATCGTGTTTGCCTATGCCGGCTTTATCAATATCATCGTTCAAGGCTTGTTGCTCGCACAGGCCAGTCGATTCGCCTCCGAGCGGATCATCGTCGTGGTTGCCTTCGCATCTACGGGCGTGGGATTTTTTGGCCTCGCCATTGTGAGCAAGATCGGGCTTCTTGCGTTTTTCCTAACGTTGATCATCCTTGGCACAACGTTTACCCGAACCACTCTCACGGCGGAATTGTCAAGAAGCGTCCCACTCAATCGTCAGGGCATGATCATGGGACTCAATCAATCGCTGATGTCCAGCGCCAATATTGCAGCGCCGCTCCTCAGTGGCGCGCTCATCGAGCACGGATTATACGCCACGTGGGCCTTTGCCATGGCGACCATCGTCGCGTGCGGCGCAATCACAACCTTTGGGATATTCTCCCCCCAAACGAAAATCGGAGCGCTGGATAAAACTCGTGGTTATCCCGAGCCGATCTGACTGCGAGTCCCTTGGAGGGAACCCGTGTACAAGAGTTGGAGATGGCTCTCATTTTCAGCTCACTCGAAGAGAGCTGATAAGGTCGCGGCAGCACGCCAGCAATCAGATCGCGCTGGACGGTGAGTGTCGGATTCCTGTCCCGCCGCCAAATCAGCCGCCAATCCTGGGAATATTCGACCGTTGCCAACTGAAGTAGTGGGACGGTGCCGCCGTACGCGCCGATCGTGCGCAACGGCGGCCACGGGCGAGAGAGCTCGGGCTGGCGCGCCGGGAATGCCGACCGCAATCGCTTCACGATTCCGCCTGCGGTGCCGACTGATCGAACAATAACGCTCGCTATACCTGGTCGCTCACCACGAAGGTCACCAAGAAGCAAAGCGATCGTACTCCAAAGCAACAATTCGAAACCTCGTCTATTCGGCGGCACTGCCTGGGGAAATACAAGGTGGACCAGCCGACCACTACTTTCGCCGTAAGCCACAGACCCGCCGCCTGGAAGCGGCGGGTCTGTGTCTTGCCTTGTCAGTGCGCTCGTCCTGAGATCGCCCGGGCTTCGCCCATCTGCCGTCCTCCAGCTTGTATGAGGGGCGTAGCCTGGTTCGTGCGCATGTCACGAAGTATGCTTAACGTGCCATCCCAAAGCTCGATCCGAGCCTTGATGCTGTTGCACGCTGCATGCAGCGCCCGCTCGTCCTTCTGCGGCGAGTCCGCAACCAATCCGTCGAGCAACTCCCGCCCCATTGGCCCGTGACTGTCACCATCGAGCTCAATGTGCCGCTCGATATAGTAGACGAAATGGCGCAAGGGATCGTTGGTCTTCCTCGCGCCAGGGAGGATCTTTTGCAGCCTGCTGAACATCTCCGGGATGACGTCCTCGCGGCCGTAGAAGAATGCCGCCACCACTTCTTCCGTCGATCCTGATTGGGCCAGCATCATCGTATGCGCGACAAAGGCTTGCACATGTGGCGGCACTTCGGTCTGCACCATGGCCGCTTCGATCGATGTACCGGCCCGTGCCAGTGAACGGAACGCGTCGAATTGGTGTGTGCTGGCGCCGACGTCCTCCATGGCGCGGAGGTATAAATCGAGGTGGCTGACATAGGAGCCGTCCGGATCTACATCCGTCTCCTCGCCGATCACGATGTCGTTGATCAGGCGCGCAGCTTTGGCGTTTCCTGCCGGGAACCACGGCACGTTTGTACACGTCAAGTCTTGCTGCAACCGCTTCAGGAGTGACATGAAATCCCAGACGGCGAAGACATGATCTTGCATGAATCGCCTCAGATCCTCGACAGAAGCGACTTCCGCGTAAACGGGATGATCCAGCAACTGCAAACGAAGATTGGAGAGGCAGTAACGGTCCTGTTTCGACATTTTGACCTCTTTTTCATTTTTCAACATGTGTGACCTGAGTTCTGGGCGGAAGCGAGAGCCCAGCTTCGGCGAACTAGTTCGTCTGGTGGGTGGTGCAAGTGCTAGTGCGCATTCGTACCGGTCAAAGGGCGCCACAGGCATACGACGCACAAATTCCGGCGATCAAACTCACCCATGAGATGCAGAATTGCCGCGGCCACACGAGTTGCATCGCTGAACGTTACAGCTCACCGCGGTCTTCCAAAAAGAAAACGCCGCACTCATCCCGCTCTAGTGAAGGATTTAGACGAATTCGTATCGTCTCGATCATGCTGTCTTATTTCCATTTGCTTTCACGGCATTAACCGCAATACACGGCTTGCAGTTTTCATCGGAGCTGCGGGGTGGAGGGTAACCAGGGTCCGTTCGCCCCGAAAAAATTTGATAAGACGTGATCTCTGCTGTCCTCATTTTGACCTATCAACCTCCGAGACTTTTTGGCCTATCGACCTCCGAGACTTTACTGACTTCAGCGGAGGAGCAGGCAACTGCCCGTTTAAGAGAAGCGCAGTCGCCGACCTACATTCCGTGTGGCGCCCACGGTTCCTATCGGCAGCCACGAACCGAGTGTCGTTTGAAAAGTGGAGGCTCCCATGACCCCTGCCCCACCACATTTGGATTTCGAGGCGTGGAAAGATCAGATCCGCAAGATGGGCGGGCGGTTCGACCCGCAGGTGATCGACCCCAAAGCGTTTGCCGGCTGGGTGCGTCCCATTAGTGCCTACGGGCTCATTGCGGCTGAGGTCGGTTCCAATGCCCATGTGGTCGAGCGCACGCACCGGGATGTTCGCGTCGATCGCCCAGGTCACTATGTCGTGCTCTTTCAACTCGCGGGCCGCTCGGCAATGACCCACAACGAAGAAGCCGTGCGCTTCGGTGTCGGCGATATTGTACTCGTGGATGCGGGTCGGCCGGCTACATTTTTTGCCGGCAACGTGGGCGAGTCCTGGAATACCATGGCTCTTCTTTTGCCGCGCCAGGCCCTGGTATCGCATCTCGGATTCGAACCGCGGGGCGGGCTCTACCGGCGCAACGGAACGGTTGTCGGCCGCCTTCTCCTTGATTTGATCCGCAATGCAGGGGAAGAAGAAGTACGCCGCTCGCGTACTGAATGCTACGTGCGGCTCGCGGTCCATGATCTTGTCGGCGCCCTTTTTGCGCCGAGTGATCCGGCGCCGGCGCGTCACTCGGACAAGCTGTTCATGCGCGTCCGTGGCGTCATCAAGGACGGCTTCGACGATCCGGATCTTGATCCTTGCGAGGTGGCGACAAGAGCGGGGATTTCATTGCGTTATCTCCAGAAGCTGTTTACGCAGCGCGGCTCGACTTGCAGTGAATTCATCTATTCGTTCCGTCTGGATTACGCCGCGCATCTTCTACAGCGCCAATCCGCCCTGGGCGCAAGTCTGGCGCTCAGAGAGATTGCGTATGCGTCCGGTTTTCGCGATTACAGCCATTTCGCGAGAAGGTTTCGTCAGCGTTTTGGTCACGCGCCCGGCGCACACCTTGCCGGCGAAAGTTGCGACCGTGAGGATGCATCGAACGCTTGTGGGTAGGAACGTCGTCATTGGCTCATCATGCTCCAAACCCCCCCGCGATCCAAGTTCGCCCCCAGGTCCGAGCGAATCCGCGACAAGATCGCGGCATCGAAGCGCAAGGGCTTGTGGGTCGGAGGCACCCTGCCCCTCGGCTATGAGATGAAGGACGGTAAGATCGCTGTCGTCGAAGAAGAAGCTGAACTGGTCAGATCGATCTTCCGGCGATACCTCGAACTGGGTCGCGTCAACGAACTGTTACGGGACCTGAGAGAACGCAACATCCGAACCAAGCTGTACTACGTGCCGAGCAACCAACCACTTCTATATCGGCGAGGTCAAATACGAGAACGAGATCCTATCCGGCGAGCAGCCTCCTATCATAGATCGGTAGTTCGCGAAGGATTTATCAACGAAGTCCGTTGGGATTTGGTGGCCTTGGACTTCGCGTAGTCTTCGCTATTCTGCAGGCTGACGTGGCCCGAGGTTGCGCCATTTCTGCTTCCCGGTCTCCTTTTTGGGGCCCGATTTCATATCCTCCTCCTCGGCTATCTGTATGCAGGCGAGGAGATCGAGATAGCTCGTCGTACCTAACGAGCGAGCTTCACTTTGACATCGATTCCGTATCGGGACCGAGGTTGATGCCCATAGGGCACTTAGCTGCTGTTTCGCAGCTTTCTCGTCACTCACACAGTCCGCGATGCTCTCTAGAGGGGCTGAATGCATCATTTTAGCGTCGGCCGATCTGGACTTGCATATCGCCTCGACGTTCAGCTCCGGCATCCGACCCAATGCAGGCGGCGTGAACAGGAGTAGCAACACTGCGAACAACACCAAGGCACGCAACATTCGAACCTCTCATGCGATAGGCTCATCGCGTAAAGAAGCAACTGCTTCTCCCTGCCAATACGTGGGATGATGTTGGCGCCTTACGTTCCAGGCGATAGGGCCACCATTAAATCACTTCCGGTGTTGCGCTGAAGCGAAAACGAATATGAATCATTTGCATTCCGGAACATTTATACGCACATAGCGCTGCAATTCGTCAAACGTTACAATCCCCGTTGGTGCCAGCCGCGCCCGGAGGAATTTTTTCCGCCTCCGTTTGGGACATTGATTGGCACCGTCGGCCTGTGTAACACCTTGATTCGTTGATGATTTTTAAAGTGATGCAATTGGAGCGGGTGAAGGGAATCGAACCCTCGTATTCAGCTTGGAAGGCTGCTGCTCTACCATTGAGCTACACCCGCGCGCGGCCGATCAACTATCACGTTGCGCCAGCCGCCTCAACCACGTATGCGCCGGTCCCGGCCTTAACAGGCGGTGATTTCCCGCCTATATTGGGAATTCCATCAACAACGAAAGGAGGTGATCCAGTGTCTTATACCAAGCGCTGTCACCTCGTTGGGACCGCCCGCTAAGCTTCCGGGCTTGGCAACAGGGCGCTCTCAGCGCCTGGACCAGCGAGTGCAAAAAATTGGGGCGCGACGGGAGCCATCCCGCCGCGCCTTTTTTAAGTGTCGAATTATGTGTCGAAATCCGCGGCACCGCGACGAAACGGGGCAACTCGCCCGCGCTGCTTCCGGCGGGGTTACGACCGCTCCGGCGCTTTGCGGAAGACAAAGTTGTTGCAGTAATCCTTGCTCTTCCAGAACCATTCGCCGTCCTGGCGCTGATGCACCGCGGCGTCGAAATCGGCGATCGGGAACAGCCGGTTGCGGCACACGAAGCTCCCCTCGTAGCCGAGGGCGTTAAGGTAGGAAAACACGTCGCCGACATGGCCCGGCGCGAGATGGCGGTTTTCGCATTCGAACACCAGCAGCGGCGCGTGCTGCCGCAAAATCCGCTCCGCGCCCTTCAGCAGGCCGAGTTCGGCGCCTTCGACATCGATCTTGAGCAGCGTGACGTGATCGTTTTGATCGAAATAATCGTCGAGCGCGACCACCGGCACGGACAGGGTCGTGAAGCTTGTGGCCTCCGCCGCTTTGTGCGTGAGCGAGGCGCCGGGCGAATGACCTGAGGGAACGAACAGTTCCTGATCGCCGGAATGCGAATAGACCGCCTTGGCTTCGACCCGCACATTGTCCAGTCCGATCGCGCGGCACACCTCCGCCAGGCGCCCGGCAAATTCCGGTTGCGGTTCGAAAGCGACAACCCGGCCGCTCCCGCACCAGCGCGACAGCCAAAGAATAAAACTGCCCTTGTTGGCACCGATGTCGCAGACGATATCGCCGGAGCGGATGTGGCGCCGGATGACATCGAACTCGGCGGTTTGATCGCGAAACCTCGCCTTCAGCGCCCGAACCCGAAACCGGATGCTTTCATTGCTCAACCAGGCCTGGAAAATCGACACCGATCAGCTTTCAGGGCGCGAAACAGGATGGCTTGCCGAGCCGTACACTAAGGCTTGCCGAGCCGTAGCCTGCACAGCAAGCGAAGGATGGTGGGGAAGAAGAACTCGAACCTTCGAAGTCATAAGACGACTGATTTACAGTTAACTGGCTTTGCAAAATCAGCTTCCCATGACGCCTCGATCAGGAAGTAAGTGCGAGATAACTTCCTCTTGGAGTTACAAAGACTTGCATAAATATGCACGACAAGACCTCTTTCAGTTGACTTTTTCCCGCTGCGGTCATTTTGGGCGAAAGGGATCCAAAGGTGACCTGGAATCGTTCTCCAGATCGCCTGGGTGACCCAGACCAGGAACCGATCGCGGCCATCCTTATAACACTCAAAATGGTTGACGACGCCCTCGCAGACCACCGCAAGCGGAAATCCAACGAAATTATCGACAGCCGCGTGCCTGGTCTCACGCTACGGGTCAAACCCTCCGATTGTCGCTGGTCCGTGCGATCTCGGCTCTGGAACCCGGTGGGTCTACCCTATCCGGATCCGGCGCGTGATTACGCAGGAAGGTCCGCCACCTTTGGCCTGGCGGTCCTCGCCGTTTGACCATGTGCTTGGCGACGTTGATTGAGCGACCTCAATCCCGAGCTTGAGCAGTTCACCATGGATACGCGGCGCGCCCCAAAGCGGATTTTCGATCCGCCGGATCAAAACGCGCAGCTCCCTCTCGATCTGCGGTCGCCCGCCCAATGGGCGCGACTTCCAACGCGGCTCACCCTTGAACTCGACGCCCGCCCTTTCGAAGGCTCGTCGTCTTTTTTCGAAATGACCGAGGTGTGCCTGCCCCGTTTTCCGCGTCTGGGTCTTATTTGTTCGTTCCTGTCCTAACGGCTCTCACTGCCTCGGGCCTGAGAACGGTCCAGCGAAATGAATGGTCGGGCGCAGCACGCCGATTGATTGACACTGACGTTCCAGGAAAAGGTAATGTCATCGTCTTTCCCGCCTCGCGGCGAACCGTGCGAAAGGTCCCTGTCAATCACTGCCGCACGAATAAACCTCTGGAGGCCGGCGGCTGCTCGCGCTGAGCGAGCATGCCCCGAGCAGCCTCCATGGTGTCCTCCTGTTTCGGCCGTATCGTTCGAATGGAACAAAAATTCCTGTTCCTTGTTAGGGAGACAAATCGGGAGGATATCATGGATCGAATAACGCGTTGCCCGAAATGCGGAAAACGATTGACCCTGGTTGTCACCATCTCCGGCCGCTCCGACCTCCAATGTATAAGTTGTGACGACCCCGCGGTGAAATGGGCTGAAGGTCCGCCGACCACCCTTGAGAAGCCAGCCGTAACAGAACACGTTGAAACCACTCCGCACGCATCGAGCTGAAGCGGGCTCGGACGGATATTCAGGCGGAACTGGCCGGCGAGTGAATCCCTAACCATCCGGCGAAGCTTGGGCGGCAAGGATCGATCCGCCACCCCAAGCTTTAGCCGCTATGCGACAAGCCGCGCCCTCGTCTTGACAATCTCCAGCGCAGCGCGGGCCGCTTCCTTCCCTTTTTCCACGAACTGGGAGAGGTAGATGCCCCTGTGGTGCTCGGTCTCATGATAATGATGAGGCGTCAGAGAAATCGACAGCACAGGTACGCCGCTGTCGAGCCCTGCTCGCATCAAGCCGTTCACGACGGCAGACGCCACGAAGTCATGCCGATAGATTCCTCCATCGACAACAAGCGCTGCGGCCGCAACTGCGGCATATTTGCCTGAAGCCGCTAGATCACGCGCAACGAGTGGCAACTCGAAGGCGCCGGGCACATCAAATACATCTACCTGTTGGGCCGGGATGATCTCTATGAAGCCCTTAAGGGCGTTGCCGACAATGTCGGCGTGCCAATTGGCTTTGACGAACGCAAATCGGGTGTGTGTCATCGTGATCTCCTTTCTGGTAAACGACACGTCACCCAAGGCGATCACGCGCGTATCCGCGCGCCCTTTCGGGACGGCGGCACGCTCGTTCTCTTTCATCCGGACTATGACCGTCGGCTCAGGCCTTGCACCTGATCTGCTAGACCCTTCCCTTCGGAAGGCGCTCGCGGGCTCGCGGCGACGCCGCATACCGCCGGTGGGGAATTTCACCCCGCCCTGAGAACAGAGCAAGCGTGCATCAATGAACGAACACAATCAAGATCAAATCGGTTCGGCTCTCATCCTGATGTACGGGGCACTCCGCGGCTGATATCTATTCTCGGCGCGGCGCCGCCCGCTTGAGGTTTTACAACGTCCATCCCCGAGTCATTCTCGTCGTTCTGACGCTGGGCCAGCCACTTCCGGTCCAGTCCGGTGAACGGACATTCTCGAAGGCCGTCGGCATGTCGCAAAGGTGCCGGGACCGGTCATGCGGTCTAGGCGCGCCTTCGCACCGGGAGCCGCTGATGGCCGCTTCTTAAGCGCTAGGCGGGGAGCGCGACCTCAGGGACGACGTGCCAAAGCCAAGCGGACTGGGGACGTTGTGTTTGACGCCGGAAAAAGCAGCGCCGGGCAGGAATCGTGCAAGCCAAAATCCACCGCTCCGAGGGATCAGGGCGCATCACTTCCCGTCCATCTTGTCAGCAAAGCGCCTAAGGAGCAACTTGATGTCCGCAAACCAAGTCATCTGCGGAACATCGGCCAACATCGGCCTTTGGTGACGCCCCGCTAACGTTTCCGGCTGTATTTGCAGGTGAGTCGGCGGATTCGTCGCCCGTTGGTCTCTGGTCCGAAAATTGGGGCAATCCCGATGGTCGTTACCGGAACATATGATCCGTATCTCGTGGCGCTGTCCATTGTGGTCGCCGTCCTTGCATCTTACACCGCCCTCGATCTCGGCGGGCGCGTGGCGGCGGCCCGAGGACTCGGGCGTCCCGTGTGGCTGGCGGCGGCCGCTATCACAATGGGGGGCGGCATATGGTCGATGCACTTCGTCGCCATGCTCGCCTTCATCATGCCTACACCGATGTCCTACGACATCGGATTGACCACCCTTTCGCTCGTGGTGGCGATATTCGTAACCGCCGGCGGCTTTTACGTCATTAGTCGCCACAGCGGATCGCCGCTTCGCCTCGTTCTCGGCGGCATCTTCATGGGACTTGGCATTGCCGCCATGCACTACATCGGCATGGCGGCAATGCGGGAGCACGTCGAGCTCAGCTACAACCCCATATTCGTTGCGCTCTCCCTGATCATAGCGATCGGCGCCTCGACGGCGGCACTATGGCTGGCATTCCGAACCACGGATCTTGGGCAAAAACTCATTGCCGCCGCCGTCATGGGCCTGGCCATTTCGGGTATGCACTATACGGCGATGGAAGGGACCACTTTTGCAGCTCATGGCCCGGTTCCCGAAATCCACGCATACGCAAGTCTCGATCAAACCAATCTGGCCTTGGCCGTTGCGGGGACTACGTTTGTCATTCTGGCCTCCGCATTGATTGCCTCCCTGTCCGAGCAGAAGCGCGCCGAAGAAGCGCTGCGTGAGGCGCAGGCGGACCTCGCACACGTCAGCCGGGTGACCACGATGGGCGAGTTGTGTGCCTCCCTGGCGCACGAACTGAGTCAACCTATTGCTGCTGCCGTCGCTAACGCCGATGCCTGCTTGAGTTGGCTCGCTCGCGACACCCCAAATCTCGAAAAGACGCGCGAGTCTGCAATGAGAATCGTGGAAGATGGAATGCGTGCGGCGGAAATCATCGCCCGGATCCGTCTGCTCTGTAAGAAGGGTACTCCACAACGGGAGTTGGTTGATGTAAACGAAGTTATTCAGGAGTTGATCATCCTCCTGCGCAGTCACATCACGCGATACTTCATATCGGTACGGATGGAGTTGGCGACAGATCTTCCTCAGGTCAGCGGGGATCGCGTGCAATTGCAGCAGGTCATGATGAACCTCATGATGAACAGCATCGATGCGATGAAGGATGTGGAGGGGACGCGCGAACTCGCCATCAAGTCGCACCGAACGGGAAACGAGCAACTTATGGTTTGTGTCAGCGATTCCGGCGTTGGGCTGCCCTCGCAGCAGGCGGACCAGATCTTCCACGCCTTCTTTACCACGAAGCCTCAGGGGATCGGTATGGGATTGGCCATCTGCCGCTCCATAGTTGAATCGCATAGCGGCCGTTTGTGGGCTGCCGACAATTCTCCGCGCGGCGCGAGTTTCCACCTCATTTTACCCACCAGTGCTCGATGAATGCATAAGACGACATATGATTGATCAAACCTGAACGCATTGGCTGTGACAGGGCTGGCAATGAATTGGCGGCCTCGCCTGGTGTCTCCGAAGGTGCAGTCAACCGATGCCTGCTGCCGGGCACTTTGCGATCGAGTGGCCAGCGAGAAATGGCACCGACCCCACATACTCCGTAGGGCGCGAAGTCCGGGATCGGGTCAACGACAATCTCGTGGACCAGATCGACGAAGGCGCGCAGGCTCGCGGCCATGTGGCGGCGCCCTGGATAATCCCTGGATAATAGAGGCAACATTCCGGGATACGACGGCGTCCAGTCGCTTGGAATTTCAACCAGCCTGCCTGAGGCGATGTCATCAGCAACAATCTACTCGCCTACAACATAGACAAGGCCGATACCGGCGCTACTCGATTGCGCCATCATGTCGGGCTCATCGAGTGTGAGAGACCCCCGCACATCGATCCTCATCGCTTCGCCGTGACGTTCAAACTCCCAGCGGTAGAGAGCGCCGCTCGAATGGCGAGCACGGATGCATTCATGCTCCAATAGATCGGCCGGCGCGATGGGCCGGGGCCTGTTTGCGAAATAGCTTGGCGCCCCGACCACAACATGCCGCGTATCTGGACCAATTATGGAATTATGGTAAGCAAAATTTAACTGAAAGTTTGCAAGGAAAAGCGCAGACGACGTTTGTTGTGATTTCGTAAGGTCGAGTGAAGTAACGTCCGGTCTTCTGGGCCTTATTGAGATCACGCCGGTGTCTGTCGAAAAGTTCCTCAAACAGCGAGCTGTGACTATCGCTGTGGGCGGGAACTATACGCTTGCAAACTGGTATGATCCGCAGGGAAAGCCACGCACATTCGCCTGCCGAACGACCCGCGTTTCGCCGTTCCGGATGATGATCGACGTACCAGTTGTCGGTAAGCGCGGCGATCCCATCGCAGCCTATTTCAGCGATTTCGGGAAGCTCGAGGGCTATATCAGCGACACTAAGAGCCGCTCCTTCCTGCTCGAACTCGAGATGACCCGATCGATGCGGGAGAAACTCGCTACCAAGCTCACCTGGCTGGAAAAAAAGCATAAGGATCCCAGCGTTCGTGACGACAGGAAAGACGTTCGCATGATCCCCGCAAGTCCGCATTCGACGCTGACCTTGGCCGACGGCACCATCCATGGATGCTTCGTGATCGACATGTCAGCCTCGGGTGTTGCGGTATCCGCTCAGATGCAGCCGCCTATAGGAATGCCCCTAGCTGTCGGAACCTGTATCGGTCGCGTCGTCAGATATTTACCTGAGGGTTTCGCCGTCAAGTTCCTCGAACCGCAGAACCGGCTCGACCTGGACCGGCTCCTTGTCCGACCGGCTCCGCCGATCAGCGCGGATCGCGCGGCTACGCCCGCTCTGATCATTCCGGCGTCGCCATCCGTTCCGGGTTAGCCGAGACCTTCGGTGCCGGAGGGACCACGTCCTATCGCGGTCCAAACGACCAAGACCTCAAGGCGCCGTAGACACTGCGTGGGCTCGACGTCCGCTGGGGTAGAGTCGAGGATGGGCGCGGTACACGGAGAGCAAACGAACCGAACGCGGCTTCGGCACGGTGAGCACCTCTCCTTCGCCCCTCGACACAGCAATCGCCGGCGGCGCCACCGCCTAAAGCGGCCTTTGTCACGAGGCTCCAGCCCTGCCGGTTACCCGGCCGGGCCGCTCGTCAGCTACCAGATCAATCGACAACTATCTGGGTGGAATCTTCCTCCACTGGTGATCCGCGCCTTCGGGGCGCACTGCCAAAGGCAGACATCACCGCTCGTGCCAAATAGGCTGTTTTCTTCTTTTCAACGTCATAACTCTTCGCTGCACTGTTTTTCTTACACGGACGCGCTGAACGAACGGCAGAGGGCGTGGAGAGGAACTGAGATGAGCAAAACATTCCAAGGAGGATCTCCCATGGCTTGGCTCTTCCTGCTCGTTGCTGGCCTGTGCGAGATCGCCTGGGCGATCGGCCTCAAATACACGGAAGGATTCTCGCGCCTGTTACCCATGATCGGCACAGTCGCAGCCATGATGGCCAGTATTGGATTGCTCGGCCTGGCCCTTAAGTCGCTGCCGGTCGGCACGGCTTATGCGGTGTGGACGGGTATTGGCACTATCGGCACCACGATGCTCGGTATCTATCTTTTCAATGAGCCCGCGACGCTGCTTAGGCTTGTCTGTATCGGCCTCATTCTCTCGGGCATCATCGGACTGAAAATCACCTCATAGTCCGTGCGGCACGATGTGGATCTCGCGGAAGGTCGGCGCTCAAAAATAGCTCTCCAACGTGCCGCGCCGCCGGACGTCGAGCGTGGCGCAGTGGAAGGCGCCGCCAAATGCGGCGTAGTGCAAGAACTCGCATGGAATCGGATCGAATCCCCATTTTTCCATCGCACGCATTGTTGCTGTATGATGCGGATCAACGATGACGCGCTTCTCGTCCACTGTCAGCACGTTCATATTGAGCCATTTCCCGCATAGCGACGTGATCTTGAGCATACGATCGGTGATCGGGTCGGGCTCCGGGGCGACAAGGATGTCCCATTTTTTCAAGATGGCCGGGAGACGGTCGACGTCTATGTATTCGGGATTGATCAGAATCTTGACGGGCCCGAGCGGCAAAATGGTGGTATCGATGTGCATTGGATTGGGACAGCGGCTCTCGATCTCATGAATGCGATAACCGTCCACAAGATGGCGACGCAGCCATTCAATACCGGAC
>Ga0210396_10004961_pt1 | contig 12932 bp, 10 predicted proteins | sample IncBWH17OmetaG_FD_155466 | JGI IMG/M metagenome (GOLD analysis project Ga0210396, IMG submission 155466) | Forest soil microbial communities from Barre Woods Harvard Forest LTER site, Petersham, Massachusetts, United States - Inc-BW-H-17-O ...
CGTCCGCCGGCAAGGCGCTGGTCGTCACGGACCACCACATCGCCGCGACCCATGCACGGGCCGCGGAGAAGAGCCTTGCTCAATCCGGCTGGACAACGGCCCGCGTCGAGCTGGAGGCGGGTGAGCCAGCCAAAACCGTGGCCTCGGCGGCGCGACTCTACGATGCGCTGGCCGACATGCGGGCGGACCGACGCACGGTAATCGTCGCGGTCGGCGGCGGCGTCGTCGGCGATACGGCGGGCTTTGCTGCGGCCACTTATGCCCGGGGCATCCCCTTCGTCCAGGTTCCGACTACGCTGTTGGCGCAAGTTGACAGCTCGGTCGGAGGCAAGGTCGGCGTCAATCACCCGCGCGGAAAGAACTTGATCGGCGCGTTTCATCAGCCGCTCGGCGTATTCATCGACACGCTGACCGTGGCGACGCTGCCGGACCGCGATTATCGCTCGGGATTGGCTGAGGTCATCAAATACGGCGTGAGTCTCGACGGCGAGTTCTTCGAGTACTTGGAAGCCCATGTTGACGGTCTCATTGGCCGCGCCCCCGACGTATTGCGGCACGTGATCGCGCGAAGCTGTCAGCTCAAGGCGGGCATCGTTGAGCAAGACGAACAAGAACTCACCGGGGTGAGAGCCCTGCTGAACTACGGCCACACGTTCGCCCACGCCTACGAGGCGCTACTGGGATACGGCACACTGTTGCACGGCGAGGCCGTCGCCATTGGCATGGTGCACGCCAGCCGGCTCGCTGAGCGGCTGGGCCGCGTGGACTCCACAGCGACGCAACGACAGTTGCGCCTGCTGCAAGCGGTCCAGCTGCCCACGGCAACCCCCGGTCCGGTCGACGTGGCGGCCACGCTCGATCGCATGCGGCTCGACAAAAAGACGGTCGGCGGCCAACTGCGATTCGTCCTGCCAACCAAGATCGGACACGTGGAACTGGTCGATTCCGTTCCTGAGGCGGCTGTGCGCTCTTTACTCGCCGATCTCTCAAGCCCGCAATAAGCCGAGGGCCGTATGTCGGATTCGCCTTCGGTCGGTCTTTTCGCTAAGGATCGCGAACCCGACGACGCCGACCTGGTCGATGCCGTCAGGCTCAACCTCGTTCCGGGAATCGGCCCGCGACTACAGCAATCGCTTGAGGCCGCCTTCGGTGCGCCGCCCGCCATCCTCGCCGCGAGCCTCAGCGAGCTACAGCAAGTCGACGGGATCGGACCGAAGCTCGCCGCCGCCATTGTCGAACATCGTAATCCCGAGCCGGCGCTCCGCGAGATCGAGCGATGCCGCGCGGCCAACGTTCGCCTCCTGCGAAAGGGCACACCCGACTATCCCCGCATGCTCGCCCAGATCTGCGATCCGCCGAGCGTCCTTTATTGTCGGGGAACGCTGGAGCCGCGGGACGAGGTCGCGGTCGCCATCGTCGGCTCGCGTCGCTGCTCCGTTTACGGTCGCCAGCAGGCCGAGCGATTTGCTAGCGCGCTCGCGCGAGCTGGAGCGACGGTGATCAGCGGGCTGGCCCGCGGCATCGACGCGGCCGCCCACCGCGGTGCCTTGGAAGCGGGCGGACGGACCATCGCCGTTGCCGCCACCGGTCTTGCGCAGGTCTATCCGCCTGAGCACAAAGAGCTCGCCGCCGAAATTGCCGAGCACGGGGGTGTGGTCTCGGAATCATGCCTCGACCAAGAACCAATCGCCGGCTTGTTTCCACAGCGCAACCGGATCATTAGCGGCATGTCGCTGGGCGTAATCATCATCGAGGCGACCCGCACGAGCGGCGCGCTGCACACGGCCCGTCACGCGCTGGAACAGGGACGGGAGGTCTTCGCCGTCCCGGGACGGATTGACAGCCTGACCAGCGAAGGCTGCCACGATCTCATCCGCGACGGAGTGCCGCTCGTGCGCGGGGTCGACGACGTTCTGGAAGCGCTCGGCCCGCTCCTCTCGCCTGTCGAACGCAGCCCGACGGAGACCGTCCATTCGCCGCGGGAGCTGAGCCTGAGTCAGCAAGAGCGGACGATCCTCAACCTGGTGACGGTCGAGCAGCGATTGATCGACGAAGTGGTCCGCGATTCGGGCCTGGAATCCTCGCGCGTGCTGGCTACTCTCACCGTGCTGGAGATGAAACGGATGCTCCGGCGGTTGCCGGGAGGCTATGTCATCCGCACCGGCTATTAGGCTCGCCTCGACCACGACTCCAATGACGCGGCTACCGTCGCGCCTGTGCTTCGTTTTGACGCACCGCGAAGACATAAAACGGCGACGTGGTGTGCGGCTTGAAGTCGTTGTCGACGCAGATCCACAGCAGCCGGCGACCGTCGGCCAACTTGGGTCCCCAAGCCAGGCCTTCCTCCTTCTCCGGAAAGTGCGGGCTGGCAAGGCCGTAGCGTGCATCGAGCAAGTCGATGTAGGTCGACTTCTGCACTGGCCTCACTTTCTTGGGCAACTTCTTCGGCGGCAGGGACTCAATGCCGCTGACGTCGCTGGCGCCGGCGATATCGATCTTCATGATCTTCTTGAAGGCCGCATTTTGTCCGATCTGATTGTCCCGCTCGATCACCAGAAAACGATGGTCGTCGACGGCGAGCATCTCGGACGTCTTCACCCCCTCTTGCTCGAGCGGGTAGACGTATTCGCGCGCTTTACCACCGACGATTTCGATTTCGAGCAGGCGGCAGTTGAGACCCTTCGCCTTGCCCTTTTGCGTCCGCTTGGAATCCTGCAAGAGGGGCAACTGAATCAGCGCAAACAGTTTTTTGCCGTCCGGGCTGATGGCCAGGCTCTCGAAACCCGCGTTCGAGACCCGCCCGGTTTGGTTGTTCTGAACTTCTTCTTCCTTCGTCGCGCCCGGGTGGGCAATCGAAAAGCGGGCCGGAACGTCGAGCGCCCGCAGCTGATGGCCGAACGAGTCGAATTCGTAAATGTAGGGACCGTATTCGTCGGAGATGAAGACCGAGCCGTTCGGGCCTAGGCGCAGACTCTCCGGATCGAAACGGTGGTTGCCGTGGGGTCCGCGCGGATCGAAGGCGGTTGAGATGCCGATCAGCGGCTTGCCGTCGATCGCGGTGAGCATCGTTGTGCCGACCACGCGGGCGGAGCCCGTGCCGTGCGGAACGGCAGGCGGCTTGAGCTCGATCATCTGCCAGCGGCACAGGTAAGGTGCGCTGCCGTCGCCCGGCCCGCGGTCGGGGAGGGCGTAATACAGATCGTCGTGCCCCGAGTACTCGAGTGCCGACAGCCCGCCGAGTTGATTGTGCGGGATGTTGCCCGGAAGAATGTCGGTCAGGCCCGACTTATCAACAGTGCCGGCCGGCAACGCGGCAGTGCCCAGAAATTCGATCTCGTCTTCCGCCCGCGCAACCGCCGGAGAGACACAGGCCGACGCCAGCAGGAAAGCCGCGGCGAGGAATTCAGGGAGGCGCCGGAAACGGTTGAGGCAATGTTTGCTCATAAGAAGGGCCTAAAAAGATACGCGCCGGTCGCAACGACGACCGGCGCGCCAAAGTTCGCGGCATAAATGGCTTGGAAAGGATAGCAGCGGACTCGAAGCCCGCCGAGAGCCCCAAGGATCGGCGGCGGAGTCGTCGACCGGGCAGGGATACCGCCCGGTCGACCGACCGCCGAAACCTACTATTCGCCGCCGGCGTCTCCGAAGATCGTCTCGTTGCCGTCGCGAGCCGTGACAAGGTTCGCGATAACGCCGTTATCGAGGCTCTCGCTCACAAACCGGACCGAGCCGTCGCACATCGCAAACGGGCAGCCCCCGGGATGGAAGCAAAAGATTTCGTTCTTGTTGTTGCAGTTAATCGCACACGTGGGCCCAGGGGCGATCGCCTCATTGATCAGCGCGGGATAGCTGTACCCGTCGACTTTCCAGGCAACAGTTTCCGGGGCCGTCCAACAGACGGCGTCGATGTGAATCGAAAAGCCCCCAGGACCCGGAAGAAATCCCAAGGCCTGAGAGGTGGGGGGGCTCAGATCGTTATAAACGAGCGCGGTCTGATCAGTCGTGTACAGAACTTTGCCGAACTTATTCCAATGCCAGGGTTTTCCGGCGCACTCGGTGTACATAATCGTGTTGGTGAGGCCGTCGGTGATGTTTCTAAGGCGGCAGATGCCACCGTTCACGGCCGAATCGGTTGTAATGGCGGAATTGTATCCCGTGGCCAATGCGGCACCCTGGTCACCCGGCGGCGTCAAACCATTCAAAGCATAAAAGTTGTCGGCGACTCCCGAACAGGGGGTCGCGTAGTCGATCGCCGATAGCCCCCCCTTCGGTTGAATCGGGAGCGTCGGCTCCGGGCTCTGAAGGAACCACATATCAAAGCGCGTATTGTTATCGGGCGCCGAAGGACACAGGAGCAGCGGCGGCGCGTTTTCGGTTGCATAGGTTGCGTTCGTCGGCCAGCACCAAGGAAGGCTCGCGTTATAGCCCCTGCTGAAGTTGCCCTGCTCAACGTAAGGGAGCGTGCTGACGAAGCAATTGGACCAGCCGTCAGAACATTTATCGGCGGGCGCCGAAGGCGGTTCCTTGCCCCACGTCATGCCGTTCTTATTCGCGTCGACCTTTCCCTTGGCCGCTTTGCAACCGGTACCTCCCCAGGAGCCGTTGGCGAGCATCTTGCCGGGTGCGAAGCCGCCGTTCACGTCAGCATAATTGTGTTGGGCGAGCGTCCACTGCTTGAGGTTGTTGCGGCACTGCGAGCGGCGCGCCGCCTCACGAGCGGCTTGAACCGCGGGCAAGAGCAGGGCAATCAGTGTGGAGATAATGGCAATCACCACCAGCAATTCGATCAGTGTGAAAGCAGTTTTGACCCGTTTCGACATCGACATCCCCTTGAGAATTAGTAAGACGACAACTCCTAGGCGGTATTCAAGCCAGGCAAGACGGCTTAGGAGCCAGCCTCGCTCTCCTCCGGGACTTCCGGCATCAGTTTGGCGGCTTGTTCTGGCGCGAGCTCGATTTTGAACGATGGCAGCGTGTTTTCCCCTTCCTCGACCTTGGTCGTGAGCCTGGTCATTCTGGCGTTGCTGTATTCAGGCGGCATCAAATCGCGATCGTCATCCCTGGGCGGTCCGGCCCCCCGGAACCTGACGGTCACCCGGTACCGACCTACGGGGGCTCCATCGTTGTCTGCATAGGTCGAGACCGTAAGCTGCCATCCTCTTGCGTCCACGCGTGGGGCAAAATGCGCGATGCATCCGACGGGAACGGCGTCAGTGGATAGAACTTAAGCGCGGCACCCGCGAACGGCTTACCGTTCATCTCCAGCGTGCCTTTGACCGGGTAAACCGGAAGCAGGTTTCCCTTGACCTCCGGAATCTTGGTTGTTTTGCCGCAGGACGAGGCCAGGACGAGGCATGACAAGCCAATTGCGATGGCCCATCGCGGCCCGCGATAGAAATGCCCGATCACAATCTGATCTCCGTTCGGAAGCTGGTCCATTTTTGGCAGGGGCGCTTGTCGACTCGCAGCATCCATCGTGCTCACCACCAAGCGACCCAGTTTGGACGACGGTGGTTGCTTGTCCAGGGAGCGCCAAAACTGAAGGGGAGACCGTAATGGTCCAGCGTGTGCTTTTTGTGACGTAAAAATGTAGATTTCGTTAATCCCGACATTTGAACAACAAAACGCCTCCGGGAACGCTCCACTCGGAAGCGCCGGAAATATCGAGTGCCGCGGACGTTAGGTGCAAACGCCGACTGCGCCGGCTTGAATCGTAATTGCTGACTGCAGACGGTCCGTCGCGACCTCGCGGGGCAATCGGAGCGCTACGCCGAGAAACGCAGACCGCAGAGCTCTGCGACGGCCGACTCGAACGCCATGTCATGCGCGTGCGCCGGGGACTCGTCTGCCAGCTTCAGCGAGCGTTCCGCCAAGCGCCGCAGCGCGGCCGGAACGCCTTGAGCGGCCGCAAAAAAATCTGCGGCGGCCACGTCAAAGGTGCCTGACGGGCGGTCCCAGAACTCGAGCAGCGATTGCAGAAACGCGCGACTCTCGAGTTTGCTCAAGGAACTCAACTCAACCCGCAGCTCATCGCGCTCCCGCCATTCGCGCGGCATGCGGGGAAACACGCGACCGGAAAAACCAAGGACCCAGGTTTCACCCTGTTGCGCGCTGCCGCGCGTCGCCAACCGCCGCACCAGTTGCTGGCAGTCATTTCCCGCACGGTCGAGATGATCGACCACCAGGACGCAGCCATGCCCGGACAAGACGCGGCCGACGAGAGCGTCGGTGACTTCCGTCCAGAGGGCGACAGGGCGCCCATGCGCTTGTGACGTGACTCCCAAACGTTGTGCCAGCCGCTCGAGCAATTGGAGGCTGTCCAAGCCGGTCACGTCGATGGCCACCGCTTCCAGACCGGCGCGGCGGCACTCGGCGACAAAGACGGCGAGAACCGTCGATTTGCCCGTGCCGCTGGGCCCAGCGACGACCGCACAGCGGCACTCGCTCTCGACCAGGTGCTCAAGCCGAAACAGCGCCTCTGTGTGAGTCGCCCCCGCAAAGAAATGTGAGGCGACCGCAGCCCCGAGGGTTTGCGCAGTCTCCGATGCTTCGCGCGCGATCGACACCGAGGGCCTCCTTGCCGGTTCGGGAATCGTCTGTTATCAGGTAAGATCGGCAGTCAGGCGGCCGGGAAATAAGCCTGCCCCACGCGACAAAGCCGCGAGTTACGCGGCACGTTCGGCAACCGATGCCCGAATCTTCGCCCCCGTCCCGAGCGCCGCACGCCCTTTCTAACTGCTGATGATTTCGCATCGCGAAGCTCGTCCACTCAATCCGCTGCACAGACCGTCGCAGTCGCGACCGTAGCTCAAGCAGCGGAAAGCGTGGCGGCTCGGAACCTCGCTTATGCTGTTTCTTTGCAGCCTGCTCGCCAAACCGGCTTTGGTGACGCTTCCCTTCGTGCTGTTGTTACTGGACTATTGACCGCTAAATCGCCTCAAGCCGATCGAGCAGTCCGTCGCGACGCCCCGACAGACGAAACGCGGTTCGACGCGCAGCGGACCAGCCGGTCGCACAGCGACTCGCCGACATGGTCCCCAACGATCCGCTCATCGGCAGGCTCTCTCTCAAACTCTCGAGCAACAGCGTGCGGCGTCAGGTAAGTAATCCGCGCATCCGCCTGCGTTATAATTGGGTCAAAAGCATCCCCAGGCGCCGAGGGGGCCCCCGATCTTGTTTGCGGCTTGCGTGACTGATCCTGAGCTCCCGCCTTCCTGCAATGAAACTCTGCTTTCCTGAATGACGACGGCGAGGATGCCCAACCGTGTCGCTTGATCTGGTGTCGGCCTGATGACGGCCCGTTATTACGCTCCCCACTTGTCGGACGCTGACACCTGTTCGCTCGACGGGACCGAGTTTCATCATCTGGCACACGTGATGCGCGCCGGCTCGGGCGATTCGATCGAGCTCTTTGACGGAAACGGGAACGTCGCCGAGGCGCAGATCGTCGACTTGTCGAAGACGCGCGCCGCCCTGCAGATCTTGAAACGCGCGCACGACACCGAAGCGGGCCCGACTGTCGTGCTGGCGACGGCCGTCCCCAAGTCCGAACGTTTTCGCTGGCTCGTGGAGAAAGCCACCGAACTGGGCGTGAGCCGCCTGATTCCGCTCCAAACCGCTCATAGTGTCACCGAGCCGGGCGCGACCAAGCTCGACAAAATGCGTGCCGTCGTCGTCGAGGCCTGCAAGCAATCGGGCCGCAATCGGCTGATGACGATTGATGGCCTCACCGATTGGCCGTCGTTTCTCGCCGCCGTTCCCTCGTTGGGCCGGCTGCTGATTGCCGACCCGGCAGGTGCGGTTCGCGCCAGCCTCTGCGAGCTCCAGCCAAGCCAGCGCGCCCTGGTGCTCGTCGTCGGACCTGAGGGAGGATTTACCGACACCGAGGTCATTCAGGCCGTTGACGCCGGCGGCCGCTGCATTTCGCTGGGCTCCTCCATCCTGCGGACAGAAACGGCGGCCATCGCACTGGCGGCACTGTGTCTGTTGCCGGCCCGGGAACGGAATTCCGCGCCGACCGACTCGTAAGGAAAACGGACAAATGCCCGCCGCTGTCTCACTCGCGAAGCTCGTCAGCGCCTTGCAATTCGCCGGGCCCGGAGCCGTCGTGCAAGTCGACAGGCAGAGCGGCGAAGTGATCGAGGAACCGTCCGGCGTGGCTCCGCCCGAGTCGTCAGCCCGTTTTCAGCCGGTCGTCGTCGAAATTGACGAACTCGAATGCGCGAAGCGGTTCTGCGAAACCGTCGCGGACGTGAACGATCGGGTGCGCCTTGCCACGGCGCTCGCCAGTATGCGACCGATGGAGAGCTTTGAGAACACGATTTTTCGCGTCGGCGTGGGCCACGACTGGTTCCCATTTCGTGACCGCCAAGTGGCCAATGCGATGCGGGCCTTCCTCAACGCGCAGGGGATCCCGTTCGTCGACGATCTAGGCTAATCGGGCCGCCAAGTCGTGTGCGCGAGGAGCCGCGACAGTTCAGTGAGGCGGTTGCCAGCCCGTCAGATGCGCCGGCGTGTGGCCGTTGTGCTGCAGAGCATCGCCCGGATGCGTGGCGGACCCGTTCTGGAGCGTAACCACTGTGCCCTCTTCATTGAGCCGCTCGACAATCGCCCGTGGCATGCGGCACACCAGCTTCACTCGCGAGTCGATGTACTCGCGGCTCTTGATCTCCGCCCGCTCGGCCAGAAAGGCGAACAGCTTTCCGTTCCCGGCACCCGTTTCGATCTCGACGTCGGCGTAGCCGTTGGCGAGTCGGGCGGCCACGGCCTCGGCCAAGCGGTCGAGTCCCTGACCGGTTGCCGCGCTGATCGATACCGAATCCTCGAAGCGACGCCGGAGGACATCGACAATGCCGCGGTCCCGCACGCAGTCCATCTTGTTGAGCACGATCAGCGAGTTCGCCGAATTGACGCCAATCTCTTCGAGCACCCGGTTCACCGTGTCGATTTGGGCTTCCGCTTCCGAATCGGCCGCGTCGACGACGTGGATCAGGAGGTCGGCATGCCGCGCCTCTTCGAGCGTCGAGCGAAACGAGGCCACCAGGTGGTGCGGCAAGTTGCGCACGAACCCGACAGTGTCGCTCAAGAGGACTTCGCCCCAATGCGGAATATGCCAGCGGCGAGTCCGCGTATCGAGGGTGGCAAAGAGCTTGTCGGCCACGTAGACCTCGGAGCCGGTGAGCGCGTTCATCAACGTGCTCTTGCCCGCGTTGGTGTAACCGACGATCGAGACCGTAAGTTGCTCACGGCGGGCGGAAACTGTCCGCTCACGCCGTTTCTCGACTTCGGCGAGCCGCTTCTTGAGTTCGGCGATCCTTTTATCGATTAGCCGGCGGTCGGTTTCGATCTGCTTTTCGCCAGGACCACGGCCGGTGCCGACACCGCCTTCGATGCGCTCGAGGTGGCTCCAGCGTTTGCGCAGCCGATTGCGGAAGTACTGAAGTTGGGCCAGCTCGACCTGCAGGCGCGACTCGTAGGTCCTGGCCCGGCTGGCGAAGATGTCCAGAATCACTTCGCTGCGGTCAACGATGATCCGGCCGGTCTCTTTTTCGAGGTTTCGCTCTTGGGAGGGGGTGAGATCGTTGTCGAAGACGACCAGGTCGGCCCCGCAGACGTCGACCATCTGCTTGAGCTCGTCGAGCTTGCCCTTTCCCAGGCAGGTCGCGGGAATCATTCGTCCCCGCACCTGGGTCATGCGGCCCACGACCTTCACGCCGGCCGTCTTCACCAACCCAGCCAGCTCATCGAGAGCATGCTCCCGATTGGCCTTTTGCGCGGGATCCAGGACGCCGACCAGGATCGCCTTGCTTTGCTGGACACGCAAATCTTCGCGTTTTGGATCAGTCAATTGAGCGAAAAAACCTCCACTGGTGACATGTCATCGCGCGGGACTCTTCCCGCCGGTCGCCTGAGGCGCGATTGGGTGGACCTCAAACCGTCAATTTCAGTCTACGACGGCAATTGGACCTGGGCAATGAGGGAACTCGGCCTGCGACCGTTCAAGGAGACACGAAGCGGAAGGCGAAGGTTCGTTCGCGCAAAAGGAAAGAGGCCGAGGCAAGCGGGCCTGCCTCGGCCTTTGATTGGTGTGTCGGCAAGGGGTGCCGAAAGCGGTGGGATGTAGCCCGTCTCCACGGGCCGGTGGGAAAAAGTCTCTCTCACTCCTCTTTGAAAACCACCGGGCTCTCACCTCCGGCGGTCGTGCGTGCGACTTCTGGGTCTCACTCACGTTTAACTAAAAAGCACGTTCGGTGCCGCTTCCGGCAGAAAATTGGTTTTGAGCCCTCGATTCGCCGCAACACCTTTTGCGAAATGCACTAATGAGAATTACGGCCGCTTCCATTCATTTGCGGCGCGAATTGCAATTTTTGCAAGTCCTACCAGCGCCCGCCGCCCGGCTTGCAAGTCTGACAAAATCGCTCGTCCGCGGGCAGCGAGCTCGTTCGTCATTTTAGCCCGTCATCGGTATGCTGAGTCTTCTGCGCAGTCAGCCCTTTCTCACCTGCCGAGCAACCACCCGCCATGCCAGTCGCCCTGATCACGCCCGAGGAAATGATCCGGAATCCGGGTCCTGAGGCCCATATCCTGCGAGACGCCGGATTCGAAGTCCGCTACCCGGCTGACACCACGTTCACACGCGGGCTGGGAACCGAAGAGGAGACGATTCGCACTGTTCGCGGCGCGAGTGCTCTGATCGCCGGCGGCGAGTGGCTCACCGAAAAGGTCTTTGCCGCGGTCCCCGAGCTGCGAGTCGTCGCCCGGGCCGGTGTCGGCTACGACCGTGTCGATGTGCCGGCGGCGACGCGCCACGGCGTAGCGGTGACGATTACCCCCACGGCCAACCACGCGTCGGTTGCGGAGCACACGCTGTCGCTGCTGTTCGGTATGTCGCGCCTAGTGGCCCTCAACGACCGCACGCTACGGGGCGGCCAATGGATTCGGCGGCTACTGCTCCCCGTCCGCGGGCGCACGATGGGCCTGGTCGGGCTGGGCCGCATTGGACGCAGCACGGCCGTCCGCTGTATCGCCCTGGGGATGAAAGTCATCGCTTACGAGGTCAAGCCGGACGCCGCGTTCGTGAAACAGCACGGTATCGAGCTGGTCGGCTTCGACGGCCTGTTGAGTCAGTCCGACGTCGTCAGCCTGCACTGCCCGCTTTTGGACGAAACGCGGGGACTGATGAATGCGGCCGCCTTCGCCGAAATGAAACCAGGCAGCCTATTCATCAACACAGCCCGCGGCGGACTGGTCGTGGAGAAGGACTTGATCGCGGCCTTGCAATCGGGCCACCTTGGCGGCGCCGGGCTCGACGTCTTCGAGCAGGAGCCGCCCGACCCCCAGAATCCGCTGTTCAAAATGGATCAGGTGGTCGTCACTCCCCACATCGGCGGAGGCGATACGCAGTCGGTCGCCGATATGGGGGCCGAAGCCGCACACTGTGCGGTATCGCTGTATCGCGGTCAGTGGCCGGAAGGGGCGGTCGTTAACGACTCCCTCAGGAACGGCTGGCAGTGGGCTCGCTAGTTCCGCTCCTTGCGTTGCTCCGCTGGGGATACCGATGAAGAAGCTGTTGTTGCTGTGCTTTTTATGCTGCGCAGCACTCGGCCGCGCGCTGGGCGGCCAACCAACCGATGACACACCGAAACTGGTTGTGGTCGTTAGCGTCGATCAATTCGCGTACGAATACCTGGAACGCTTTCGTGCGGGGTTCGACGACAAGGGCATCTTTCGCCGCATCGAACGCGACGGAGCCTGGTACACAAACTGTCATCATCGCCACGGCGTGACGACGACCGCTCCCGGGCACTCGGTCCAGTTGACCGGGGCCTACCCCTCGACCAACGGCATCGTCGACAACGCTTGGCTCGATCGTGCGACCGGCAAGCAAGTCTATTGCGTGGCTGACCCCACAGCCCGGCTGATCGGCCCCGTGGCCGGCGATCAGCCTGTGTCGCCACGCAACCTGCTAGCCGACACGCTGGGCGATCGACTCAAGATCGTCACCGCGGGACGATCGAAAGTCTTCGGCCTGGCGATCAAGGATCGGGCCTCGATCTTGATGGCCGGGCACGCGGCCGACGGCGCGTTCTGGGTGAGCGAGAGCGGCCGCTGGATTACCACCAACTACTACCGCGACCAACTGCCCACTTATCTGCGCAGCTGGAATGATTCCGACGCGCCGCTGCGCTTCGGCGGAAAGACGTGGGAGCTGCTTTACGAACGCAGTCGATATCGGCACGCGGCGGGGGACGACACCTTCGGCGAGCGGCCGCTGCACGGGATGACCGCCAGCTTTCCGCACAAGATTCCCGACGCTGGCGCGCGAAATTACGTGCGCTTCGTCGCCTATTCGCCCTTCGGTACGGAAATCACGCTCGAAGCGGCCCGGCTCGTCATCGCCGACGAAAAACTGGGACGGGATGAATTCCCCGACCTGTTGACCATCAATCTCTCCTCGAACGATTACGTCGGCCACACGTTCGGTCCGGAGAGCCTCGAGGTCGAGGATATGACCTATCGCACCGATCGGATGCTCGGCGAATTCGTTGATTTCATCAATGAGCGGTTGGAGGGACGGCCCTGGCTGTTTGTACTGACGGCCGACCACGGCGTCGCACCTATCCCGGAGCGCATGGACCGATTGAAATTCGCCGCCGTACGCGACCCGATCGTGGCCGACGGTAAGGAGCCAGGGACAACACACCAGATGCTCGAGGCCTATCTGCGCGAGAAGCTGGGCGTGAAGCCGGGCGGACCGGATCTCGTGGTGAGTGTAATTGAGAGCCAAATTTACCTGCGCAACGACCATCCGGCGCTGAAGGGATCGGCTTTCGTCGAGGCGCAGCGGCTGACGCGGGACTGGCTCTTGTCCCAGCAGCACGTCGCGGCGGCCATCACTCGCGAGCAGATTCTGTCCGGCGGTCTCAACGGGC
>Ga0210396_10004962_pt1 | contig 12931 bp, 10 predicted proteins | sample IncBWH17OmetaG_FD_155466 | JGI IMG/M metagenome (GOLD analysis project Ga0210396, IMG submission 155466) | Forest soil microbial communities from Barre Woods Harvard Forest LTER site, Petersham, Massachusetts, United States - Inc-BW-H-17-O ...
TGTGGCGCGGGTGAGACGGCTGGCGAGGTTGAGGACGCCGAGGTGGTCAGCGCTGAGGGGGAGGAAAGCGAAGGGGCCGACGTGTCCGGCGCCGGTGAGACCGCTGGCGATGTCGAGGACGCCGAGGCGGTCAGCGCTGAGGGGGAGGAACCCGAAGCGGTTGACGTGTCCGGCGCGGGCGAGACGGCTGGCGAGGTTGAGGACGCCGAGGCGGTCAGCGCTGAGGGGCAGGAACCCGAAGGGGCCGACGTACCCGACACCGAAAGCCCCGCGCCGAAAGCCGCCGAAGCGGTGGAACTCACAGAATCGGCCGGCGACGAGAGCACATCAGCGGAGGAACTGGTGTCAAGTCTGAACCCGAAGCCGACCGATTCGACCGCGACGCGGTGGGGCTCGCGGCTTCGACGGCTCAATCCCAGGTCGCGGCGATAGCGAACACGGCCGGCGCCGGATGGCATGCTGACATGCGTGACCAATCCGGCTCGGCGCGGTAACCCGAGGGTTGGCCGGCTGTCGGTCGCGATGGGTTCGGGTGCGGTACTGGCGGGCGCTCTTGGTTACGTCGGGCTGGTGGACCCGCATAAGCCGGACTCCGCCTTCCCCGTATGCCCGTTTCGGCTGCTCACCGGGTGGAACTGCCCCGTCTGCGGAGGCCTACGGATGATGCACGACGTACTGCACGGCAACCTGGCCGCGGCGACCACCGACAACGTCTTCCTGCTCATTGGAATCCCGATGTTGGCCGGATGGTTTCTGCTGCGCCGCCGGTCTGGAAAACCCGTGTTACCGGTACCGGCCGTGGCGAGTGTCCTGGTGGCCATGGTGGCGTGGACAGTGCTGCGTAACCTGCCGGGTTTCCCATTGGTTCCGACGCTACTCACCAGTTAGCCCGCTGCTGGATCGGTGAGTGTCGGGAGATGCTCAGCTAGCGCGACTATGCTGATTCGTCGTGGCGAGACGCGGCAAGATCGTCTGTACTCTCGGTCCGGCCACCAGCAGTGACGAGTCCGTCAGAGCGCTGGTTGAAGCCGGAATGGACGTCGCCAGAATGAACTTCAGCCACGGCGACTACAGCGATCACAAAGCTTCCTACGACCGGGTGCGTGCCGCCTCGGATGCCACCGGACGCGCGGTCGGCGTGCTCGCTGACCTGCAAGGTCCGAAGATCAGGCTCGGCCGGTTCGCTGACGGTCCGACGTACTGGGCCGACGGCGAAACCGTGCGGATCACGGTCGCCAATTGTCCCGGCAACCATGACCGGGTTTCGACCACCTACAAGCACTTAGTCCAAGACGCCGTGCCCGGTGACCGCGTCCTGGTCGACGACGGCAACGTCGGCTTGGTGGTCCGGGACATCGACGGCGACGACGTCGTGTGCACGGTTACCGAAGGCGGCCCGGTCAGCAACAACAAGGGAATGTCGCTGCCCGGGATGAACGTGTCGGCTCCGGCTTTGTCCGGGAAGGACGTCGACGATCTTGAGTTCGCACTGCACTTGGGCGTCGACATGGTGGCGCTCTCGTTCGTGCGCTCGCCATCCGATGTCGAGCTCGTCCACGAGGTGATGGATCGGGTTGGCCGTCGGGTGCCCGTCATCGCCAAACTGGAGAAGCCCGAAGCCATCGACAACCTCGAAGCCGTGGTGCTGGCCTTCGACGCCGTGATGGTCGCTCGCGGCGATCTGGGTGTTGAGCTGCCACTCGAAGAGGTTCCGCTGGTCCAGAAGCGGGCCATCCAAATGGCCAGGGAGAACGCAAAACCCGTCATCGTGGCGACCCAGATGCTCGAGTCGATGATCGAGCACTCGCGGCCGACTAGGGCCGAGGCCTCGGATGTCGCCAACGCCGTGCTCGACGGCGCGGACGCGCTGATGTTGTCCGGAGAAACGTCTGTCGGGAAGCATCCGCTGGCCGCGGTGCAAACGATGGCCCGCATCATCTGCGCGGTGGAAGAGAATTCGACCGAAGCCCCGCCGCTGACCCACGTGCCGCGAACCAAGCGCGGAGTGATCAGTTACGCCGCCCGTGACATCGGTGAGCGGCTCGACGCCAAGGCCCTGGTCGCGTTCACCCAGTCCGGAGACACCGTGCGGCGACTGGCGCGCCTGCATACGCCGTTGCCGCTGCTGGCTTTCACCCCGCTGCCCGAAGTGCGCAGCCAACTGGCCATGACGTGGGGCACCGAGACGTTCATCGTCCCGATCATCCAAACCACCGACGGCATGATCCGCCAGGTGGACAAGTCGCTGCTCGCCCTCGGCCGCTACAAACGCGGCGACCTGGTGGTGATCGTTGCGGGCGCGCCTCCGGGCACCGTCGGGTCGACCAACCTGATCCACGTGCACCGAATCGGCGAGGAAGACGTTTAGCCCGGTGACGATGCGTTCCGCGGAGCGGAGGGCTGAGGAACAGGGCAACTAGGCTAAGCCGGTGTCTGACTTCGACGAGCTGATGGCGGTGCTCGACCTCCATCACATGGGCGACGAGGTCTTCATCGGATCTCATCCCAGTAAGAACCCGCCGCGGACCTTCGGCGGACTGATGATGGCGCAATCATTCGTGGCGGGCAGCCGCACGCTGACCCGCGACTTGCCGCCCAACGCGCTGTCCGCGCACTTCATCAATGGCGGTGACACCGCCAAAGACATCGAATTCCAGGTGGTGCGGTTGCGCGACGAGCGGCGCTTCGCGAACCGGCGCATCGAGGTCACTCAGGACGGCACCCTGCTGGCGACGGTGATGATCTCCTACTTGTCCGGCGGTCGCGGCCTGGAGCACAACGTCGAACCGCCCGAGGTCGCCGATCCCGAGACATTGCCGTCCATCAAGGAGCTGCTGAGCGGGTACGAGGACACCGTTCCGTTGTTCGTCAACGCATTGCAACCGATCGAATGGCGCTACACCAACGACCCATCCTGGGTGATGCGGGATAAAGGCGAGCGGCTCGACTACAACCGAGTCTGGGTTAAAGCCGACGGTGTGATGCCCGACGATCCCGTGCTGCACACCGCCACGATGCTCTATTGCTCGGACACCACCGTGCTGGACTCGATCATCACCACCCACGGGCTCTCCTGGGGGTTCGACCGCATCTTTGCGGCGACCGTAAATCACTCGGTCTGGTTTCATCGCCAGGTCGGCTTCGACGACTGGGTGTTGTATTCCACCTCTTCGCCGGTGGCCACCGATTCACGCGGGCTCGGGACCGGCTATTTTTTCGACCGCTCCGGGCGGCCGGTCGCCACCGTGGTGCAGGAAGGTGTGGTGAAGTATTTCCCCGGCTCACGGGTGTAGGCAGGGCGGCAACGATTCGATTGCGGCAATCCGGACCACAGCGTCATAACCCTGTGAAAGCGTAGCCTTTGGGGTAACAGCCGGAGGTGGGCTGTGGACGAATCGTCAATTCGGGTCGCGCCTGACGTCCGCGCGCGCGAGCGGGTCGTCGTTGACGTCCACTCGCGCTGGGCTCGCTGGGTCGGCGCATTAGCTCTGCTAAGCGCCGCGTGTTGGTTAATGGCGCTGATCGCCCGCGGCCACGACCACGCGGGCTGGCACGCGACGGGGCGGCTGGAATGGTCGCTGACGGTACTGGCCGCAGTGACGCTGATCTCGCGGGGAATTTTCCTGGGTCGCCCGGTCACGGCGCGGCACGCGATAGTTGCCGCTCTGGTCCTGTTCGCCGGGATTGGCGCGCACGTGCTGTCTTTCGATCTCTTCGGCGACGTGTTGATCGCCGGGTCGGGCCTCGCGCTGATGTGGGCCACGTCAGCGCGTCGGCATCCCGGCGACCTGTCTCGGGTGTGGGCATTGATCAAAGCCACCAGCGGCGACCCGCTGGCGCCGTTCGCGATGCAGGCGGGCAAGTGCTACCTGTTCAGCGCGGACGGCAACGCGGCGCTCGCTTACCGGACACGACTCGGCTACGCGGCGGTCAGCGGGGATCCGGTCGGCGACGAGGCACAGTTTCCTCAACTGGTCGCCGACTTCGCCAAGATGTGCCATACGCACGGCTGGCGGATCGTCGTGCTCGCCTGTAGTGAGCGACGGCTTCGCCTGTGGAGCGACCCGACGGTGCTGGGCCAGTCGTTGCGAGCGGTACCGATCGGTCGCGATGTCGTCATCGACGTGTCCAGCTTCGAGATGGTCGGGCGCACGTTCCGCAACGTGCGTCAGGCAGCCAAACGCACGCACAACTGCGGTATCACCACCGAGATCGTCGCCGAGCAGAAACTCGACGGCCGGCTCCGGGCCGAGCTCACCGAGGTGCTGCGGGCATCAGCAAGCGGGGCGCACACCGATCGCGGATTCTGCATGAATCTGGACGGCGTGCTGGAGGGCCGGTACCCGGGCGTACAGCTGATCATCGCCAGGGACAGATACGGGCGGGCGCAGGGCTTCCACCGCTACGCCACCGCCGGTGGGGGCAGCGATATCAGCCTTGACGTGCCGTGGCGTCGCCGTGGGGCGCCCAACGGGATCGATGAACGCCTCAGTGTCGATATGATCAGTGCGGCCAAAGATGCTGGCGCGCAACGGGTCTCCTTGGCATTTGCGCCATTCCCAGAGATCTTTGACGACAAGCAGCGTGGACGGGTGCAGAGCGTCTTATATTGGCTGATCCATCTGCTGGATCCATTGATCGCGCTTGAGTCGCTATATCGATACTTGCGAAAATTCCGCTCGTCGGACCAGCGGCGTTATGCGCTGGTATCGCTGACCCAGCTGCTGCCGTTAATCTACGTGTTGCTGTCGCTCGAGTTCATGCCGCGTCGACGCGGACTTTGAGGGTCTACGGCACCGGTGTCGGCGTCAGCGTGACGCTCAGCCGGTCTTGGACGTTTTCCCGAAACTGATCTGCGCAGCGTTGCTGCTGGATCTGGTCTCGGCCGGCATTCTGCATGCAGTCGATGTAGTCGCCGCCGCCGACGTCCTTCCAGACCGCCGTCCAGATGGCAATGAACGCCAAGCCGACGATGATCGCGAGCGCACCCAGCACAATGCCGGCGATCGCGACACCGCCATTGTTGGCGGTACCACGCTTGACACGTCCGTGCCCGAAGAACCCGACCACCACCGCGACGAGTCCCAGGACGACCGCGACGAAGACCGACCAGACACACAGCAGCGCTATAACCGCCAGGACCAGCGAGGCGATACCTAGTCCGTTTTTGGGTCCCACCGCCCGTGGCGGGTAACCGTAATAGGGCGGTGGCGGGAGATAGCCGCCCGGGTATGGGCCGTGCTGGTACTGATATGGATATGGCGGCGCCGTTTGCGGTGTTCCCTCGGGGTTTTCGCGTCTGTCTGTCGGCCTGTCCGGAGGTTCGGTCATGGCTCGCTTTCTAGATGGGCGTCCTCGGCGACTATTCGCCAGCGTACCCGTCGGCGCTGATGCGTAGTTCGGGACAGCAAATGTTATTGGGCAGGTGATGAGTAGCCACCACCACCGTCCGCTCGGCGGCCACCAGGCCACCGTCGGTATCCAGGAGTCTGCGCAGAATGGTTTCGGCGTCGGCGGCATCCAGGTGCTCGGTCGGTTCGTCGAGCAGCACGATCCGTACAGGTGAGATGATCGCCCGGGCCAGCAGCAGCCTTCGGCGTTGGCCCGCCGACAATGCCTGAGCGCCGCCAGACAGCACCGTGTCCAAGCCATTCGGCAGACCGCCCAGCCAGGCGTCCAGGCCGACCCGGTGCAGCGCGACGCCCAGCTCATGATCCGGGCAATCGCCCCGCGCCACCAGCAGGTTGTCCCGAACGGTCGTCGCAAAAATATGCGCGTCCTCGGCGAAAAAGCCGATAGCCCAGCGTAATTCGACTTCGCTAAAAAGGCGCAGCGGTGATCCGTCAAGGGTGATGTCGCCGCGCGACGGCGCCTGCAGACCTGCGAGGGTCATCAGCAGCGTCGTCTTACCGGAGCCGCTGGGGCCGGTAACGGCCAGTCGGGCGCCCGGCGGCAGGTCGATCGTCACCGCGGCCGGCGCCCGAGAACCCGGGTGTGCGGCAACCACGTCCTTGCCGCGCAGGCGCGCGGTCGGCAACGGATGGAATGGCGGGGATGCCGAAGTCGGTCTGGGATGCGCGGCCGGCGGGGCTGGGTCAGCCGGGGTCAGGTCGAGCAGGCGCCGCGCCGCCAACCGTGAGCGTGTCAACTGAATAGCGGCGGCGGACAACGGAGTCGTCGCCTCGAATGCCGACAGCGGCAACAGCATCAGGACGGCAAGCGTGGTGGGCGCAACCGAGCCCGCCATCCCGATGGCCGCCACCACGGCCCCCAGCACGCTGACGCCGATCGCCGCCGTGGGAATGGCCTCCGCAAACGCGGCCGGTCGGGCCGCGGCATCGATGGCCTCGCCCCAATCGCGTTGCCGACGCTGCGACTCGGTGACGACATTGCGCAACCTGCCACCAACTCGCAGCTCGGGCGCATGCTCGAGTGCCAGCATCGCCGACACGTCACGCTCGGAATGATGTTGGCGTGCAACAACTTCCTGGGCAGCGGCAGCCCGCGACGCCAGCCATGGCGCAACAACGCCTGCGACGAGGAGACATATCGCCAAGATCGCCGCAGCCACCGGCGAGATAATCCCGACGACCACCACCGCCGTCACCGCAAGTACGGTCGCGACGCTAAACGGAAGCAGGGAGCGCACCAGTACGTCGGCCAGCTGATCGACATCAGCGCCGACGCGTGAGACCAGCTCGCCACTGTGCAATCGAGCGGCGACGTCGGCAGGACCCTGCGCCAGGCGGTGATAGATCAGCCCGCGGGCAGTCCCGGCGGCCCGCAACGCGGTGTCATGGCTGGCGAGCCGTTCGCAATAGTGCAGCGCGCCACGGGAAATCGCGAAGGTGCGCACCGCCACCACCGCGATCGACAGATCCAATACCGGTGGCATTTGCCACGCGCGGGTGATCAACCAGGCCGACAGTCCGGCCAGCGCCAGAGCGCTGCCCAGCGATAACACCCCAAGCGCAACCGCCACCAGCAAACGCGGGATCCGCGGGCGCAGCAGCAGCACCGCGGCAGGCAGGGGATCAGACCCGAGCATGGTGGGTGTTCCCCGCGCCGGCCACGTCGACGACGTGGTCACCGATTCCGATGATCTGTTCGCGGTGGCCGACGACCACCACGGTGTCGCCGGCGCGGGCCCGGTCGACAATGGCCCGCAGCACTCCGGCCTCGGTTGCGGTGTCCAGGTGGGCGGTGGGCTCGTCGAGCAGCAACACCGGCGCCGGCGAGCCGAGCGTGCGGGCCAAGCCGAGGCGTTGACGCTGCCCGAGCGACAAGCCCACCCCGCCACTTCCGATAACGGTGTTTATCCCGTCCGGCAATTCTGCTAATACCTGATCGAATCTAGATGCTGCACAGGCGCGTTCAAGATCGACGAGGGCGCCGAACAGGGCCAGGTTGTCGGCGACGGTCCCGGGGATGAGCACTGGGCGTTGCGGCAGCCAGGACACCTGCCGCCACCACGCGGTCGGTTCGAGATCCGCGATCTCGACTCCGGCGACGGCGACACCACCATTGGTGGCCGCGGTGATTCCGGCAATGACTTGCAGGGTGGTGCTTTTGCCCGAACCGTTCGCACCGGTGAGCACCGTTACCTGACCCGACTGGATCACCGCGCTGAGGTCATGTGGACACAGCCCATCGCGGCCTGCGACGCTGAGCCCGTCGAGAACAATCGTCGCCCCCCGCGCCGAGACCGTCCGAGAACCCGGCACCGCGCTTACGGAGTCCTCGATCAGCGCGAACGCCTTGTCCGCGGCGGCCCGGCCATCCTGGGCGGCATGGAATTCCACGCCGATGCGGCGCAGCGGCCAGTAAACGTCAGGCGCGAGCAAAAGCACGGTCAAACCCGCGGTCAGGCTGATCTCGCCGAACACCAGACGCAGGCCAATGCTGACCGCGACCATGGCGACGCCGAGGGTGGCGAGAAGCTCCAGTACCAGTGCCGAAAGGAATGCGATCCGCAGTGTGGCCATGGCCGAGCGCCGGTGGGCGGCGGCCAGCTCGGCGATGCGGCGCTCGGGCCCGTTGGCGCGGCCCAGCGCCCGTAGCGTAGGAATCCCGGCGATCAGGTCCAACAATCGAGCCTGCAGGGTGGCCATGGCAGCCAGCGCTGCCGCGGACCGATCAGCGGTCGCCAGACCGATCAGCACCATGAAGACCGGGATCAACGGCAGCGTGATCAGCACGATCACAGCCGATTTCAGGTCGTAGAGGCCGAGCACGGCCGCGCTCACCGGAGTCAGGATCGCAGCCAGCAGCAATGCCGGCAGGTACGCGGTGAAATACGGTCGCAACGCGTCGAGCCCGCGGGTCACCACCGCCGCCGCGGCATCACGCTCGGCTGCCAGCTGCCTGGGTTGTCGCGCGGTGACGGCCGCGAGCACCTGACCGCTGAGATCGGCGATCACCGCGCTGGCACCACGCTGGCCCAGCCGGGCTTGCAGCCAGCGCGCCACGGCGCGCACCGCCCACACCGCCAACAGGATCGATAACGTCGGCACCCACAGGCCCAAATTGCGCCCAGCCGGGTCGGTGATGACCCGGGAAGCGATGTGCGCCAGCAGGATCGCCGAGCCGATCGCGCAACCGGAGATCACCACACCGCAAACCGTCGTTGCGGCCAGGAAACGGCGGAGCCCCGTTGACGCCCGCCATAGCCGCGGATCCAGGGGCCCCCGGCCGCCCCTGCTCAGGACGCTCGCCTCGCCAGGCCGGTCGCCGGCGGTATGCGGTCAGCCGAAATCCGCTGTCGGAAAACCCAATACGTCCAGCCCTGGTATATCACCGTCAGCGGAGCCATGAGCGCTGTCACCCAGGTCATGATCTTCAGGGTGTACGGGGTGGAGGAGGCGTTGTAGATCGTCAGGCTCCACTGCTTGTTCAGCGTGGATGGCACCAGGTTGGGATAGAGCGCTCCGAACAGCAGGATCACCACCCCGGCCACGACCACGGCAGTGCACAGGAACGCCCAGCCATCGGATGCTCGCCGCCACACCAACGCCACCGCGGCCAGCTGCGCGACCACCGCGACTGCCAGCACCAACCAGGTCCAGTTCTTGCCATAGGCCAGTTGCGTCCAAAGCCCAAAGCCGCCAACCAGTGCCGTCACCGGAAGCGACAGCCGCACCGCGAAGCGGTGAGCGTCGTCGCGGACCGCGCCGGAGGTCTTCAAGGCGACGAACACCGCGCCGTAGAACAGAAACAGCCCTGCCGTGGCCAGGCCACCCAACAGTGTGTACGCGTTGAGCACATCGGTGATCGACGCGTCCACGCGGCCATTGGCGTCCACCGGCAGTCCACGCACCAACACGGCGAATGCCACGCCCCACAGCACGGCAGGCAACCACGACCCCGCCGCGATTCCGAAGTCGGCCAATGACCGCCATTTCGAATCGTCGATCTTGCCACGCCATTCGATGGACACCGAACGCACGATCATGCCAAACAGGATCGCCAGCAGCGGCAGGTACAGGGTTGAGAATACGGCCGCGTACCAGCCGGGAAATGCCGCGAACATCGCTGCGCCAGCGGTGATCAGCCAAACCTCGTTGCCGTCCCAGACCGGCCCGATGGTGTTCAACGCTGCGCGGCGGTGGGTTTCTGGTTCGCCCACCCCGACGCGGGCGAATGGCTCCATCAACATGCCCACGCCGAAGTCGAAGCCCTCGAGGATGAAGAAACCCAGGAACAGCAACCCGATGATGCCGAACCACAACTCTTGCAGTCCCACAGGTGAGCTCCTTTCCGTCAGCGGGCCCTAGTAGGCAAAAGACAACGGCGCTACCTCGTCATCGCTGGGTGACCGGGGCGCAGCCGGTTCCGCGTCGTGTTCCAGTGGCCCTTCGACGACGTAACGCTGGAGCAGCCAGAACCAGATCACCGCCAGCACCGCGTAAAGGAGGGTGAACGTGACCAGCGAGGTGACGACCATGCCGGAGGCATGATGTGAGACGGCCTCGTGGACGGTGAATCGGACCTGTTGGTCACCGGTCGGGTTAGGCACGACGATCCAGGGCTGTCGGCCCATTTCGGTGAACACCCACCCGGAGATGTTGGCCAGGAACGGCGCCGGAATGGCGATCAGCGCCAGCCAGGAGAACCATCGTTGACCGGGGACCCGGCCACCGCGAGTCAGCCACAACGCGATCACGGCGAAAAGTCCGGGAATCGCCAGTAGTCCGATCATCGCGCGAAACGACCAGTAGGTGACGAACAGGTTGGGCCGATAGTCGTTTGGGCCGAATCGGTGTTGGTAGTCCTGCTGGATATCGCGCACACCTTGCAGTGTGACGTCGTTGAATCGGCCCTTGGCGAGAAATGGCAACACGTAGGGCACTTCGATCACGCGGGTGACGCTGTCGCAGTTGTTGTGCGTGCCGACTGTCAGGATGGAGAAGTCCGGATCGGTTGCGGTGTTGCACAACGATTCCGCCGAGGCCATTTTCATCGGCTGCTGAACGAACATCAGCTTGCCCTGATAGTCGCCGGTGAAGAACAAGCCGACCGTCGCAATAAGCGCCACCCAACATCCCATGATGGCGGCCGGGCGGAAGATGCTGCGAGCATCGGCCTCCGCGTTGGGCTGGTCCGTTGCGGGCTTACCAGAACGGACCAGCCACCAGGCACTGATGGCGGCGACGAACGTCGCAGCGGTCAGTAACGAGCCAGCCACCGTATGTGAAAATGCTGCTCGCGCAGTGTTATTACCAAGCAGCGCACTGATGCTGTGCAACTCCGCGCGCCGGGTCGCGGGATTGTATTGCGCGCCGACCGGGTGCTGCATGAAGGAGTTCGCCACGATGATGAAGAACGCGGAAACGTTGACGGCGATCGCCACGATCCAGATGCACGCCAGGTGCACCAGCCGGGGCAGCCGACTCCAGCCGAAGATCCACAAACCGATGAAGGTCGATTCGAAGAAGAACGCGGCCAGGCCTTCCATCGCCAGTGGAGCGCCGAACACGTCGCCGACGAACCGGGAGTACTCGCTCCAATTCATACCGAATTGGAATTCCTGCACGATCCCGGTGGCCACCCCGATCGCGAAGTTGATCAGGAACAGCTTGCCGAAGAACTTGGTGAGCCGATACCAGGCGACGTTGTCGGTGACGACCCACGCCGTTTGCATGACGGCAATCAGCGGCGCCAGACCAATGGTGAGCGGCACAAAGATGAAGTGGTAGACGGTAGTGATACCGAACTGCCACCGCGACACGTCGACAACGTTCATCTGTCATCTCCCTGACGACAGGCCTGCTACTACGACGCAGTGTAGTAGAAGGTTGCGATCAACGCCACGGCATTGTCGCGTCGATCACGATTCGGCCGGTGAGGCCGCGTCGTGCGATCCACCCGCGAGGGCCTTGTCCACCCTCTTGGACGCGCCGCGGATGCCGAACGACGAGACAATCTCGAAGACCCCGATGACCACCAGCCAGATGGCGACGATGAGGATCAGGATCGCGAGCGATTCGAAGGGTGATCCGATCATCACAATGCCGGCAAGAAGGGTGATGACACCAAGGAATATTTGCCAGCCGCGACCGGGCAAGGTGGGATCGCTGATGGCCGAGATCGACGTTGCCACACCGCGAAAGATGAAGCCCACGCCAATCCAGATCGCTAGCAGGAGTATCGCGTAGCCTTCGCCGAAGTGTCGGAAGCACAGCACCGCCAATACCAGGGAGGCCGCGCCGCTGATGAACAACAGCACTCGGCCGCCGGCCGAGACGTGCAGGCTGAACGCGAAGACAACTTGTGCGACACCGGTGATCAGCAGGTAGATGCCGAAGAGGACGGCGGCTATGAGGATGGAATCTCCGGGCAAGACGTACACCAGGATCCCGAGGGTCAACGTCAGTATCCCGGATACCAGCGTCGACTTCCACAGATGGGGCAACAACGTTGGAACAGCAGTGGTTTCCATTGCCGAAGTTTCCCACAAACGGCCAGTGCGGTGGAAGGTTTGCGTTACGCGTTAGATGCCGCCTCTTGTGGCGCCTCGGCACGCATACCGCCGGAACCGGTGTCTCGTTTGCGGCCAACGAGATACCACGTGCGCATGACGCCTTTCCCCTTGACGGCGAGGACGCCCCGCTCCTCTAGCAGGAAATCGTTTTTCAGCCGCTGGTAGACGTCCTCGGGCACCTGAATGCGTCCCACCGAATCGGTGGATTCCATCCGGGACGCCACGTTGACCGCGTCACCCCACACGTCATAGAAGAACCGGCGAGAGCCCACCACGCCTGCCACGACGGGACCGGAGGCAAGCCCGATTCGCAGCGGCAGTAAGTCACCGCGCGAATCCCTCAGTCCGCTCACGGCCTCGGCCATGTCGAGCGCAAGGTCGGCCAGCGCCTGGACGTGATCGGCCCGCGGCTGAGGCACTCCACTGACCACCATGTAGGAGTCGCCGCTGACCTTGATCTTCTCCAGCCCATGCTTGTCCACCAGCGCATCGAAGGTGCTGTACAAGCCATCCAGGAATCTGATCAGTTTGTCCGGCGCGATATCGCTGGCCCGTTCGGTGAAGCCGGCGATGTCGGCGAATAGCACTGAGGCATCGTCGTACTTGTCGGCAATGATGTTGCGCGCCGGGTCTTTTAGCCGCTCAGCGATGCTGGCCGGCAAGATGTTGGCCAGCAGAGCTTCGGATCGTTCGTATTCCAACTCCATGGCCGATTCGGCGCGGACGATCTCGCGTACCGCGTACCACACCGTCGTGACGACCATCACGCAGCCCGAGATCGTCGTCACGACGAAGCCCAAAGACAACGCCCATGCCGGCTGGACACCGGTGTCTCGGGGGACCAGGAACTGCAGGGCGATCACCAGCCCGGCAGCGACGGCTGCCAGAGCCGCCGCCAAGACGATGCGGTCGATGCCCAATTGCAACACCACGAGGCAGGATGCAACCAAA
>Ga0210396_10004965_pt1 | contig 12930 bp, 13 predicted proteins | sample IncBWH17OmetaG_FD_155466 | JGI IMG/M metagenome (GOLD analysis project Ga0210396, IMG submission 155466) | Forest soil microbial communities from Barre Woods Harvard Forest LTER site, Petersham, Massachusetts, United States - Inc-BW-H-17-O ...
CGCGACGGGCCAACAAACGCGCTCTATTCGAAGGTCCTTGTCGTCGCGACTCTGTGAAGGATGGCCTGCGACAAGGCCCGTATTCTGGATACCCGTAGGACCGAGGGGAGCGCACCATGTCGCAGATACCCGCCACAACACGCATCACGTTTCCGGGAATCAGCTCACGCGCGTGGGAGCACCCCGCTGATCGAACCGCACTTTCCGCGCTGCGCCGGCTCAAGGGCTTCGATCAGATCCTGAAGCTGACGTCCGGGATGCTGCGGGACCGCCAACATCGGCTGCTGTACCTGGCCAGTGCGGCACGTGTCGGACCGCGCCAGTTCGCCGACCTCGACACGCTGCTCGACGAGTGCGTGGACGTCCTGGACGCGCCGGCGACACCTGAGCTTTACGTTATGCAGTCAGCGACCACCGATGCTTTCACGATCGGGATGGACAAGCCATTCATCGTGATCAGCTCGGGGCTGTACGACCTGATGACGCACGAAGAGTTGAGATTTGTGGTGGGCCACGAGCTGGGCCACGCGCTGTCCGGTCACGCGGTGTACCGCACGATGATGATGCATCTGATGCGGTTGGCGAGGTCATTCGGCGTCGTGCCGGTCGGTGGCTGGGCATTGCGTGCGATCGTTGCGGCTCTGCTGGAATGGCAGCGCAAAGCGGAGCTGTCCGGGGACCGCGCGGGCCTGCTCTGCAGTCAGGATTTGGACACCGCGATCAGGGTGGAGATGAAGCTCGCCGGCGGAAGTCGGCTGGACAAGCTCGACTCGGAGGCCTTCCTGGCGCAGGCCCGGGAATACGAACGAACCGGCGATATGCGCGACGGGGTGCTCAAGTTGCTCAATCTGGAGCTGCAGACACATCCGTTCTCGGTGTTGCGGGCCGCCGCGCTGACCAATTGGGTGGACATCGGCGGCTACGGAAAGGTGATGTCCGGCGACTACCCGCGCCGCGCCGACGACGACAAAGCCACCTTGTCCGACGACCTCGGCGCGGCCGCCAGGCACTACAGGGACGGCTTCGACCAGTCCGACGACCCGCTGATCAAAGGCATCCGCGACGGTCTCGGCGGCATCGTCGACGGGGTCGGGCGAGCGGCCACAAACGTCGCCGATTCGGTGGGCCGCAAAATCACCGAGTGGCGGCAGCCGAAATGACGACATGACGGGGGAGTTAGTCTCCAAGATCGTGCAAACATCTGAGCACCGGGACGGCGATCCCGCATCGGCGCGGTCTGTCTCAAGACGCGACGTCTTCAAATACGCGCTGTCGCCGGTTGTAGTGAGCCTGGGGGCGCTGGCCGCGACGCCCGACGCGCCGAAGACATTTGCCGCCAACATGCGGCTGATCGATTTTGCCGAGCGGAGGATCCCGCCGGATCAGATCAAATCGGCAGGCTATGACGGGGTGGTGAACTACGTGTCCGAGTCGCGACCGGGCGCGAATTTCGAGGCAAAGCCCATCACCCGCGAATACGCGGACGCACTGCGCGCCGCGGGTCTTCACATCGTCAGCAACTTCCAGTACGGCAAGCCCGGTTGGCCGACGCCGTCGGATTACACCCGCGGGCACGACGGCGGCGTGGCAGACGCTCAGACGGCTCTGGGGCTGCACAATGCCGCCGGAGGTGGGGCCTCGGCCCCGATCTTCTTCAGTGTTGACGACAATATCGACCTCAACACATGGAATAGCCTTGCCGTCGAATGGTTTCGAGGAATCAACTCGGTACTGGGCGTGGCGCGCACCGGCATCTATGGGCACTCCAACGCGTGTGGGTGGGCGATCAAAGACGGCGTAATCGGGCACTCAACCACCGCGGGGTTCCGGTGGGCATGGCAGACGAAGTCGTGGTCAAATGGGGAGCGCGAGCCCGCCGCGGTGCTTTATCAGGAAGTCGTCAACGGCCCCCTCCTGGGCGGCGTCAGCGTGGATGTGGACGAGGTCCTCGCACCCGATTTCGGGCAATGGGATTTCGATCGATGATCTTCTCGGTTTCCGGCGGACCGCGTCAACCTGTCTTCTGATAGACGAGCCAACGCAATTCGATCGGGGATTCGGCACGCTCGACATCGAACACGTCGAGGCCACTGGCCCACCCTTCGAACCAGCCTGTGGGCGGCCAAGCGCCTCCGGGCAAGTGGCTTTTCTCGTACTCGTAGGCGGGGTCGTCGGCAATCAGCTCCAGAGGTAGCTCGGCCGCCGCACTCGTAACCTCGTCCCGGGTGAAGATCATGCTGTGAGACTGCTGCCCGAGTTCCCGTGCAGCATTGTCGAGGGTATAGCCCGGCCGCGCCAAGAAGGTGTTGAGCACCAAGCGTCCGCCTGGAGCCAGGCAATCCACGGCGAGCTCGAACAGTCCGCGCAGCTCGCGCGTCGTCCGGAAGTCGGGCACCACCTCGGAGACCACGATCAGCTGATACTGCGCGTGGACACCTTCTATGGCGCTGAAGACATCGCTCTGAAGGACACGCACGTCGAGTGAATCCCGTTCCGCCTCCGAACGAATGATGTCGGCGAACTTCGGGGCCATCTCGACCGCGTCGACCGGGTGACCGCGCCGGGCCAGGGCCAGGGCGTTGCGCCCAGTTCCGGCGCCGATGTCGAGCACCCGATGGGTACGGGGATCGGCTGCTTCGCCGGCCAGCGCCCACACACGCGCGTCAGGTTCGGTGCCGAACAGTGGCTGCGGGCGGATGGCAACCCAGCGGTCGTAATCGGCCTCGATCGTCAACCAATCCGCTTTGACGCGATAGTTGAGGTTCGTGCCGAAAGGAGCGTTAAACGAGATGACGACGACCGACCTCGGGGAGGTCCTGTAGGCCTTTGTTAACTCGCCCTCCAGCACCGTCTTGAGCTGAGCGGATTGTTCGGCCGTGTACTGAACGCCCATGCCGGCAAAAATGTTTTTACACATCGTGACGTATTCGTCGACCATGCTCGGAACGGCCGGCAACGTGATCTGGCCCTCGGCCTCCGCTCGGCGATGCAACCGCCGGGCCATCGCTTCGCGCAACACCGACGGATCGAAAGATCTGGGGGGCGGGTCCTCCATCAGACCCTTCTACACGACCCAAGCCGTTTCACACCAGCCGGTGGCACTCGCCAACCGTCGCGGTGACAAGCAGCCGGGGACCGTTGGCGCGTGAATAGCCGTGCTGCGCAAAAACACTCAACGAGCCAGCGAATAGGACCTACGACTTCGACAGTCTGACAAGGTCTCCGCTGTAGGCATCGGGATTTGTCTGGGGTGTTGTTGAGGCGATGAAGTTTTCGAGGATATCCGCCACCGCCATCGGCGCCTCCACGTGAGGGAAGTGGCCGACACCCTCGAGCACCTCGAGGCGACTGCCCGTCAGCACGTCGTGTGCGGCGTACGCGTGCGAGACGGGAATGATCCGGTCGTGATCTCCCCAGATCAGCACGATGGGCAGACCGGCGGTGAGGTGAAGCTTGTTCAGCGCGCTGACGGCCTGACCGCGGTAGTCCACAACCGAGCGCAGTGTGCGCAAGAACGCCTGGCGGCCTTCTGAATCCGACAGCGAGCAGTACGCCTGCCACATCTGACCGGCACGCGGCGACTGGATCCCGGCCGAGGTCAACCACGAACCCAGCTTGTTGCCCAGGTTCAGCACCGGTTGTGGCGCGACCATCGGAAGTACGAACTCGGCGCCGGGTGCCGACAGGAGCCGCAGCATGGGACTGAGGTCGGGGCCCAGGCCGCCGCTGCCGATCAGGGCCAGCCGCTCGCAGTAGTCCCGGTGCTGGTAGGCGAACTGCATCGCGATACCGCCGCCGAGCGACTGCCCGATCACCGTTGCCCGGTGCACCCCGAGTTCGTCGAGGAGATCGCGCAGAAAGACCGCGAACGCGCCCAGCGAGTAGTCCCCACGCGGTTTCGCGGACATGCCATGGCCGAGCAGGTCCGGCGCGATGACGCGGTATTTCGTGGACAGCTGCGGAATGATTGCCTGCCAGGTGGCCGAACTGCCGGCCATCCCATGGATCAGCAGCAGGGCTGGACCGTGGCCTGCATCTCGATAGGCGATCCGGTCCCCGTGCAGATCGACATAGGTCAACTCGCTCATGGTATGCAACTTACGCCATCGTAGGTTACCCGCGGGTAATTTGTGGCTGGCCTCACTACGTGAAGCGCCAGCCGGTCACGATATGTTCGGCTCATGAGCCGCGCAGACGCCAGTTCGACCGAACGTTTGTTCGCACTGGCTGAGCAGGTGCGGGGTTTCATGCCGAGCGATGAGGGGCACGCGCTCTACGACGCGGCCCTGCACTTTCTGGACGGCGGCGTCGGTCTCGAGATCGGCACCTACTGCGGCAAATCCACGCTGTTGCTCGGCGCAGCGGCGCAACAAACCGCCAGCGTGCTCTACACGATCGACCACCACCATGGCTCCGAGGAACACCAGCCCGGCTGGGAATACCACGATGCCTCGTTGGTCGATGAGGTCACCGGACTGTTCGACACGCTGCCGACGTTTCGTCGCACGTTAGACGCCGCAGGACTGGACGACCATGTCGTCGCCGTCGTGGGCAAATCCCCGGTTGTGGCCAAGGCGTGGCGGTCGCCGCTGCAATTGCTGTTCATCGACGGCGGGCACTCCGAGACCGCCGCTACACAGGACTTCGACGGGTGGGCGAAGTGGGTGACAATCGGCGGGGCGCTCGTCATTCATGACGTGTTCCCAGACCCCAAGGACGGCGGCCGGCCCCCGTATTACATCTATTGCCGTGCAATCAATTCCGGTCAGTTCAGGGCGGTTTCGGCCACCGGGTCGCTACGGGTTCTCGAACGTATCGGCGGCCAGGTCGGGGAGAAGATTCCAGTCACCGGCCAGGCCCGCTGATAACGCATTCGCAATCGAAGTCGCTCTGCAGGCCCGTCGGCAGCTCGTCGCCCCGGAAGATGCCGGCTCCAGCGGTCGTGTCCGACAGTGCGTCGGCCGCCAGGATCATCGCCGCCCCAGTCCAGGTGGTGCGTTCCTCGGGCCACCGTTTCCCGTCGGCGAACACCAAACCCGTCCAATAAGAGCCGTCTTCATCGCGCAAGTGCTGCATCGCGGCAAATTGCCGATGCGCGGCTGACCGGTGACCGATGGCATCCAGCGCCATTACCAGTTCGCACGTTTCGGCGCCGGTCACCCAGGGCCGGTCGTCGACGCAGCGGATGCCAAGCCCAGCGACCACAAAGTCATTCCAGCGATGCTTAATTCGCGCAGCCGCCGCCGGGCCCCGCAGCGCACTACCAAGGATCGGGTAGTACCAGTCCATCGAGTAACGGTTCTTTTCGGTGAACACTTCCGGGTGCGCAACGAGCGCGTGGCCCAATCGTCCCAGCGCCAGCTCCCATTCCGGCTGCGATTCCCCGACGAAGGCGGCGAGCGCCAGCGCGCACCGGATGCTGTGAAACACGCTGGCGCATCCGGTCAGCAGCGCTTCGGGCACGGGTCCGGCTTCGCCTCGGGCCCAGCAAATCTCGCCGTATCCGACCTGTAAGTCGAGAACGAAATCGATCGCCTTGTGCACCATGGGCCACATCGCCGCAGCGAATGAGGCGTCGCCGGTGACCAGCACGTGGTGCCACACACCGGTCGCGATGTAGGCGCAGAAGTTGCTGTCGCTGTTGGCATCTTCGACCGTCCCCGCACGGATCTGGATGGGCCAGGAGCCGTCGGGCCGCTGCGTGCGACGGCTCCAGTCGAACGCGGCCCGTGCCGGCTTTAGCAGTCCGGCCGCGGTGAGCGCCATTGCACATTCCACGTGATCCCACGGATCGATGTGGCCTCCCGCGAACCATGGAATGGCACCCGATGATTCCTGCGCAGCGGCGATGGACAGCGCGGTCTGCCGACATTGCTCCGGGGTAACGACTCCAGGAACCGCCGGGGGATTAAACCGACGCAACTGAATATCCCAGTGTCGCTTGGCTTTCTGCCGCCGGCAGCTTGCTGAAATACATCACCACACTCTTGCCCATGAGCGGGTTGAGCAGTGACTCGGCCATCCGCGTTATCTTCGGCCGGTGCATCAGGTCCCACACCAGAAGTTTGTGGTACGCGGCCACAGCGGGATGGTCGGAATTCGAGACGCCGACAGCGCATTTCAGCCACCAGAACGGTGAGTGCAGTGCGTGGGCGTGATGGCGATGCGTCAATTGCATGCCGCGGCCGGCGATCTTGTCACGCAAATCGCTGGCTCGGTAGACGCGCACATGGCCGCCCTCGTTGCTGTGGTATTCATCGGAGAGTAGCCAGCAAACCTGCTCAGGGAGCCAACGCGGCACGGTGACCGCCAGTGTGCCACCGACTCTGAGCACCCTGACCAGTTCGGCGATGGCGGCGTCGTCTTGTGGCACGTGTTCCAGGATTTCTGACGCGATGACGCAATCGAATGTCTCGTCGGCGTACGGCAAGCTAAGCGCGTCACCAAGAACCACTTTCGCGGACGCGTCGGCCGGCGCCTCGCCGGTCTCAGCCATCGCACGCAGAATGGTGTCGACGGAACGCAGTTCGGACTCAGCCCGGTCGAAGGCGACGACGTCGGCACCGCGCCGATACGCCTCGAACGCGTGTCGGCCCGCTCCGCAACCCACGTCGATGACCGAGGTAGACGGCCCGATGCCCAGCCGGTCGAAATCGACTGTCAGCATTGTGTTTCGCCTTGATTGGTTGCGCCGCGTGCGATCGCCCGCTGATAGACATGCACGGTTTGAGCGGCCACGGCTTCCCAACTGAACACGTTGATTGCGCGTGCTCGGCCCGCCATCCCCAGACTGCGGCGTTTTTTCGGTGAGTCGAGAAGCTTGCCAAGGGCACAAGTCAGGGCATCGACGTCGGCGGCCGTCACCAGTTCGGCGCAGGCACCGTCGGTCCCGAGGACTTCGGGCAGTGCGCCAACCCGACTGGCGACGATCGGGGTGCCGCTTGCCATAGCTTCTACCGCAGGTAACGAAAACCCTTCGTAGAGCGATGGAATGCAGGCAACTTCGGCCGATGCGAACAAGGCGGCCAGCTCGGCATCCGAAAGGCCGCTGGTGATGTGCACGATATCGGAGATCCCCAATTCGGCGATGAGTTTGTGGGTGGGACCGTTTGGTTCGACCTTGGCGACAAGCCGCAATTCGAGATCCCGGCTCGTGCGTAGCCTGGCGACCGCGTGAAGCAGGGTGCTGACACCCTTGAGCGGGGTGTCGGCGGCGCTGGCGATCGCGATGACCCGGCCCGGTTGTCGTGGCCGCGATGCCGGCTTGAATAGGTCGGTGTTCACACCCAGCGGCACTACGTGTAGTTGATCAGGGGAAACACCGAAGTCGCTCACGATGTCCGCGGCTGATGACGACGAAACGGTCAACAGGTCCGGGATCCGGCGCGCCACTCGCTTCTGCATATTGGAAAATCCATACCAGCGGTGCACCAAGGGTTTTCGCCACCATCGTGCGGCGGCCAGGTCGAGCACTCGATCACGGGTGATGGGGTGGTGCACGGTGGCCACCATCGGAAGTCCGGTGCCAGCGATCGTGAGCAGGCCGGTTCCTAGGCTCTGGTTATCGTGGACGACGTCGAAGTCGGCCAACCGGTCGGCCAGTAGTCGGGCGACGCGCAGCGTGAATGTCCGTGGTTCGGGAAAGCCGGCGCTCCACATGGTGGCGAGTTCCAACAGGTCGATCGAGTCGCGAATCTCGCTCGGCCACGGCACCCGGAACGGGTCGGGTTCGCGGTACAGATCAAGACTGGGCACCTCGGTCAACCGCACCCCCGGATCGAGCAGCTCCGGATACGGCTGACCGGAAAACACCTCGACGTCATGGCCGAGTTCCACCAGACCGCGGCTCAGGTGGCGCACGTAGACGCCCTGTCCACCGCAATGAGTCTTACTACGGTAGGACAGCAGGGCTATCCGCATACTCAGCTCGTTTCCGCAGGTGAATGATCGCGGAAGAATTGCCTCAAATCCATCGCGATAAACGAACTAGCGAAGACCGTGACAGCAAACTGGACACGTGTCCAGACTATAGTTCGATCATCTAATCGATGCAACGTGCACGCCAGTCCAACGCCTTAAGCGTCCGCATCCTGGGCCCAGTCGTCGGCCCAGGCTTGGAGGGGTTTCAGGGCGGCCATCAGGGATTGTCCGTGGTTGGTTAGGTGATAGCCGCCGTCGCAGTGGTCCACGATGTGCAGCGCTCGCAGTTCCTTGAGGCGGGTATTGAGCGAGCCGGGATTCATGTCGCATGCCGCCTGAAGAGCGCGAAAGGTCAACGGATCGCCGCGCAATTCCCACAGGATGCGCAGTGCGCCGCGCCGGCCCAGGGTATCGAGGGCGACCATGATTGGCCGCCCAGAGGCCGATCCTCGTACTTTCGCGCCGATCTTGGGGGCTGGCATGCTTCACATTTTGTAGCATCGGCGCGTAGAGTGCCAGCATGGAACGCTACAAAAACGATAGCGCGCGCATCGCGCCCGCTACGCCGCCCTTGCCCGGCGAGATCCAGCAGGCCATCGACACGATCATGCGTGGCAACCCTCCGCTGGTGCTGTTCACCACGTTGGCCCGCGACCGCCGGTTGTTCTTCAAGTTCTTCAACTCTGGCCTGCTCGACCGGGGGCACCTGACGATCCGTCAGCGCGAGATCGTCATCGACCGGGTCACCGCGGCCTGCGGCGCCGAATACGAGTGGGGAGTGCACGTCAGCACCTTCGCGGCCAAGGCGGGCCTGGGCGAAGAGCAGATCGCATCGCTGACAACCGGACGGCCAGAGGATGCGTGCTGGGATGACGCCGATCGCGTCCTGATCCGACTCTGCGACAGTCTGCAGTCCAGCTGCACGGTCGACGACGACCTATGGGCACAGTTGAGCGCGCACCACAGCGACGAGGCCATCCTCGAGCTACTCATGCTTGCTGGAACCTACAGGACGGTAAGCTATCTCGTGAATGCTCTGCGCCTGCCACTCGAGCACGGTGCCCGCACTTTCGCGACATAGTTGTATGCGCGTTACCAAGCGCACCCACAGGACTCGATCATCGGCTAACCGCCGGATCGCATCACTAGCGCCGACCGCGGCCCGACCTCAATCTGTTGTCCCGCTCGTCCGTTCCGTTTGGGGTCGAACGAATCGCACACGATCTCCCAGTTGTGTAACGCAAAACTGCCGGGCACAGAGAACGTCAACGGCTCCCACCAAGCGTTGACGAACACGAGAAAGTCATCGTCGATCAGGGGCGTGCCTTCGGGGTCGACGTCGGGATCGGTTGAGCCATCGATGAAGAACGCAATGCTGCGCGCAATCGGATCCGCCCAGTCCTCTGGCGTCATATCGGCGCCCGAGGGCGTGAACCAGCGCAAGTCCGCGGCGGCGGCCCCGGTGAGGAAGCGGCGCCTGCGGAACACCGGGTGTCGGCGGCGCAGCGCGATCAGGTCGGTGGTGAACCTGAGGAGCGCATCGTCGACCGCGGACCAGTCAAACCAGGTGATCTCGTTGTCCTGGCAATACGCATTGTTGTTGCCGCGCTGCGTGCGGCCCAGCTCGTCGCCACCCAGAAGCATCGGGACGCCGCCGGACAGCAACAGAGTCAGCAGGAGCGCACGCCTCTGCCGTGCTCGAAGCGCCAGCACGTCCTGATCAGCCGTCGGCCCCTCGACTCCGCAGTTCCACGACCGGTTGTCATCCGTACCGTCGCGGTTGTTTTCACCGTTCGCCTCGTTGTGCTTCTGGTCGTAGGAGACAAGGTCGTTCAGCGTGAACCCGTCGTGCACGGTGACGAAGTTGACCGAAGCGCTTGGGCGGCGGCCTTCCGCACGATCGCCGTAGATGTCCGACGATCCGCACAGCCGGGACGCGAACTCCGCAAGGCGCCCGTCTTGACTACGCCACCAGTCGCGGACGGTGTCGCGAAACCGGCCGTTCCATTCGCTCCATAGCGGGGGAAACCGGCCGACCTCATAACTGTCCATCTGGCCGACGTCCCACGGTTCGGCGATCAGTTTTGCCTCCGAAACCACCGGGTCCTGAGCCACGAGATCGAAGAAGGCGGACAACGGGTCAAAACTGCCGTCCTCGCGGCCCAAGGTGGGTGCCAGATCGAAACGAAAACCGTCGACGCCCATCTGCGACAACCAATAACGGAGCGAGTCCATGATCAACCGCAGCGTCGTGGGCTGGTCGGTGTTCAACGAATTGCCGGTCCCTGTCGTGTCGAAGTAGTAGCTCGCGTTGGCCGGATCAAGGCGGTAGTACGCGGGGTTGTAGAGCCCGCGGAAGCACAGGGTCGGTCCGCCGGGTCCGCCCTCGGCTGTGTGGTTGAAAACCACATCGAGGATTACTTCCAGGCCGGCGGCGTGCAGGGCGTCGACCATCGCGCGGAATTCTGCGACCTCGCCACCGGGTTGCCCCGCCCGTGCCGCGGCGGAGTACTCGGCGTGCGGGGCAAAGAATCCGATCGTGTTGTATCCCCAGTAGTTGGTCAGACCCCGCTCGATGAGGAATTGCTCGGGCACGCTGCGGTGGACGGGCAACAATTCCACCGCTGTCACGCCGAGGTCGACCAAGTGCTGCAGCGCGGCCTCATGAGCAAGGCCCGCGTACGTACCGCGCAGCTCTTTCGGCACACCCGGATGGGTCGCGGTGAATCCGCGAACGTGAACCTCGTAGAGGATGGTGTCGGCAAGCGCATGTCGCGGTTTGGGGACGGCGACGGACGGCGCGACGGCAGACACCAGGCTGCGCGGGACATGGTTGGCCGAATCCAAAAGGCTTGGTGTCAACGGGTTGTCCAGCGAGTGGCCGAGGACCTCCGGGCCGTACTGCACGTCGCCCTTGATTGAGCGTGCATAGGGGTCCAGAAGCAGCTTCGCGGGGTTGTACCGCAGCCCGCGCATGGGATCAAACGGACCACTGACCCGAAATCCGTAGGCCTGTCCCGGCCCGACCCCGGGCACGAAGCCGTGCCAGAGGTCGCCGTCGCGGTCCGGAAACACCAACTGCGTCTCCGTGCCGTCGGCATCGAACAGGCAGAGGCTTACCTCGTCACCGCCCGAGGCCACCGCGAAGTTGGTGCCCTGCGTGCCGGGCGTGGCCCCGAGCGGATCGGGCTGCCCGGGCAAGATTTTCGGTGTCATCATTCCCCCTTATTCCTCGGTTCGTGACACCAGTGCGTCCGTCGGGATCGACAGCGAAGAGCGAAACATGCCAGCGTCAGGTGTACCAGAGGTGGCCGGGACGGCGTCCGGGAACCACCAGCGCTCAACTGACTTCCGCTCGATCAGGGATTGAGCAGCGATACGCGGGCTCGACAGTACATCGCGTTGAGCGCGGCGGCTTCGGCTTCGTCGATCGCGGCCGCGGCGAAACCGATGGCATCCATCGCATAAGACGCCGCCAGGTCGGCGTTTACGATCGCATAGCTGGCGTCGAGCTCGTCACCGGCCTCATCCAGGTCTGACTGCACCGCGGCGACGTGTGCCTGCCACTTTGCCCGAATGTCTTGCCAATGCGGCGACACCCCGCGCGCAGCTTCGTTGGCCGGCAGCCTGCCGGCCGCGACGGTGGCCCGATTTCGCGCGCTGCTGGCGGCAGTCCTGAGCTGATCCTGATTGCGTTGACCAGCGGCCCTGACTTGGTCCGACGCGACCTTCGCTCGGTCGGGGATCTGCTCGAATTGTGCGCTGAGATCGACGCCACCCACTGGGAACTCCTTTATCGGATTCCGATCACAAACCATCCTTACGTACCCGGCTTGCGCGGTCATTGTCCGCGACGACAAGATCAACGCCTCACGAAGACAACGAATCTGCCACCGATCCCGCCACTGTCGCCGCGGGTCGGTACAGGCGGAGATACTTGGCTGATGGGCGATGGCGACGTAGGTAACTTGGAGTTTTTTCGCGGCAGCGGACGGATTGCCATGGCGCACAGGGGGTTTACCTCCTTCAGGCTGCCCATGAACAGCATGGGGGCGTTCCTCGAGGCGGCCAAGCTCGGGTTTCGTTACATCGAGACAGACGTTCGGGCAACCCGTGACGGCGTGGCAGTGATCCTGCACGACCGCAGGCTCGGGCCGAAGTCCGGAGTGCCCGGCGCGGTCGATCGGTTGTATTGGCGGGATGTCCGCAAAGCGCATCTGGGTGCAGGGGAGACGGTTTCCACACTGGATGGGCTCCTTAGCGCCCTACCAGAGATACGGGTCAACATCGATATCAAAGCGGCGTCGGCTGTCCGCCCGACCGTCGACGTCATTGAGCGGTTGAACGCGCACGACAGAGTTCTGGTCACATCGTTTTCCGATCGCCGGCGACGGCGAGCGTTACGTCTGCTGTCCAAGCGAGTCGCCAGTTCGGCAGGCGTGGGCTCGTTCCTGGCCTTGCTCACGGCCAGAACGCCGGGCGGCCGCGCATACGCCTGGCGGATGTTGCGCGACAGTGACTGCGTACAACTGCCGCCGCGGCTTGCTGGTCTACCGATCATTACGCCCGGGCTGGTGCGGGCTGTTCATGCCTCGGGACGTCAGGTTCACGCGTGGACGGTCGACGACCCCGATGCGATGTATGCACTATTCGACATCGACGTGGACGGCATCATCACCGATCGCGCGGATCTACTTCGTGATGTCCTGATTGCCCGCGACGAGTGGTGGCAGGATTAGCGATACCCCCGCCAGCCAGTGGCCGGCGGGGGTATCGCACCGTGTGACGACCAGGCCCAACTGTTACTTGAGGTCGAAGCGGTCGTTGTTCATGACCTTGACCCACGCCGCGACGAAGTCCTTCACGAACTTCCCCTTGGCGTCATCTTGTGCGTAAACCTCGGCCAACGCGCGCAGCACCGAGTTCGAGCCGAACACAAGGTCACTGGCGGTCGCGGTCCACTTGAGCGCGCCCGAGGCCCGATCGTGGCCCTCGTAGACATTCTCCGCG
>Ga0210396_10004966_pt1 | contig 12929 bp, 9 predicted proteins | sample IncBWH17OmetaG_FD_155466 | JGI IMG/M metagenome (GOLD analysis project Ga0210396, IMG submission 155466) | Forest soil microbial communities from Barre Woods Harvard Forest LTER site, Petersham, Massachusetts, United States - Inc-BW-H-17-O ...
CTTCGATGTGATTGCGCTGTGGCAGGCGGGGTTCAAGGAAGCGGTCGCAGGATGCGGTACGGCGCTCACGGCAGATCAGCTGCGCGTGCTGAGCCGGTACACGAAGAATGTGATCGCGTGCTTCGACGGCGACGCGGCCGGGCGCAAGGCGTCGATGCGGGCGCTGGAAATCTTTCTTCAAGCCGGTCTGTTGGGCCGCGGGATATTTATTCCGTCGGGATTCGATCCCGACACTTTCGTGCGCGAGCGCGGCGCCGCCGCGTTCGCGGAGCTGACCGAGAAGTCCCAGTTGCTGGTCGACTATTTTCTGAGCGAGCAGGCAGCCGAGGCGCGCGGCTCGATCGCCGAGCGCGCCCGCGCGGCGAATCGCGTGACCGAGATGCTCAGGCTGGTCGGTGATCCGTTCCAGTTCGATATGCTGGCGCGCAAGGCGGCGGACTTGTTGTCGATCGGCGAGGAAGTGTTGCGCAAGGAGGCGCGCGGAACGGGACGTTCCGCGACGCCGTCGCGGTTCGCGCGCGATACGCGCGCGAACGCGACTGCGCCGGCCGCCGCGTCAGCGGCGGGCGGCGGCGACGCCGGCGCGAAGGCCGAGATCGGCCTGATCGCGCTGGCGCTGCTGCATCCGGAACTGCGCAATGAAATTGCGCAGGCCGGAGCCGAGGCGAATTTCGAAGAAATTCGCCTCGGCGCAGTGCTCGCCGAGTTGTGCCGCACCGACGAGCCTTACACGGCGCTCGAACAATGGATCGCCGAGCGATTGACGGCAGACGAGCAGGGACGAGTGAGCGAGTTCGCCGTCGGGCCGCTGACGGATGACATCGCGGACGACATTCAGAAAGATCGCAGCGACTTCGATCGAAGCCGCGCGCTGGTCAATGACTTCGTCGTTGCGCTCGAGCGGCGGCGCCGCGCACGCGAGTTGGGCCGGCTGCGCGAGAGCGCAGGCGACCCAGCCGGCGCGCAGGCCGTGATCGCGCATCGGCGGGGAGCATGACCGTCACGCGAATTCATCACAGGAATTCAGATGAGCGAATGTTCCGGCGAACAGCCCTTAAGTCTGCCGCGCGAACTTGCTACCATCATAGTCGCCTGATGCATCTCAGAGGGCCCATAGCTCAGCCAGGTTCAGAGCTGCCGGCTCATAACCGGCTGGTCCCAGGTTCAAATCCTGGTGGGCCCATACTATTCGTGCCCGCGGCGCCGTCCGAACGGAGCGCTGCCACTATCGTGAAGATGAACACTCAAAAGAAATTTGCGCGTTGGCGCACAACCTTAGCGGAGAGACGAATTGCGTGAAGAGATAAACCGGTTGATGGAGCTTCAGACTATCGACCGGCAGCTGCAAGAGTTGGAGCAATCGCTTTCGTCGATTGCCGGGCGAGTCGACCAGCTTCGCGGCGAGAACCAGACCAACCAGGCTGAACTCGATCGCCTCACCGAACAAGACAAGGAAATAACCGCGGCCCGGAAAAAGGCCGAGCGCGAGCTGGCCGAGGGCGAAGTCAGAATCCGCAACAAGCGGATGCGACTGACGCTGGTCCGCAACGACAAGGAACTGCAGGCGCTGACGCATGAGATCGAGTCGTTGAAGGAGACCAATCAGCGGCTCGAGAGCGAGCTGCTGACGTCGATGGAAGGCGGCGACTCGCGGACGGCGCGAATCAAGGAGCTGACCGAGGCGCTCGCAAAGGGGCGCACCGATCTGACGGCGGCCGAGAAAGAGATCGCGGCCGAAGTCGAAGAGCTCAAGAGCAGTATCGGCAAGACGCGCAAGGCGCGCGAGAAAATTGCCGAGAATGTCGATGCGAATCTGCTGGCGCGCTACCAGATGATTTTCAGCCGTCGCGCCGGGGTCGCGGTCGCGGTGGCGAAGGGCGGGACCTGCCAGGGGTGCCGGATGAGGCTGCCGCCGCAGCTATATAATGAGATTCAGAAGCATCTGCAGATTCATTTCTGCCCGAACTGCCAGAGGGTACTGTATTACGAGGAGCCGGCCGAAAAGCCGACCCCGTAAAAGCGACTGCGAGGCGGCAGAATCTTGACTCGCTTCGCTGTCTTCGGACCCTCACCTTCATCCTCTCCCTAACAGGTAGAGGAGACAGACGGGGGAAAGATCGGTCGTTTCAATGCGAAACCTACCTTAGGTTTCGCATTTTTTTGGGGCTCCAAGCCGGTATTTTGGGCCGTTTTGGCCCGATTTTGGTCCTGACGGCGCCCATTTTCGCTACATATGACATCGATTTCGGCCTTCGCGGTACGTTTGGGCCCGATGGTTTTTGGGTCGCTTGGTCAATTTCCTTGTCTTTAGACGGGCGTAATGGTACTAATTGACCACTTCAACATCAGGTTGTGCCTGCGGGAACATTAGCCGTGGGTAGTAGTTTCAGTTCAATCAGTAGGCGGGATTTTCACGGGAGGACACTATGGCTGTTGGTAATTCGGGCATTTCGATAAAGACGCGGTCGCTGATCGCGGCCGTATCACTTGGGGCAGTAGCGATTTTGGCATTCGTGGTGCTGACCTTTGGATCGCGAACCGTTGCGTCGACCACGGCGCCGGTTACTACCGCATCCGCGTCCACGTCTCGGGCGGAAGCTGACGCGGCAACGAAGGCCAAAGCCAAGCGCGAATTTGCCGCGATGCCCCTGTTCTTCGAACCGAACCATGGGCAGACCGATCCCAGCGTGAAATTTCTCTCGCACTCCGGCAGGCATTCGATGTACCTGACCGACGACGCCACTGTCATCACGATGGTCGCCGGCAAAATCCAAAAGGGACAGAATTTCGCTTCGGCTAATCCGCCGCTTCCCGCCAAATCCGACAAGCTGGTTGAGTCCGCCGTGCGAATCCGCATGGTCGGCGCGAATCCTCATCCGGTGATGACCGGACTGGATCCGCTACCTGCGCGCGTGAACTACCTAGTCGGCGAGAAGGCTAACTTCCATACGAATGTTGAGACTTATGCCCGCGTCAAGATTGCCAATGTGTATCCGGGCGTCGATATCATTCATTACGGGTCGCACGACACGCTCGAATACGACATCGTCGCCGCACCGGGAGCCGACACTTCGAAGATAAAATTCTCGATCGAAGGCGCTGCCAAGACCACCACCGACAAGGACGGCAACATTTTCATCGCGACCGGCGCCGGCATGGTGGTGATGCGCAAGCCGGTCATCTATCAGCAGCGAGCCGACGGCAGCCGTATCCCGGTCGACGGCGGATTTGTGCTGGCCAAGGACGGCACTGTCGAAAATCACATACCGCGGCGTGACGTGGCAATTCGGATCGCGTCGTACGATCATTCGCGCCAACTGGTAATCGATCCGGTGCTGCCGATCCTCGTTTACTCCAGCTACCTCGGCGGCAACGGATCCAGCAGCGCGCCGCTCAATCTCGAACAGTTTTCTTTCGTGACCGGCAACAACGCAATCACGGAATCCGACGTGGGCTTCGATGTCGCGCTGGATTCGAGCAACAACGCGTACGTCACGGGCACGGCCTTCTCGGACAATTTTCCGACTCCGGGCGGACTACAAACAGTGCTAGCGGGGGCAGGGACTCCGCCGGAGCAGAATCCCAACGTGTTCGTCGCCAAGTTCAATTACACCAACGCGGCAACGCCCGCGGAATCGCTGGTCTGGTCGACCTACCTCGGCGCGGAGGGTGACACGACAACCGCTGACGCGGGGAACGGTGACGGCGACCTGGGCTTTGGGATTGCGGTCAATCCCGAGGGCAGTGAGGTCTATGTCGTAGGTCAGACCTATTCGGGCAATCCGCTTTCCAGCGGCCCAGTTTTTCCTGGCACCGCCAGCTGCGGCGCATTCGGACAGGCCAACGTCGGCAAGCATGCCAACACCAATCAGGGCTACATCTCGAAACTCACAGGTAGCGGCAGCGCAATCGACTGGTCCTGCTACGTCGAGGGTAAGGACAACGCCATCGAGTCGCGCGTCGCTGTGTATCCTGCAAATTGCGGAGCGCCCAGCCAGCCGGATTGCCAAGCTTACGTAGCAGGTGCAACCCAGAGCACGACGGCGCAGGATTTCCCGATCACGAGCAACGCGTTTCAGTCCAGCTTGCTGGGCACCAACAGCAAGAGCAACGCGACCTTTCTCGTATTTCATCCGGACGGGTCGATGCTTGACTACGGCACTTACTATGGCGGTACCGGCAACGGCACCAACGCAGACGCGGGCATAGGAGTAGCGGTAGACAGCACCGGTAACGGCTACATCACGGGTGCGACCTACTCAACCGACCTGGTCACCAAGAACGCCGCGATCAGCACGTTCCAGGGGAGCAGTAACACTACCGTGAGCAACGCCTTCGTGGCGGAGTTCGATCCGACGGCAGCTAATGGTCCGGCGTCGCTCGTTTATGCGACCTATCTCGGCGGATCGGGCGCGACCGGAACAATCGTCCTGAATGTAATAGGTACGACCAGTATCTCGGTCGGCGATGTCGGCACCGGAATCGCGATCGATTCAAGCAACAAGATTTGGGTTACGGGTCTAACTGCCTCGACCAACTTCCCGCTCGGTACCGTGGGCACGCCATTCCAATCGACCAATAACGCGGGCACCTCATGCGGTGGTTCAGGCGGCGCGCCTAATCCGAATGCGCCTGCAACAGCGGGTTTCGTCACGAAACTCGATCCGACCTTTGCCGCCCTCGCTCAAATTCGTTATGGCACCTACTTCGGTGGATGCGGCATCTTTTTCCTGGGTTCGTCGGGACCATTCGGCGGATCGGGCTCGATCGGATTTGGCGACGCGTCGCTTGATATCGCGCTCGCGGGCTCGAACGTCTATATCACCGGTGTAACCACGGGCGGTACGGTCGCGAATTCGTTCCCGTTGAGCACCAACGTCAAGGCCTGCACGACCAAGTACGAACTCTCCAAGAACCAGAGCGCTGGAATCAGCGTCGCAGGCGTCCTCACGGTTCCGCTCACGGCGTTCGTGTCCGAGCTAACTCCGGGGGCAGCATCCGGACCCGCGGAGCTCACATTTTCGAGCTTGCTCGGAGGGACAGGCGAGGTCGATGGCGGTGTCGGCATCAAGGTCGATTCCAACTCGGACATCGTAGTCGCGGGCCTCACCTTCTCGGATGACTTCCCGGTGACCCCGAATGCCTTCCAATTCGTCAACAATACGGAAGCGCCGGGCAACGACTCGAGCCAGGCATTCCTGTCCGTCCTGAACCCGTCCGGCAGCACCTGTCCGACGCCGTTCACGTTCCCGGCGACGCCGACGCCCACTCCCACTCCGACAGGAGGCGCGACGCCGACCGCAACTGCAACCAGGACGGCAACGGCCACCGCGACGCCGACTGGGAGCGTCGTCCCGCCGACCCCGACTGCCACGGCGACTGCAACTCGCACCGCGACGGCGACGCTCACTGCGACGCCTACGCCGTCCCCGACGGTGACCAGCGGCACTCCGACTGCAACTGCGACCCGGACTGCAACGGCAACGCTCACTGCGACGCCGACCGGCACGCCCAGCGGGACGCATACCGCGACGCCGACCTTAACGGCGACGGTCACCACTACGCCAAAAGCCACGCCGACCCCAACTGCGACCGCAACGGCAACTGCGACTGCAACCGGGACTCCGACCGCAACACCGACTGGGACTCCGACGCCGGTGGGCATGGTTTCGATCAAACCGGATCCGATTAACTTCGGTAATAAGACCGAGGTCGGTCATACCAGCAAAGGCAAGAAGGTGACGATCAAGAACATTGACGGGAAGAAATCCCATATCAGTGTTACCGTCATCAATGAGACGGCTTTGCCGCCATTCGCGGTAACATCGAAATGCATCGAAAAGGTACTAGCGCCGGGAAAGAGCTGTAAAATTAAAGTAACCTTCGCCCCGACCGACACCACTCCGGCTACTGGATCGTTGATCGTCTTTGACAGCGCCTCCGCAACGTTCCAATCGGTCCCGCTGAGCGGAACCGGTAAGGCGCCGAAGCAGAAGAAATAGCCGGACGGATTACGAACCATAACGCAGCAACGAAAGCGGCGGGCCTAAACGGCTCGCCGCTTTGCATTTATTGGATTTGAAACCACGGTGGTTTCAAACTTCCTCGGCAGGGGTGACCCCTGCACCCGGTGTTTAAATCACGACGCTGCGGGCAGCCTGCACAGCGAGCGTGTATCTGCCCCGTGCGCGCGTGAGACGCACAGGGGCGGCGAACGCGTTCGACAGCGTTGCGGAGGTCAGCACTCGCGCTCGCGGTCCTGCGGCGAGCACGCGGCCGGCTTTCAGCACCAGCACGTGCGAGAACAGTGCGACGATCTCTTCGACGTGATGGGTCACGAGCACCATCGTCGGCGCGCCGCGGGTTCGGGCGAGGCGGCTGAGGAACTGCAGGAAATGCTCGCGCGCGACGGGGTCGAGTCCGGCGCAAGGCTCGTCGAGGATCATCAGGCGCGGGGAAGCCATCAGCGCGCGCCCGATCAGCACACGCTGGCGCTCGCCCTGCGAGAGAAATCGCCACGGACGATCGCGCAGATCCCGCGCCTCGATTCGGCGGAGGATAGCGTCGGCGGCACGGAGGTCCTTGTCGCGCATCTCGCCCCAGTAACCAATTTGCGCGTAGCGTCCGCTGACGACGGCTTTGAGAGCGGTCTCATTGTCCTCCATCATCTGGTGCACGCTTGAACTAACAAGCCCGATTCGCGTCCGCAGATCGCGCCAGTCAAAGCGGCCATAGGTCTCACCAAGCACGCGAATTTCGCCGGAAGTCGGCGGCAAGTATCCCGTGAGGGCTCGGAGCAGCGAAGTCTTGCCAGAACCATTGGCGCCGAGAATCGCCCAATGCTCGCCGCGCACGACCCGCCAATCGATCGCCTCGAGGATGACCGCCTCGCGCTCAACGCGCAGTTTCGTCACTTCGATTACGTCAGCTTTCATGCTGGCAAATTTGTAACAGCCTGATGTGGGTGAATGCGAGAACGATAGGAGAGAGACAGAAAGCAGAATCGTGAATCGCGCGTAGCGCTGTAATCGGACCCTCGCCTTCATCCTCTCACTAACTGGGGGAGGAGACAGACAGTGAACGGAAGCTCTACTATTAGTTACATTAATCTTTCATGTGGCCACAAAAGTTCAGGATGAACTTTTCAGCCTTACGCAGAAGTTGACTTCGAGTCACAATGCGCCTCGATGGAACACCTCATTACACGCACCGGCGGTGAAAACGAGACGCAGGCGGGCAAACTGATTCCTTCGTTCGTGATCGATACCGCCGGTGCGCCCGCCTCCGCGAGCTCGCCCGAAGACCAGACCGCCGGCGCCGCTCCCGAATGGATCGAGCTGCTGCCGGCCGGTGTCTTCTACGGGCGCGACGGACGCGGACCATTTCGGCTCGACGATCCCGTCGCCGTCATCGCGTCAACCACCGCGATGCAAATGGCCGCGGGACTTCCCATCGACTACGACCATGCGACCGACTTCGGCGCGCCTGAAGGGCGACCCGCTCCGGCGGCCGGCTGGATTCGCGAACTCGAGGTGCGCGCCGGGGCCGTATGGGGCCGGGTCGAATGGACCATGCGGGCAGCGGGTTCGATCGTCGCTCGCGAGTACCGATACGTGTCGCCCGTGTTCCAATTCGATCCGAAAGACGGAAGCGTGACCCGGCTCCTGCGCGCCGGCCTCACCAACAATCCAAACCTTCACCTGACCGCAATTGCGGCGTCGAGCACAACGGCGGCCGACAACGACATCAAGGACCAACGCATGGAATTTCCAACGGATGAGATACGCGAGCTGCTGAATCTCGACGACGATGCGACCGTGGCGGAAGTCGTCGCCAAAGTGCGCGAGCTGCGCGCGGCCGGCGATGCGACGGCGTCACAATTGACAAGCACGCACGCACACGACCCCGCGCACTACGTCGCGATCGCAGAGTTCGAGCGGACGCTGACCGAGCTCAACGCGCTCAAGGCCGAGCGCGCCCGCGAGCGCGCCGCGCATACGGTGGAGGATGCGATTCGCGCCGGCAAAATCGTGCCCGCGCAGCGCGAATGGGCAATAGCGTACTGCGCCGCCGACGCGCGCGGCTTCCAGGCGTTCGCCGCCAAGCAGCCCTCGATCATTGGCGAGAACCTTGGCCTTGCGGGTGAGCCGCCGGCCGACCGGCGCGCGGGCGCATTGAACTCGGCAGAACTCGCCATTTGCGCGCAGCTCGGCCTCAAACATTCGGAATTCATTCGACGCAAGCGCGGACGCACGGACTTCCTGAGCCTGGAGCGGGCCGAAGCCGATCAACGCAGCGCGGAAATTCGCCGCGCCGATTTTCGAAACAAACAGGACTAACTCGCGCCGCGCGCCGTTCTCGAAACGGGCGCGCGGGCGCGCATCGACAAGGGTGAAAAGATGGCGGCTCTAACCAATGCGCGAAATACGCCCGAAATGGCCGGCGGCGGCCGGATGCGCACGTATCCGGTCGAAGCGAACACCAATATTTACCTAGGCGGAATGGTCGCGCTCAACGCGGCCGGCAATGCGGTCCCGGCGTCGGCGACCACCACGGTAGCCAACGCGCTCAAAATAAGCGGGCGCGCCGAATACGTCACCAACGGCATCCCGGGCCAGAACGCGATCAACAATCCAGGAGCAGCCGGCGCGATTTCGATCACGGCGCGCAAGGGCGTGTTTCTCTACGCTACCGACGGAACTGTCGGCGCCGCGCAGGTCGGACTGGTGTGCTTCGCGCTCGACGACAACAACGTCACCGCCACCGATCGCGCCAGTGGCGCCTCGGTCCAGCAATACGCGGCGGCCGGAGTCGTCGTCGCGATCGATCCAAGCGGCCAGGTCTGGGTGGATTTCTGGCATCAGTCGACCGCGAGCGCGTGACGCAGAAAAAAGGAGACGAGGAATAATTAGATGGAAATCAGCGCAGCGAATCTGACCTCATTGTTCACCGGCTTCGACGTCGTCTTCCAGCGCGGGTTCGAGAAGCCGCCGTCGTACTACGAGCAAATCACCAGCGTCGTCCGTTCGGCCTCGCGCCAGACGACGTATCCATGGCTGGGGCGCACTACGACGTTCCGCGAATGGCTGGGCGACAGGGTAATCCAGGCGCTCGAGACCCACGAATACACCATCGTAAATCGCAACTTCGAAGACACCGTCGCGATCGATCGCAATGATATCGAGGACGACACCTACGGCGCGTACGAGCCGATCATCGAGCAGCTCGGATGGGATACGAAAGTCCATCCGGACATGTTGCTGTTCGCGATGATCAAGAACGCGGTGGCAACTCCGAGCGAGGTGGTCGGCTTCGACGGCCAGCCGTTCTTTTCCGCGAGCCATCCGGTCGGCCTGATGGGCCAGGCCGGCAGTCCAACCTCGAATATCAACTCGAGCGGCACTGGCGCCTACTGGTACCTGATCGACGCGTCGCGCGTCATTCGCCCATTCATCTTTCAGTTGCGGCGCGAGTATGCCGTCACGCGGATGACCAACGTCACTGACGAAGCGGTATTCAACCGCCGCGAGTTCCGCTACGGCGTCGACGGCCGCGCCAACACGGGAGTGGGCCTGTGGCAATTGGCCTACGCCAGCAACATGGACCTGAGCAATCCGGCCAACTACGGTGCGGCGCGGGCAGCGATGCGCGCGTTCAAAACCGATGCAGGACAGCCGTTTGGCGCGCTGTCGAGCCGCAGCGGCGTGTACCTGCTGGTGCCGCCGACGCTGGAAGAAGTCGCGCGTCAATTGCTGAACTCTGAGTTCATGGCGGGCACGGGGGCCAGCGCAAACGTCTCCACCTCAAACATCTGGCGCAACAGCGCCGATCTGATCGTCAGCGAGTTCCTCGCGTAAGAGCACGGAGATGGGAAGAGAATTATTGGAAGAAGTTTCCCTGAACCGGCGCAGCGCGGGTCCCCCTCCTTCCCGCGCTATCGCCGGAGTGCGCGGCCACTCTCCGCGGGCGCAAGCAAATAGCCTGTCGCCCGCGGAGAGACCCCTCGGCGCAATAGTCAGTTCCGCGCAAGTGAGGTTAGGACAGTGAGTTACGCTACGGCGCAAGATGTGATCAATCGGTACCCGAATCGCGACCTGGTGCAACTGACTAATGAAGATCCGACCGCGACTACGGTGAACGATACTCCGATCACACAGGCGCTGGCCGACGCGTCCGCGGAGATTGACGGCTATATCGAAGGCCGCTTCACCCTCCCACTGACTGATCCGCCCGCCGTTCTGAACCGACTAGCTACCGACATCGCGATGTACCGGCTGCAGTCGCTGCGTCCGCTGCACGACCTCGAAGACGCGCGAAAGCGTTACGACGACGCAGTCGCGATGCTGACGAAAGTCGCAGCGGGAGAACTCACTCTCGGCCTTTCAGATGACGGCCTGGAGCCGCCCTTGGCGGATAACGTGGAAACAGTGCGGGGCCCGAACCGCATCTTCACCCGCGGCAAATTGAGGGGCTTCTGAGATGGGCGTGATGCTGGACGCACCCTGGAACGGCGTGACCTTCGCGCCACCGACAGCGATCGACATCGCAACAATCGGAGACGCGATCGTCAGCCGGCTGAATTCTCAAATCAACTCGATAGAGATCGCGCACTATCCGGATCGGCCCGAGAGCTGGCGCCTCACCCATCGCGTGGGCGCGGCTTTGGTGATGTTCAAAGGCGCGCAATATGGCGAGCTGCTCGATACCTCGGCGATTATCCAGGAACGCAAACTCGAGTTCGAGATCGAAGTGATGATGCGCGACCTCGGATGGGCGGTCGGAGGCGACCCGTCGGGCACAAGTCCAGGCGCATATTCGATCATCGAAAGTATTCGGACCGCGCTGACGGGATTTCTGATTCCGGGCTGCCGCAAGATGTACCCGGTGCGCGAGAAGTTCGTGAAGCGCGATAAGCAGGGTGGGGTGTGGACGTACGCGTCGACGTTCGCGCTCAGCACGGTTGCCTGCGAAGCCTCGCAGCCGGACGACTTCCCGCTCTTCATCAAGGGTATCGCGCTAGAGGAAGGGGGACAGACTTCGATCACAGTCGGCGCGGCAGCCTACACGTTCAATTCGAATAGCCAGATACAGCTTCCGCAAGGCAACGTGTTTGCCGTCAGCATCACGGGGCCGGGCGGGGCATCGCTGATCGCAGGCACCGACTACTCGATAGATCGAGCCGACGGAATAGTCACTGCGCTGGCGGCCGGCGCGATAACGGCGGGCGAAACGGTGCAAATCGCATACTCATACGCGGAAGAGGTCGTTGTGACGGCGGACGAGAGTGTACCGGTTAACTAAAGCGACCGAATAGTAATTCGATTCAACTGAGTAACAGGTGATACATGCCAGCCAGTTTCCTGCATGGAGTTGAGATAGTCGAAGTGCCTAATGGGCCCGTCCCGGTCACGGTCGTCAAGTCGGCGGTGATCGGACTGGTGGGGACGGCGCCGAGCTGGGCGGTGAAATCGCCTTCGGTTGCGCCAGCGCCGAACACCCCGACGCTGGCGTCTTCAGCGCTCGACGCAGCAAATTTCGGACCGCTGGTTCGCGGATACTCGATTCCATATGCGCTGCAGGCGATCCAGGCGCAGGGCGCAGGACAGGCGATCGTCGTCAACGTATTCGATCCCAGTCGGCACTTTACTGCGATAACCGCGACCGCATTCAGCTTCAATACCCAGGGAGCGATTAGTCTCGGGCACATGGGCGTGTTGAACGTTGTAGTCACTAGTAATCCGGCGGGTACTACGTACGCGTTGGGTATTGACTATACGCTCGACGCGGTAAACGGTGCGATCAGTATCGTAGCGACGGGTTCGGGTGGTCATATCAGTGCCGGCGCGAGCGTGTTGATCGCGTTCAACTACGCTGATCCGTCGAAGGTGATGGATGCTGACGTGATCGGGGCAATCACCGGCGGCGTTTACACGGGGCTGCAGGCATTTCAGACGACCTACGGCACGATGGGTTTCTTTCCCAAGATACTCATCGCACCCGGGTACTCGCAGGACGCCTCGGTCGCGACAGCGATTACCGCGATGGCGAACACTATTCGAGCGATGGCGCTGGTGGATTCGCCGCCAGCCACTTCAGCGGTGACCGCGATAAGCAATCGAGGAGTCGGGGGCAATGCTTTCGGAACGTCGAGCAACCGAACGATTCTGTGTTATCCGCAAGAGACTTTCTACGACACAGGGATCGTGTCGACCGGGGTTACGCTGAACGCTTCGGGGACGCCGCTGCCCGCGCAATTCAATGCGAACGCAGTGGGGCCATACTCGCAGTGGGTGGCGGGAGCGATCGCGGCTAAGGACCTGGCGCAGGGGTACTGGTGGTCGCCGTCGAACACGCAGGTGGACGGAATACTCGGGCCGGACGTTACGCTCTACGCCTCAATCCTCGACCCGTTGTCAGATACGAACAATCTTAATGCGGCGGGAATCGTGACCGTGTTCAACGCTTTCGGCACGGGTCTTCGGGTCTGGGGAAACCGTAGCGCCGCGTATCCGACATCGACTGCGCCGGACAATTTTATCTCGGTGCGCCGCACGATGGACATAATTGAGGAGTCGGTGGAGCTCGCGATGCTCCAGTTCATCGATCAGCCAATCTCGAATGCGTTGATCGACGCGATCCTGGCGAGCGCGAACGCATTCATCAGATCGCTCATTCAGCGCGGCGCCCTCGTGGCCGGAGCAGCGAGCTTCGACCCGGCGGAAAATCCAGCGACACAGATCGCTGCCGGGCAATTGGTGTTTGACATCGACGTAATGCCGCCGCCACCTGCGGAGAGAATCACCTTCGAGGCATTCATAGACGTCACGCTGCTGGCGCAGCTAGGACAGACGAGCCCGATTACCGCAGCGGCGGGAGCGACTTCGTAACGCTCGCGCACCCAGGGAAGCAGAATGAATATCCAGATCAAC
>Ga0210396_10004967_pt1 | contig 12928 bp, 12 predicted proteins | sample IncBWH17OmetaG_FD_155466 | JGI IMG/M metagenome (GOLD analysis project Ga0210396, IMG submission 155466) | Forest soil microbial communities from Barre Woods Harvard Forest LTER site, Petersham, Massachusetts, United States - Inc-BW-H-17-O ...
GGGGGGAAAGGGGCGCACCGCCCTTATTTTGAAACCCTGATCGTCACCGGCGTTTCCCCCAACAATTGGCCTGCGCTCTGCACAGAATGGCGCAAGTTGAGGCGTCCGATCGACTCGTTCATCTATGAGCCGGTCATCGTGGCCAGTCTCGAAGACGCCTTCTGCGCGGCGATGCTCAACCCCGATCTCGCTGCGGTCGTGATCAATGAAGGCTTTGCGCTTCACTCGCGCCATGACGCACCCGTGCTTCGTACCCTGACGGCCTCGATTGGCCCGCATGAAGAGTCCGACGTTTCCGCACTTCGGCTCGCCCACATCCTAAAGCGAGTGCGTCCCGAGCTCGATCTCTACCTGATGTCCAATCGCAACGTGGAGGAGATGGCCGGAAATCCGGAAGCCAATGTGGTCCGCCGGATTTTCTATTCCGTCGAGGAGTTTTTAGAACTTCACCTTTGCATTCTTGAAGGCGTCCAGGACCGGTACGACACGCCGTTCTTCGACAATCTCAAGAAGTATGCTCAACGACCGATCGGGACCTTCCATGCGCTGCCGATTGCGCGCGGCAAATCCATCTTCAAGTCGGACTGGATCCGCGACATGGGCGAATTCTACGGCCCGAACCTGTTCCTTGCCGAGAGCAGCGCGACCACCGGCGGTCTGGACAGCCTGCTCGAGCCGACCGGCAATATCAAGAAGGCGCAGGATAAGGCGGCGCGCGCCTTCGGCGCAGACCACGTCTTCTTCGTGACCAACGGCACTTCGACCTCGAACAAGATGGCGGTCCAGGCGCTGCTTGCCCCGGGCGACATCGCGATCGTCGACCGCAATTGCCACAAATCGCACCATTACGGAATGGTGCTGGCGGGCGCGCAGCCGCTCTATGTCGAAGCGTTCCCGATGACGGAATATTCGATGTATGGCGCCGTGCCGCTGCGCACGATCAAGCAGGCACTGCTCGGCGCGAAGGCGGAGGGCCGGCTCGATCGAGTCAAGATGGTCGATCTGACCAACTGCACCTTCGACGGCCACATTTACAATACTCGCCGGGTGATGGAGGAATGTCTCGCGATCAAGCCGGACCTCATCTTCCTGTGGGATGAAGCCTGGTTCGGCTTCGCGCGCTTCTCGCCGTTCTTGCGGCCGCGCACCGCAATGGGCGCCGCCAACGACATCGAGGCATGGATGCACGATCCGAAATCGGTCGCGGCCTACGACAGGCAGCGGGCCGAACTCGGCAAGAATCCGGCGGACGAGGTGCTGCTCAAGACCAGACTTATCCCTGACCCGCGTCAGGTACGGCTGCGCGTCTACCAGACCAACTCGACTCACAAGTCGATGTCCGCGTTACGCCAGGGCTCCATGCTCTTCGTGAAAGATGTCGAATTTCACACGGTCGAGCAGCAATTCAAGGAGGCGGTTTTCACGCACGCCTCGACCAGTCCCAACCAGCAGCTGATCGGGAGCCTCGATGTCGCGCGGCGCCAGATGGAGCTCGAGGGCTATGGCCTCGTGGCCAACGCGATGGAGATCGCGCTGGCGATCCGTCAGGCGGTCAACGGCAACCCGCTGATCTCAAAATATTTCCGTATCCTCGGCGCGGACGCCATGGTGCCGGCGCAGTATCGGCAAACCGGGTTTGTCGACTATCTGGCATCCGGTACGAACTGGGCCGCTGCGCTGAAGAGCCTGCAGGAAGATGAATTTTGCCTCGACCCGACCCGCATGACTCTGGTGTGCGGCACCGCCGGCTTCGCCGGCAAGCAGATCAAGGGCATCCTGGCAAACCAATACGGCATTCAGGTCAACAAGACCTCGCGCAACTCGGTTCTGTTCCAGTCCAACATCAACAATACGCGCAGCGACGTCGCGCATCTGATCCGGGTGCTGGCCGAGATTGCCGGCGAGGTCGATCATGGCCTGAGCCAGGGCGGCACCAATGCGCGAAAGACCTTCGAGGCGCGGGTGAAGAGCCTGATGACGGATGTGCCCGACCTGCCCAACTTCTCCCACTTCCACCGGAGTTTCCGCGGCGATTCCGGAGCCAAGACCAACGAGGGTGACATCCGCAGCGGCTTCTACGCAGCCTATGACGCCGCAGGATGCGAATACATCCGTCTTGCCGATCCGGAAATCGACCGCCGCCTGAAGAGTGGCCCCGAGCTCGTCTCCGCCAGTTTCGTGATCCCGTATCCGCCGGGCTTTCCGATTATGGTGCCTGGACAGGTCATCACCCAGGAAACCATCGACTTCATGCGCAAGCTCGATGTGAAGGAGATCCATGGCTACGAAGCGGCAGAAGGCCTGAAGCTCGTGCGGACCGAAGCATTGGCAAAGATGGGCAAGCGTCAGCCGGCCGCCGCGCCGAAACTGAAAGCCGCGTCATAAAAAGGGGCGAACATGCAAGGCGTTTTTACGTTTCTGCAGCTTCGCAACAAAAATCGACAGCTATCACATGAAGGGGTGATGTCATGATCGATTGGTTCGTCCATACGCTTAAGAGCTATCCTGAAATCGCGATTTTCCTGTCTTTGGGATTTGGGTATTACTTCGGTTCATTCACCTACAAGGGTCTTGGCCTTGGGGCGGTGACCGCGACGTTGATCGCAGCGGTCATCATCGGCCAGCTTGGAATTACGGTTACGGGACCGCTCAAGCCGACCTTTTTCCTGATGTTCCTGTTCGCCATCGGCTACGGGGTCGGTCCGCAATTCGTGCGCGGCATCTCGCAGGACGGAGTGCCACAGGCGTTTTTTGCGGCGCTAGTCTGCCTCTTCTGCCTGGGCGCTGCTTATCTTGGTGCCAAGCTGGCCGGATACAATGTCGGCTCTGCCGCGGGACTTTACGCTGGCTCGACGACGATTTCGGCGTCGATGGGTCTTGCGACCGACTCAATCAATCGCCTCGGCCTTTCGCCTGAAGACACCAAGAAACTCCTCGATTCGATGCCGGTCGCCTACGCCGTCACCTACATCTTCGGCACGATCGGATCCGCCATCATTCTGGCCCTGGTCGGGCCGGCGCTTCTCGGCATTGATCTGGAGGCCGCGTGCAAACGTTACGAAGAGAAGCATGGGGGCAAAAAGGAATTGGGCGGTCCCGGTACGGCGTGGAACCGGTTCGCGTTGCGCGCATTCCGCGTCCGGGAAGGGGGGCAGGCTGTAGGCAAGACGATGCAGGCAGCCGAGGCGCTGGCTCCCGGGGAACGAATCTTCGTCCAGCGAATCCGGCGTGGCGGTGAGATTATGGAGGCAACCGCCGATCTCGTAATTAAGGCGGGCGACGTCGTTGCGGTGGCTGGCCGGCGCGAGGTGCTGGTAAATCTGATCGGTGCCGCGGCAGAAGAAGTCAACGATCGCGAACTGCTGGCGGTGCCGGTAGAGGGCGTCGATGTTTACGTGACCAGCAAAGAAGTCGACGGCATGACACTTGCCGAATTGGCGACATCTCAGGGAGCGCGCGGCGTGTTCCTGCGAAAGATCACCCGAGGCGCGACCGCGACCGATATCCCGATCCTCGCGGACACCAAATTGGAGCGGGGCGATATTGTTACCCTCGTCGGACGAACCCAGGATGTTGCAGCAGCGACCAAGTTGTTGGGCTATCCGGACCGCGTAACCGACGTAGCGGACGTGGCGTTTATCGGTGCTGCCATAGCGATCGGCGCCTTGCTCGGTGCAGTGGTCTATAAAGTTGGCAGCGTCCCTCTCACGCTGTCCACCTCGGGCGGCGCGCTGATTTCCGGCCTCTTCTTCGGCTGGTTGCGCTCGGTGCGTCCGACATTCGGTCGGATTCCATCGCCGACGGTTTGGTTCATGAATTCAGTCGGGCTGAACGTGTTCATCGCCGTGGTCGGCATCTCGTCCGGACCGGGCTTTGTCGCCGGGCTGCAACAGCTTGGCTTCAGTCTGTTCCTTTGGGGTGTTTTTGTAACGACGGTGCCGCTGATACTGGCGATGTATGTCGGAAAATATCTGTTTCGCTTCGATGACGCGATCCTGCTGGGCGCCTGCTCTGGGGCGCGCACGACGACGGCCTCACTCGGCATGATCAACGATCGCGCCAAGAGCCAGATCCCCGGGCTCGGCTACACCGTCACCTACGCGGTTGGGAACACATTGCTGACAATCTGGGGAATGGTTTTGGTCATCTTGCTGACATAACCGGGAAAGGGCTGATCGCTTTCTCCACAGTTGAAGATATTTTTTGACAGGAGCTAGCCATGGCTGACGAACTTACTTTACAAAAATTCGAGGCTCTTAGTCCTTTCGAGATCAAGGATGAGTTGATCCATCTGGCCAGGAAGACCTCCAGGACCACCCAGTCCGCTTTCCTGAATGCCGGCCGCGGCAATCCCAATTGGGTCGCCACCACGCCGCGCGAGGGGTTCTTTCTGCTTGGCCAGTTCGCTGTCACCGAGAGCAAACGTGTGATGGAGCATCCTGCCGGGATCGGCGGAATGCCGCAGCCAAAGGGTATCGCTGCGCGATTCGAGGCGTGGCTCGCAGAGCAAGCGGGCATGCCCGGAGCCGGCTTCCTTTCCTCCATGGTGCAGTTTGCGACCAAGACCTTCGGGTTTGATCCCGACGCATTCGTCCACGAACTCGTCGATTCAATCATCGGCGATAATTATCCAGTGCCGGATCGAATGCTGATCCATAACGAGCGGATTGTGCACGAATATCTGATGTGGGCGATGTGCGGCCAGCCGCGGCCGTCCGGCAAGTTCGATCTCTACGCGGTCGAAGGTGGCACCGCCGCGATGTGCTACATCTTCAAATCGCTGAAGGCCAATCGGTTGCTGCATCCCGGTGACACCATTGCGCTCGGAACTCCTATTTTCACGCCCTATCTCGAAATGACTCATTTGGAGGACTATGACCTCAAGGTTGTGCATGTCAAAGCGCCGCAAGAAAACCAGTTCCAATTCACAGACGACGAGATCAAGAAACTGGAGGACCCGAAGATCAAAGCGTTCTTCATCGTCAATCCCGGTAATCCGACCGGCATGGCTCTGAACAAGGAGACCATCGAAAAGCTCACGAAACTGGTGAAGAACAAGCGTCCGGAGCTGATGCTGTTAACAGACGACGTGTATGGCACATTCGTCGATAATTTCCGGTCCTTGCTCGGCGAACTTCCTCAGAACACGATCGGCGTTTACTCCTATTCGAAATACTTCGGCTGCACTGGGTGGCGGCTCGGTGTCATCGCCATCCATGAGGACAACATCTTCGACAAGATGATCGCCAAGCTGCCGGACGCCGATTTGAAGGCGTTGGACAAGCGGTACGGCGCGCTGACACTCGAGCCGCGCAAGATCAAATTCATCGACCGTATTGTCGCCGACAGCCGCGATGTGGCGCTGAACCACACGGCCGGGCTCTCGCTGCCGCAGCAGGTGATGATGAGCCTGTTCTCCCTCAGCGAGATGATGGATGGCGAAAAGCGTTACCAGGCCGCCTGCAAGGAAATCGTCAATCGCCGCGTCTGGACCATGATAGACAGCTTGGGTCTTAAACTTTCTCCAAACCCAAATTACGACGCCTATTACGGCCTGGTCGATTTCGAGTTCTGGGCCCGCAAGAATATCGGCAACGAAGCGGTCGAATACCTGAAGAAGAACGTCCACCCGCTCGATCTTGCTTTCCGACTGGCCGAGGCACACGGAATCGTGCTGCTGAACGGCGGCGGTTTCGAGGCGCCTGACTGGTCGCTGCGCGTTTCCCTGGCGAACCTGCCCGACGAAGCATACGAAGACATCGGACGCGGCGTGCGGACGATCGCCCGGGGCTATCGAGATGCATTCGAGGCATCGAAAACCGAGCACAAGAAATGAAAGCAAGAGAGGTTCATCACGTCATGAGTGCGCCTGAAGCTGCGGTGGAAATCCGGAGCTCCCTGCCCTGGATCGGATTCCCGGTCGGTATGCCGGATCCGGCATTCTGCTCACAGTGTTCGGGTATTTCGCCATGCTCCTTGCCAAATAGCTCGCGGTCGCATCGCGTCTTTAACGGAGGAAAAAAGTCATGAAAAAGTTTGGCATAAACGTCGCCTTGGCTGCGCTGCTCGCAGGCGTGGTTGGCATTAGCACGCCATTGCGTGCCGAAACCGGCCAGGTCGCAGTCGTCTTCACCAAGGGCGGGTTCATCGTTGGAGTAGGCGCCGGCGAAGGCGTGCTGATACTCCGAGGCCACCGTTATCCGTTTACAGTCTCGGGGATGAGCGTCGGCTTCACGATCGGTGCCTCGACCGCCAAGTTCGTCGGACGCGCACTCAACCTGCGGGGGCCCGCTTCGATTGAAGGGAACTATAGCGCGATCGGCGCCGGTGGCGCGCTTGCCGGCGGCGCCGGAGGCGTTCAGTTGCAGAACGCCAACGGTGTGATCTTGCAGCTTAGTGGTCCCAAGGTCGGAGTCGAGCTTTCGGCCGCCGTGGCCGGCGTCACCATCCGATTGAAGTAGGTGACGCGCTGCCGCAGCGCGGCCCCGCCGCAGCGGATGATGTGCAAGGGCGTATATTTCGAACTGGTCGCCCTGAACATCAGGTCGGGGGTCCGCGATTATTCGTACCAGCGCCGGTAGGACGCCTGGCTTCGGCCTCGCATCGGCCTAAGGAGGCGTTGACTTGGATCAGAGGGACGAGCGGGCGGGACCGGCACCTAAGCCTTTGGAGAAAAAGTCGTGAGGAAATCTTGCCTACATGTTGCTCTGGTTGCCCTGCTGGGAATCCCTTCGGTGGCGGGCATCAGCACAACATTGCACGCGGAAACCGGATCTGTTGCCGTCGTGTTTACCAAGGGCGGCCTTATCCTCGGCGTGGGCCGCGGCGATGGCGTGTTGACGTTCCGAGGCAGGCATTACCCATTCACCGTCTCAGGTATGAGTGTGGGCGCCACGATTGGCGCCTCGACCACCAGGCTCGTTGGACAGGCTCTCAACCTGCGGGGCCCGGAGTCCATTGAAGGCACCTACAGTGCGATCGGCGCCGGTGGCGCACTTGCCGGCGGCGCCGGAAGCGTTCGGTTGCGGAACACCAATGGCCTGACCACCAATGGCGTGATCTTGCAGCTCAGCGGCCCCAAGGTCGGGGTCGAGCTTTCGGTGGCCGTGGTCGGCGTCAGCATACGCTTGAAGTAGTCGCGAAGCGACAGGCCACGCTGCTGCGTGGCCGCAGCTTCGTTCAATATCGCTCGGCAACGAAATTCATGCCGCGCAGGCCGGCCTGATCATTGAAGCGTCCCTTCTGGGAACGCTTCGGCAGCCTGACCTTGTCCCCGCGCATCCGCTTGTATGGGATCATATCCAGGAGATGCGCGATGCAATTCAGCCGCGCCCGCCGTTTATCGTCGGAACGGATGATATACCAAGGTGCGTGCTTGGAATGGGTTGCCTTGAACATCATGTCGCGCGCCCGGGAATAATCGTACCATCGGCGGTAGGATTCGACATCCATCGGGCTCAGCTTCCACTGCCGCAGCGGATCCTCGATCCGCGCCTCAAAGCGGCGCTCCTGTTCGTCCATGCCGACCTCGAGCCAGAGCTTTATCAGGATGATGCCGCCATCGATGATGTATTTCTCCATTTCGGGACAGAGCGAAAGAAATCGCTTGTGTTCGGCGGGCGTGCAGAAACCCATCACATATTCGACACCGGCGCGGTTATACCAACTGCGGTCGAAGATGAGGATCTCGCCGGCGGCGGGGAAATGCTGCATGTAACGCTGGAGGAATAGCTGCGATTTTTCACGATCCGAGGGGGAGGGGAGCGCGACCACTCTGAACACGCGCGGACTTACTTTCTCGGTGATCGCCTTGATCGTACCGCCCTTGCCGGCCGCGTCCCGACCCTCAAACAACACGATCACCCGCAGCCCTTGCGATTTCACCCAGTGCTGCAGATGGCATAGCTGAACCTGGAGCTTGCGCAGTTCTTTTTCATAGGCCCTGCGCTTCATCCTCGGTAGCGGCTGGTCCTGTACCATGGGCGAGCTTCACGATTGATGGGGAGGGTCTAGCTAGTCCCCCCAGGCGATAACGATGGCGATGTCGCCCGGCACGCCTCCCGGGAATTCGATGATCTGGTAGCTGATGCGATAGCCCCGCGGTTTCAGATAGTCGGCCCAGAGCTGATAGATTTCCTTTGGTATCCCCGTCAGCGTGTTCTCCCAACCCGCCTCCTGCTGATTGATGGCACGTCCCTTGTCGGTGCAGAGCGAATTGGGGAACCGATACACTTGGACTTCCGTCATTCCATTTCGCACCGCCCGCTGGATGACGGTGGAGGCAAGCTTGATCTTTTCCTCCTCGGATTTGCCTGACGGACGGTTGAGCCGCTCGATCAGTGCCCGTTTCTCGGATTCGGCGGCAGCGGCAAGACGCGCGTATTCGTCTGCCTTTTCGGCTTCCTTGAGAGCCGCTTCCTTCAGGATCTGCTTCGCATGGGGGATGAGGTCGTCGGCGCTGTCCGGCATGGCGATGGCTCCTGAATGGCTGTTCTGCACTACCGTTCGCATGAGGCTAAGCGCGGTCGAGGTCGTTCCTTTGATCCAAATCAAACAAATTCAACCCGGAATACGCACTGTGAGTGCCAAGTCTATGGGCGGGTCAATTCTTGATCGGGGAGAGAATATTGAACGAGCAGCCAAATCCGATGGCTCCGCATCATCTGCCCTTCTATCTCGCCCCGGCAAGCGGGACCGATGTCCTGATGGTGGTGATGGGCATCTTCCTGGTTGCCGCCCTGATATGGGTCGGCACGCTTTATTTGCGGTTGCACAGCCTGCCGGAGCGCATGGCGCACAAGTCGGAGAAGTTGCAGTTCGAGATCGTGGCCATTCTGGGCCTGCTGGCACTCTTCACGCACATCCACCTGTTCTGGGTAGCGGGGCTGCTGCTTGCCATGATCGATATCCCCGATTTCGGTACACCGTTGCGCAGCATCGCAGGATCGGTCGAGAAGATAGCAGACACCGTGCCGGATACCGGTTCCGAAGCGGAGCAGGAAAGCAGCTTGGCTCCCGCGTCAGTTCCTCCCGACACTGCAAAGAAGGGGGCGAGCATCGCAAAGGAGGCGAGGGGCGGCCATGTTTGAGCTGATGATTTGCTCCCTTGTGACGATCCTCCCCGATTATCTCTACCGCCGCTATGCCCAGAACAAGCGGTTTGGCAAGGAGATCACGTTCTATTCGGTCTGGTACGAGCTCAGATGGGGCATCACCGGATGTCTGATGCTGACGATCTCGCTGATAACGATGATCTTCTATTTTCATCCCGCGACCAGCGCCGCCACGCTGTTCTTCAGGACGATCCCGATTCTTCCCGAGGGATCAGGACGTGTGGCGGAAGTCAACGTCGGCCTCAGTGCGCCGGTCTCCAAGGGCGACGTGATCTTCAGGCTTGATAGCTCGAAGCAGGAGGCGGCGCTCGAAACGGCCAAGCGCAAGATCGCCGAGGTCGATGCCGCGTTGGTATCTGCGGAAGCCGACGTCACGAAGGCGGAAGCCCAGATCCAGGAAGCGAAGAGTGCGCATCAGCAGGCCAAGGACGAATTGGACGTGAAGAGCGAGCTGCAGCGTCGCAATCCCGGGATCGTGCCGCAACGCGACATAGAAAAGTTGCAGGTGCTCGTGGACCAGCGCCAGGCCGGAATCGACGTCGCAGTGGCAGCCAAACAATCCACGACCGCCCGGGTTTCGACGCTCTTGCCGGCGGAAAAGGCAAGCGCCGAAGCGGCGCTGGCGCAGGCGCAGGTGGATCTGGACAAGACCTTTGTTCGCGCCGGGGTTACCGGCCGGGTCGAGCAGTTCGCGCTGCGCACGGGCGATGTGGTCAATCCACTCATGCGGCCGGCCGGCATTCTCATCCCGGAAGGCGCTGGCCAGCGGGTGCTGCAGGCAGGGTTCGGCCAGATTGAGGCTCAAGTCATGAAAGAAGGGATGGTGGCAGAGGCGACCTGCGTCTCCAGGCCCTGGGTGATCATCCCGATGGTTATCACGAGTGTTCAGGATTACATCGCCGCGGGCCAGTTTCGCGGAGGCGAGCAGCTGATCGAAGCACAGAATGTCACAAGACCCGGCACGATCCTTGTTCACCTGGAGCCGCTCTACAAGGGCGGCCTTGAAGGGGTGACGGCCGGCAGCAGCTGCATCGTCAACGCCTACACCAGCAATCACGAGGAAATAGTAGCGAAGGAAACCGGCACCGGTCGGCGCGTCGTCCTGCATGTCGTCGACGGCGTCGGACTGGTGCACGCGCTGCTGCTGCGAATCCAGGCGCTGCTGCTGCCGATCAAGACGTTGGTGCTGACCGGCCACTGATGGCGCTTGGAGCCCCCGCGCTGTCGGTGAAGGACTTCGCCAGCTACCGGCAGGATCTCATCGTTGGCATGAGCCTTCAGGTTTCCGCGCCACTTGGACAGTACGACAACAGCAAGCTGCTCAACCTCGGGAACAATCGCTGGTCGTTCAAGCCTGAGCTGGGGATTTCCAAGGCCTGGGGTCCCTGGACATTCGAGGTCGTCCCCAGCGTGACAATCTCCAGCGACAACACCGACTTCTTCGGCGGCAATACTTTCGCTCAGGCGCCAATCTACGCCGTTCAGGCACATATCCTCTACACGTTCCAGTCCGGTGTCTGGATGGCGCTCGACGGGATCTATTTCACGGGCGGCCACACCACGCTGAACGGCGTAAAGAGCGACAACGAGCAACGGAACACGTGGGCCGGTTTCACCCTCGCGCTACCGATCGACCGCCGTAACTCGCTGAAGTCTTCCGCCAGCACCGGCATCTCAACTCGCACCGGCAGCGAATTCAGTGCAGCCGGCATCGCGTGGCAGTATCGATGGGGCGAGGGATATTGAAAAGCGGTGGTGGGCCTTCAGCCGCTGCGCGCTCTCTCACTTTTGCGTGCAGACAGGCCGAAGCGTCTCTTCGATGCTGCGGGCCTTGGCATACTCTATCAGTGCCAGCCGGGCTGCTTCGCAACGCTCTGCACTCGAAAATTCCTGTGTCGATATCGTGGCGCCCTGGACAGCACCGCCGAGCCAGCTAACGACGATCAGAACATGGATCATAATGTGTTCTCCACTGTCGAGTTCGGCCGGTGTGGCCGATCCATCGGCCAGCCACGTTGCGCCCAATAGGTGGCCGACGGCTGATCTGTATCAACACGGAGCAGATATCACTTTGCAGGTGACTTCCTGACCGTCGGGACTCGCCAACCTCCAATCGTGGCGCAGCTTGTCGCTGATGCCGGAAAGGATCCGGCTCGAAGGCCGTGCGGACCTTGATCCATCTCAAGGCCCGGCCCGACAGTCGGCATGAACTGTGCAACGTCTGATGATAAAGGAGGAGAACAATGCTCAGATTGATTGCTGTCGTTGGCTTCGCCTTATCGATTGCAACATCGGCGCAAGGCATGACCCTGCGCCGCTTCCTCAGCCGGACGACATGGCGACGCAAATTGCTGTCGGCTGCGGCCCCGGCAGGACAAGAGTCAATGGTGTTTGCGTGGCACGAACCACCGTCCGCCAGACGCGCCGAGCCGTCCGCAGGTGTGTGCGATGGCAGGCTGGCGTTTGCGCTGCGTACGAGTGAATGAACCGAACTGGCGTTCGGTTTTGCACTGATCGGACGCCAGATCCCTGTTCGGTTCCAGATGGTCGATGTCTGTGCGGAAGGGAAAAGCCCGGTATCTTGGACGACAGGAGGCAATTGTGACCGAGCACGATCGTAATGGAATCGCCTCGCGGTTGTGGAGCCTCCCTGGACAGTTGCTGCTGGCGCTAATCAATGCAACGTCGATCATGGTGATCGTCGCTGCGATTCTTGCGCTCGTCGCAATTGACCGCATCGACCATTTTGCCGAAAACGTCGTCGCAACGATGACCGAGGCGGTACTGTCAAAAGTCGATCTGCCGCCGAAGGACGTGTTGGCAAATCTCCGAAACCTGAGGGCGGAAGTCCGTATGCTTGGGAACTCCCTTCGGGAGATCAAGGCAAGAGAACACCCAGCCCTTCAATCTGAGATCGCGCAACTGAAGGAGGCGCTTACCGTCCTGAATATCAGCGTAGAACGGCTCGGAAGCGCGAGATCGGTTCTCACCGACGAAGCGATTGGGCAATTGGGCCGGACAGTCACCGACGCGCTGACGAAGCTGAGGGACTGCTCTTCCAGCGCTCGCCAAGTGGCGCCCCACCGCACCCTTAGAAACAAGACGGTCGAAACCTGGGGGACCGCCGGCCCTCTGGAAGCCGGCCATGAAAATTGACCTACCGCCGCTATGGGTCAATTTCGTCATTCTGACAATGCGGCGATGACCTCCGGTCTGCCTAGGAAGCAAACATTCTGAAAATCCTTTTTGGCCTGTGCCAAAAGTGCCAGCTAGCGTTAAAGATTGTCAGCTAGCGACGTCGTGGTACTGGCTGCAGCGCTGCGCAAGCGGGCAAAGCATCTGTTGCGTGCGCAACCACTATGCGAGATGTGCTTGGCGCGCGGTCAAGTGACAGCAGCGTGCATCTGCGACCACGTCGAGCCGCACGGCGGCGACCGGAACCGGTTCTGGCTCACTCTGCCCGCGCCATCACCCTTGCCCATCGCGCTCCGTTAATAAACACCACGCCGCCAGGCGCGACGGTTGACGCGACGCGCAGTCACGCGGGCGCGCCGGTACGTGATGGCCTGCGCTTGATCAACGCTTAACTCCACGCCGCGCGGTGTCACCTGCGGCGAGACCGGAATCGTCGCCAACACCAGGCCCGACGCCGCGAGCCCGAGCAGGGAAAAAACCCTTCGACGCGAAATCACTTCCGACTTGATCTTTTCAGTCATCACAGCCTCCTGTTGGGCTTTGAGCCCTAGCTGATAAGGGCCGCTGCGACCTTGATCTAGATCAAGCAAATCCCGAGCTTCGAAGTCCGCTCTGGGTCA
>Ga0210396_10004968_pt1 | contig 12927 bp, 9 predicted proteins | sample IncBWH17OmetaG_FD_155466 | JGI IMG/M metagenome (GOLD analysis project Ga0210396, IMG submission 155466) | Forest soil microbial communities from Barre Woods Harvard Forest LTER site, Petersham, Massachusetts, United States - Inc-BW-H-17-O ...
CGGCGCCCGGGTCAGCCCAAGCGTGCATTGCGCACTGACAGTCACACGGTCAGGCGGCGTGCTGTCTGCGAGGCTCGCTGCGGGCAAGCTGGGAGGGCAGACCGTCTGCCCGCTGAGGGCACATCCTCCTGTCTTTGTTGCACTGCGACGAGAGGCCACTCGACAGGCGGCTTTCGTTAGCCGGTCGGGCTTGCGATGCTGCCGTCAGCGTTGAAACCACGCTTGAGGATGCGGGCTCGTTCATCGTCTTCTAGCCCGGTAATCGGCTCGCTCTCGAGGATGCGCTTAGCGAAGCCATTGCCGCAGACTCCGCCTGGACGGCTACCGGGCCATCGTCGAACTGCTCGCCGGCAAACAACCGCTGACAGCAGGCCACACCCTCGACAGCGCAACAGACGTCTTGTTCGTCCTCCTCGGTCCCGACACCTTCCGCGCCTTCACCCACGGCCGCGGCTGGCCGCTTGACCAGTGGAAAGCCTGGGTCACCACCGCCCTCGAACAAGACCTGTTCACCCCGCCAGCAAAAGCCCCCGCCTGAGGAAACACCGCACCACTGTCTCACCCGCCAGGGCAACAACCTGGGCAGACCGGCACACTCCGGCCAATGCGCCGGACAATCACAGACAAACAAAACCGCCCAAATTAGATTAAATTAGGTAACACCGGGACATCCCGTCATCCGACGCTGCCCCGCCCGCCTCAACGATCTTGAAACGGCCGTGAGTCCAGCAGCTCGCCTCCTGCAGGTCCCCTGAAGGGCGTGATCATCCCGTTTCCGATGAAACCCTTGTCGCCGATCCAGTTACGCGGATCAGCATCCTCAAGAACCTGTGATTCGCCGAGGCAGTAGTTGTCATGGCGTTCCCGGGCACCGGATCCGAAATCCATGAAAGACGTCCTTGGAGGGTGCAGGCGACCAGGACCTTCATCCCGGTGGTCTTATGCTTTCCGGAGTACAGATCCTGGTGCGCGGCCCATGACCAGCACGGGAGCAACCTTCCGTCCACGATGAACTGTCGGCCCCCGTCTAGGTCGTCTGCTGTGGGAACGTATTCACCAAGCACCTGCACCAGGGAGCGGCGTAATCGCTGAGACAGCGCGGCTGATCGTGGGCTGCGAGACGCCGTAATCCTCGGCTATTTCGTCCTGGACCCGGTTCCTCCGCAGATATGTCAAAGTAACCGTGAGCGCGTTGCGCAATCCGAGAATCGGCGGCCACGGGCGCATTCCTGGCTTGATTCCGTGCTCTTCAATTTTCGCGCATAGTTCTGCTATCTGGGACTTGGTGAGCCCGGTGGTATGATGCATCCGGCGGCCTGTTTCTTGTGGCTTGAGTGTGGTAACCCAATCCTTTCGGGAAACAGGCCGCCTCTCACGTAGGCGCGCCGTTATTCGAGAGTTTGCCAGGAAATGAGCGTCGCTGAATAAGCCTCACTCTACGGATCAGCCGGTTCCCAAGCTTATTGTTCGTCGGCAAGCGCTGTAGCAACAAGGCCGGCAGGGAGGATGCGCGGCGGCCACACGACGGTTGCTCGCAGTTTGCTTACTTTGGTCAATTGCTGGTCCTGGCATGGATGACGGCCAAGTACCTGATGCACGAGCTTAAGCCGGGAGACGCACGACGATAGCGACGATCTCAGGTTGCCCTGGACCTGCCCACCGCCGTCTGGTCGGCTCCCGCCAGACCTGCACGTGATCCCCGCCGCTCGCCTGTCTGAGCGGCTGAGTCCGCGCCAGGCAGGCCAGCCTCAGCAGACCCGGGCATCACAGGCCCAAGCCAAAGGAGAGGACGGGCGCCTCAGGTCGGGTACTGACCTCCGCAAGGCTTTCAGCCGCCTTCGAGCGACCCCGGCAGGCAGGCCTATTCTGAGCCTCCTGATCCCCGGCTGCTCCGTCGCCGGGGATCAGGGTCCTTCCGGGTTCCCGGTTAGGGCCCGATGCCGCGTAGGTGTCCGGAATGCAAGCTCGCCGGACCGAGGCAGAGACCTTCCGTGCCGCGCCCTCGGGAAGACGGATTCTGGCGGCGGATGGTTCCGCGTCCAGCTTGAGCAACCCGGCGTGCTGCTTCTCCGCCGTCTGGGCCCCCGCGGGCCGAGGGAGTGGCGGTCGCCACGTTCGGACACACTGGTTTGGGCATGCTCATCTGCCGAAATGAGGGCGTTGCCTGCGCACGCACGTTATGCACAGCTGTGCATAACCTTGCATCATTCAGTCGGCGCGCTTACGTCGCCGCGCAATTGCCGCGCAGCCTTTTCATAGAGACGCATAGAGCCAGATCGCCGAATACTTGCTCGTTCCTCCAGGCGTCTGTGCCGCGGGTTTCAACGCCCAGAACAGCCACCTATGGTCCCCCGGGCCACCCGGCGGTGCATGGCATGCAGAAGGTCTGACCCAGCAAGAGCGGCCAAGGTTGGCCACGTAACGCGGATTGTTTCGGCAACGCCACATGCGCTTTTTCCCCGGCTTCGCGGCGCAGACTTTTCGGTTACGCACAAGCGCGTCGGCGCGGTTGTCGCCACAGGGCACCGAAGGACAACCGCGAACTGGTCCTCAGCGACCTCGGGCCACGTCGGCCCATAGTCGGAGCCTCGTTCGCATCGAGGGAGTCGAGACGCGGACCGGCAAAGGTGGCCCGCCGCCTGCTGGCCGGCCATAGCCCCGCTACTCACGCCCGGCACCATTCGGGTCCTCGCTGGCGGAAGCCTGCAGGAGTGAGTACTTGATTAACGACCACGCCGAAACCGGGTCGTCCAGTTGGGCGGCGAGCAGCTGCAGCTTCTCGTAGTCCTTGGTGGACGGCGGGGCGCTGATGACGAGCAGCGCCTGGGACTGGTCCTCAGTGAACAGCGCCTGGCAGTCGACCTCGATCGGCCCGAGTCTGGGATGGATGAGGACCTTGTGCTCGGCGAAGCGCTTGGCGACCTCGTGCCCCTCCCACAGCCGGGCGAACTCCGGGCTCGCCTTCTGCAGCGCCTGCACCAGCTCGCCCGCCCGCGAGTCGGGGCCCATGGTACTGACGGCGGCGCGCAACCCCGCGACCTGGGCGCGGCTTTGCCGGTCGCGGTCACCCTCGGGGTAGTGCAGACGCTCGGCGGGATCGGTGAACCACCGGTAGATCTCACTGCGGGCCAGGCCCGTGATGCCGGTCTTGTCGCCGAACAGGGCCACCGCCATCCGGTTCTGCGCCAGCATCTCGCCCAGGCTGGACAAGATCAGCGCCGGGGTGTCGCCGAGGCAGTCAAGCACCCGCAGCAGCGCGGGGGCCACCTGCGTCGCGGCGGCCACAATTGCCGGGGGGTTGTGCCCGGCCGTCTGGAACAGGTAGTCACGCTCGCTGCCGGTCAGCCGCAGCGCCCGGGCGAGCGAGGCGAGCATCTGCTCGCTGGGCTGCGGGCCGCGCCGCTGCTCCAGCCGCGTGTAGTAGTCGACCGACATCAGGGCCAGGGCCGCGACCTCCTCGCGCCGCAGCCCGCAAGCGCGGCGCCGTTCGCCCACCGGGAGGCCGACGTCGGCGGGCCGCAGCGCCTCCCGGCGGTGGCGCAGGAAGTCCGCTAGTGCTGGACGATCCATGTTTCCAGTATGCGCCGGGCCCGGAGGCGAGCCGCCGCGACCCAGGGATCGCCGGTCCCCCGATAACCGATCCCTGCACCCGCCACGACGCGCCGCCCACAGTGGAGACATGAACATCACCGGAAACACCATCTTCATCCCCGGCCCCACCAGCGCCACCGGCCTCGCCGCCCGGATAAATTTCACGCCGGATCAGCGGATGAGCTTGTACGCAACGAATTGCGCGGGTGGTCCGACACCCGGCCACGGCGCAGCCTTCCCGGAAGGAGGTGCTCTCGCTCGTGTTCACTCGTCTTCCCCACGAAGGGGCCCACTGGGCGACCTGCAGCCTGTCTAGCCTGGACCGGACGAACTGGGCCTCCGTGCTGGCCTATCAGCTCGACTGCGACCCAGTGGCCGATAACGTGAACCTGCCCGCCCTGCCGGATCAGATGGTCATGCTAGTCACTGCCGGATCGACCACGATAGAGTCCCGCGCGGGCGGTAAGTGGCGGCGTTCGGTCTACGGGCCGGGAACGGTGGCGATGACGCCTCCTGGCCAGGCGACCCACCTGCGCTGGCGGGGCACGGACCGGATCCGCACGATCCAGGTCTACCTACCCGGGCCGGTGACGGACCAGGTGGCGCTGGAGATGTACGGCCAGGACTCCGCCGGCGTCTCCCGGCCGCACGCCCTCGCGACGGAAGATCCACTGATCGCCCAGATCCTGCGTGCTCTGATCAGCGGCGTGCGCAGCGACGGGGCGAACGAGTTGTACGCGGAGTCCGCGGCCACGTTCCTGTCGGCCCACCTGCTGGCGCGCCACGCGGGCCGCCCGCCGGCTGCGGCGCCTCCGCGCGCGGACCGGCGTATCGCGACGGTCATGTCGTACATGCGGGAGAACTTGGACCAGCCGATCTCGCTGGGGGACATGGCCGCGGCTGCCGGGCTGAGTCCCTTCCACTTCCTGCGCGTGTTCAAGGCGGCTACCGGCCAGACACCGCGGCGGTCTCTCAGCGCGATGAGGTTGCGGTGCGCGCGCCGCTACCTGGAGCGCGCCGACCTGAGCGTGACCGAGATCTCGGAGGCATGCGGGTTCGCGACTCCTTCGCAGCTGGCAACCAGTTTCCGCCAGGAGTACGGGATGTCGCCGACGGACTTCCGGCGCAGGAGGCCCTGACCGCAAGATCGGCCCGGCTCACGGGTTAGTCGCTGGGGATGCGCGGGCCGGCCAGCTTGTATGTCAGGGGCTGACGCGTCTTGAACCGCCGGTACAGCAGATGGTGCAGGCCGGCTCCGAGCACCGCGCCGACGATCGGCGCGGTCAGGTAGATCCACAGGTCGGTCGTCTGGCCGGCGAAAACGGCGGGGCCGAACTGGCGCGCCGGGTTGACCACCCCGCCGGTGACGGGACCCAGCAGGACGATGATGAACGCCACCGCCAGCGCGATCATCACCGGCAGCCACCTGTTGCGGGCAGGGTAGGCGAGAAAATACCCGACCAGGACGGTCAGCACGATCATGCAGCCGCATTCGCCCAGGAAGACCGCCGACGAATTGATCCCCGGCGCCGGCCCGAGCGCCGCGTACCTGGTCGCCTTCGCGGCGACCGGCGCACCCCAGGCCAGACGGCCCAGGGCCACCCCGGTCGCTGAGCCCGCCAGCTGGGCTGCCACGTACGGAACGACGCTGGCACCGGGGAAGACGTCCATCAGCCACACGGCGATCGTCACCGCCGGGTTCATGTGCCCGCCGCTGCGCCGGCCCGGCGGCGACAGGACCAACACGACGAGGAGCACGGCCGTGAGGCCCGCCAGGACGGCCAGCGCCGGCCGCAATGATGCGATATAGACGCCGGAGCCGGGGTCGCGCAGCCAGCGCACCGCGGTTACCACGCTGAACAGGAGAAACGTCGTGAGCAGGAACTCGCACCCAGCGTAGCTCAGGGGAAGCGGGCGAGAGCCGCCGCGCGCTCCCGGATCGTCGGACATTTCAGCGGCCTCTCCTCGGGAAGAACGGCCAGCTCAGGGCGGAGCAGGTCATCGAACCGATGGGGTGGAAGAACCTCCGGAGGCTCGAGGGCGGCTTAAGCGCATCCTCGACGCCGCTTAAGCCGCTCTCGATATCCGAACAGTGGGTTCGGCGAGGCACGGTCACGGCGCTACCCGCTCGCCGGCCACAAAGGTTGGGGTTCAGGACCTAGCTGGTGGCCGGCAGGTCGAGCCCGAGGTCAGTCAGCATCTTGACGGCGGTGGCCCGGCCGCCGCCGGACACTCCGCCGCCTGGGTGCATGAAAGGGCCCACTAGGTACAGGCCGGCGACGCCGGGCACGGTGTAGTCCGACAGGGACGGGGTGGGCCTGTAGTTGAGCATCTGGTGGAGGTACAGGCCGACGCCGTTGTAGTCGCCGCCGGGGAAACTCGGGCTGTCGCGCTCGTGGTCGAGCGGGCTGACGACCACCGGGGTGGCGCCCGGCATGGTCGGCACCCCGTGGGTGAACTGGCTCAGACGGCCGAGAATCGTATCTCGGTAGGACTCGATCCTTTCCTCCCACGCGGCGGGGCCGCCGTCGGCGAGGGCGTAGGTGGTCATGCAGTACACCTCGAGGACTCCTCTGCCCTCCGGGGCCCGTGCGGGGTCCGGGAACGAGGTGCTCCACAGCAGCGGGTGGTCCGATACCTGGCCGCGGCGCAGCTGGTCGCAGTCGCGCAGGTACTCGGCCAGCGACGTGACGCCGACGACGACCAGCGCGGTGTCGTTAGCCTCCTTGCGGCGGAACTCGAGCGGGCGCTCGAGCGGAGCGTGGACGACGAACGCCGTGTAGTGCGATGGCTTCGTCGAGTGCGCCTCGCGCACGAGTTCGGGATCGAGTCCGTCGATGTGCCGGTCGAGGTGGTGGGGGTGTATCGACGCGAGGACCGCGTCGATGGCCCGGTACTGCTCGCCGGCGGCGGTCACGACGCCGGTCGCGCGCCCGTTCTCCACGGTGATGCGCTCGACCTCGACGCCTGTGCGCAGGACGCCGCCGTCGTTCTCGATGCAGCGCACGAGCGCGTCGGTGAGCCGGCCGCCGCCGCCCACGGGCCAGCAGAAGCCGTAGCCGTCGACGAAGCCGATCCCGGCCACCGCGAACAGGCCCGTTCCCGCTTCCTCGGGGTGAATCAGCAGGATCTCGTTGACGAGCCGGAGCATCGCCGTGCGGACCTTGTCATTTTCGAAGGCCTCGCAGATGACGTCGTGCGCGCTCTGCATCGTCATTCGGGCCAGTTGCCGGCCCGACGCGGTGCTTTCCATGCCCGCCAGGGTCTGGCCGAGCGAAACTGGCGGGGCGAAGAACGCGGGGATGAGCGCCGACATCGCTTCTGCGGCGAAGTCCGCGAACCGGCTGTAGGACTCGGCGTCGGCGGGCGAGACCGCGGCGATCGACGCCATCGTCGCCTTCCGGTCCGGGGAGAGCCCGATCCAGTCGCCGTCCTCGAAGACGGCGCCGAAAGACGTTGTCGGCTTTGCGTATGCGAGGCCGTAGCGGCTGATCAGCCCGAGCTCGTCTTTCGCGATCAAGGGGTTGGCCATGATCGTCACGTGCATGGCCGAGTGTCGCTCGTGGCGGAAGCCCGGCTGCGTCATCTCGAGGGTCGCGACACCGCCGCCGAAGTAGCGGTTGCGCTCCAAGACGGCTACGCGCTTCCCTGCCCGGGCCAGGTAGGCCGCGGTCACCAGGCCGTTGTGCCCGCCGCCGACGACCACTACATCGAAGGTCTCTGAAGTCATGATGGATCTCCTTTCGCCGGGCTACGCCGGGAGCGCCCCGCTGGGCGGGATTGGCCGGCCTTCGCTGCCGAGAAGGCTGGTGATGTGCATTCGGCGGGCGAGCCGGATGCGCAGTTCTTCGGCGGCGCCGTTGATGATCTCGGCGCCGTAGTCAGAGCCGTCGGCGACCGTCCTGCGAGGTCGCTGGCCGGCGGGCAGCTCGACGATCCGGACGATCTCGTCCGCGACGATCTGAGGATCGGGAGAGCGGCCGTCGGTGAACAGCCGCTCGGTGTCCTGGAGCATGGAACCGAGATGGCGTCTGGCCGGCGTCCCGTCGTACTCGGACGCCCGCGCCGCGTCGCCCGGCCGCGCCGCATCGGCGAAGTGAGAGGTGCCTTCGGTGAAGATGCCGGGATGGATGATCGTCGTGTCGACTCCGAGAGATTCGACGTCCCAGGCGAACGACTCCGCCAGCGCGTCAAAAGCGGCCTTGGCGATCGAGTACGGCCCGAGGTACGGCGGGATCGCGCGAGTCGAGCCCGACCCGACCCACAGCAGCAGCCCCCCGCGCTGCCGGCGCAGGTGCGGCAGCACCGCGCGGGTGACCCGGTGCGCCCCCGCGCAATTGGTCGCGTACGAGCTCATCAGCTCATCCGGCGTGAAAGCCTCGGTGATTCCGTAGTACATGTGGCCGGCGTTGTTGACGAGCACATCAAGACGCCCGGACCGCTCGATGACGCGGCCAACCGCAGCGTCCACCGACGCGTCGTCGAGTACGTCCAGCTCGAGCGGGCGTATCTCACCGTCGACCCCGTCGCGGAGCGCGGCGGCCCGCTTGGCGTTCGCCCCGTCGGGGTCCCGCATCGACGCGTACACGGTGTGGCCCCGCGCGGCGAGCGACCGGGAGGCGAGAGCGCCCATACCCGTAGCGGCGCCAGTAATGAGCACGGTCGAGGCGCGCACCTGTGCGGCGGGACGGCGCGGTTCAGGACGAGGCGGTGTTGTCATCCGAAGCACCTCCATCGCTAGCGACCTGGATCATCGCCAGGGTGAGCACGCGGTCGCCGATGCCCCAGCCACCGTCGGCCACTTCTTCGACCAGGACCATGGTGTTGGGGCGCGCGGCCTCACCGTAGACCTCGGCCAGCAGGTCGGTGGCGCGGTGCACGACGGCTTCCTTCTGCCCGGCGGTCAGGGAACGGGCGGGCACCTTGAAGTTCGCGAATGGCATGATGATGTCTCCTTATGCGGCGATTTTTTCGCGGGTTGCCTAGAGGCTCGCGCGTACGGGTAGCAGCTCGGCGATGCCGATGCGGTGGTAGAACTCGGCCCGGACGCGGTCGCTGACCGCGTAGACCACTTCGCTGCCGTCGCGGCTGGGGTCGATGTGGGTGCGGAACGGCCGCTGCCCGGCGGGCAGCCCGATCACCCGCACGATCTCGTCGGCGACTTCCGCGGCGTCGTGGCCGTCGGGGAAGATGCCGGCCACGTTCTGGTTGATGACCTCGCGCAGCTTCCCGTAGAGCTCGTCGTATTCGGCGGCCCGCCGCTGGTCGGCGGGCGCGCCGGCGTCGGCGAAGTGGTTGGTGCCGCTGGGGTAGGCGCCGGGGACGACGATGACGGTTTCGATGCCGAACTTGATCAGCTCGGCGGCGTAGCTCTCGGCGAGGGCGTCCATGCCCGCCTTGGCCGCGAAGTACGGCGCCAGGAACGGCGGGTGGCCGCCGCGGGTGCTGGAGCTGCCCACCCACACCAGCAGGCCCTGGCCGCGTGCCCGCAGGTGCGGCAGGACGGCGCGGTTGACCCGCTGGGTACTCAGGACGTTGACGTCGTACAGGTCGGCGAGCTGCCCGGGGGTGAACGCCTCGACCGGGCCGAGGACCATGTGCCCGGCGTTGTGCACCACGACGTCCAGGCGCCCCTGCTCGGCGCCGATCGCGGTGACCGCCTCGTCGACCGAGGCCTGATCCTGGACGTCCATCTCGATGCCCCGGACGTCGATCGCCTCGGCCGCCGACAGCTCGGCCAGCTCTTCGGCCGCCTTGGCGTTGCGGTCGGCGGTGGCCCGCATCCCGGCGTAGACCGTGTAACCCGCCCGGCCGAGCGCCCGGGCGGCGAGGTTGCCGAAGCCGCTGGAGGCGCCGGTGATGAGGATGACCTTCTGATCAGCCATGTCTTCTTTCCCTTCTTGTTGTAGTCGCCGCAGGCCTTGCCCTGGCGGAGGAACTTCACCGGCCCGACCGGGATCTCCTTCGCATCCTGCTCAGATTCCAGTGGGGCCATGAGGAGACGCGGGCCTGGGCGCCGCCGCCGACGGCGGCGCCCAGGCCCTTGCTGCGCGGCGACCGCAGGTACGCCTGAGTGCGGGCGCACGTGTCGTCGCGGTCGCCCCGGGAGCTCGGCACTGGTCGTGACCCTTGAGCGCCCGCGCTGGGCTGGCGCTAGCCGTTCCCACCCCGGAAGGACGGTCGCGAAGCGGCGGCGCCAGTCCGAGCTGCCAGGACTGCTGGCCGCCGCTGACGTCTGCGATGACGTCGCACTGGCTTGCATGAGATGCCATGCCGGCCAGGCGAGCGAGTCCGGAGACCGCGGGCGGCCCAGGTATTCCTGCAGCGCCTCGAGCACCCCGCCGGGGCCGCCCATGACGAGCTCGGCTGACCGGCTCGCGGCGTTGGCCGGCCATCCCTCCCGGGCCTTGCCTTCGTCACCGGGTCGAGAAGCCGCCGTTGACGAAGAGCGTCTGGCCGTTGGCGAACCAGCCGCCCGTCAGCAGGAAGCGGACCCAGGGCACGATGTCCTCGATCTTGGTCAGCTCGCCGCTGGTGCTCATCGACTTGCTGAACTCGGGCTCGCCCGGCGCCGCCGCGTCCCAGAAGAACGGCGTGTCCATCGGGCCGGGCGCGATGTTGTTGACCGAGACGCTGCGGCCGAACAGCTCCTTGGACAGGGCCCTGGTGAAGTGCTCGAGGGGGGCCTTGCTGCCGGCGTAGACGGAGTACCGGCCGGTGTAGGCCGCGAGCAGCGAGGACACCAGGTTGACGATCTTGCCGCCGTCCTCGATCCGCCGGGCCGCCTCGGCCATGATGAAGAAGGCGGCCTTGGTGTTGATGGCGAAGTGCCGGTCGAATTCCTCCTCGGTGACCTCCGTCATGGGATGCCCGACCGCCATGCCGGTGGTGTTCACGCAGGCGTACAGCGACCCCCAGCGGCCCGTGACCGCATCGAGGACCCGCCGGATCTCGGCCACGCTGGTCAGGTCGGCCTGGATCGCGAACGCCTCGCCGCCGGCTGCGATGCAGGCGGCCACCGTATCCGCGGCGGCGGCCTTGGTGGCGTCGCTGTTGTAGTGCACGGCGATGCGCGCCCCGTCGGCCGCCAGGGTGCGCGAGATGAGACCGCCGAGGTTCTTGGCGCCCCCGGCCACGAGGACGACCTTGCCTTGTAGATTCTGCTCAGGCATCTGCTTGCTCCTTATCTTGAGTGAACGCAGGTCAGCCGCACGACCGCGACCGTTGCGGGGTCGTGCTCGGCCGCCACCGACGGGGAAGCAGGTCGTCGGGCGCCTGCGAACCGTCGGTGATCTCGGCCTTTCCGCGTTAGCGGCGGGCGATTCCCTGCCCGCTCCTGCGACGCTAACGGCCAGCGACTCAGAGCAGCCTCCGGCAGATTGCTGATCGATCTCCATTTCTTGCGGTCTGCCCTGGCGGGCAGCGCGACGCGACGCCGACCGCCTCAGGCACCAGTTTGAAAGGTTCTGCGTGTCAGTGAGTACCGGCGTTCAACGGGACGCCCGATCGCCTCGCCGAGGACACCTCTATCGCATGCCTGGCCTCGCCCGCATCCCCCGCAAGAGCCTCCCGCAAGAGCCTAAGGAGTGATACCACCCGTTTTCACTTCCTCCGACCATAGCTTTCGTGCGCTTTTCCCAAGGACGCCATTATGTGCACATAGGGTCCAGCGGCGGGTGTTGGCGCACTCTGGCAACAGAACGGCCGTTCGGGCTCGGCTCGGACGGCATATTGGCTGAGCGGGATTCGGCGCTATAACGGCGGGTCGGCGCGCGGTTATTTAGCGGACTTCGCGCCATTGGCCGCCCGGCAATGGTCCAACGCGCAAGCGGCTCGATCTGTATGTTTATGCATCGGCGTCCTCTGGCGAACGTCCGGATCTGCCGCTGGTCGTGCGATCGCTCAAGCGGTGGGCTGACCTCGAAGGCCAGGAGCTTGAAGAGCGGGATCTCGGCGAGTGTCGCCAGGCGACCGATGGGCGTTACCGGCCGTGTTACCTCGTTGCCACGTTATGCGGCCGATACGCGCCCAGGTCTGGAGCATTTGGTTCGCGGGGGGCCGTGCAGTGCGGTCATGTCGCAGCCGGTGAACCACTCGATACCTCTCGCGAGGCTGTGCGCGGTCAGCGGTCCGACGACCAGTTCTACTGCGACTGTTCGAGGGTCGATGTTGACGGCTGCCAGCGCCTCGCCGGGACGACCCTCGTTCGGCGCCAGCGGCGTCAGCATTCGTGCCAGGCCATGCACACCCGAGTGAGCCGTCGCGCTCAGCAGCCGCTGGTAAGTCCGCCCGAGTTCAGGGGTGTCCTTGTCTACAGCGAGACTTATCAAGTTCATCGCCGCGGGCTGTGATGGACCGATGTGGGCAGAGCGACCTTTGCCGTTCATGTCGTGAAAGCTGAAGCTGTGCTGGCGGGCGCCGCGGGCGAAGTCGGCGATCCGCTGCTTGGTCTCATCCAGTTTCTCGGCGGCGTAGTCGCCGTGCATGTCCGTGAACAGCCAGACTCGCTCGCACATGGCGTCGAGCCGGTAGTTCAGGGTCCGGCGGACTCGCTCTCTGCCGTCGATGTCCTGGTCGGTCAGGTAACAGCCCAGCGCGGCGGCCTCGACGGCGCCGCGAGTGAGGGTGTAGGTGGCGAACAGGGCGTTGCGAGCGCGGAGGACGTCAGCGAGGCCGAGAAGGAGATCAGTACAGGAGGTAGCTGCGAGGTATGTCGTGGCGAAGATGTCGCGCGATGGGTGCTCGCCCCAGTCGCCAGCGAATGGCTCGCCCTGGGTTTCCTTGTCAGCGGGAGATCCCGCTGCTGGCCGCGGGTTGCGGGTCATGAACTCGCGGAACTCTTTGGCGAATTCCTCCGTGCTGCTGGCCAGGTCTGCGAACGGTTCCAAGGACATGACCAGGAGGCTAGACGACCAAACGGTATGCCGCACCCAGAATTGTCACGCTTGGTCACGAGGCCGAGACCGCTCTGACCGAGCAGGGCAAGCGGCCAGTATCAAGAGACGTCCGACCTTGCCGATGAGGGGTCGAGACAGCACTCTGGGGAGGCGGAAGCTAGAGGTCGATGACGACCTTGCCGTGCACGTGCCGGCCGGCTTGAAGCTCGACCGCGGCGCGGATCTGCTCCACCGGGAAGGTTGCCGCGATGGGCACACGGAGCTGGCCCGCCGCGACCAGGCGAGCAATCTCCTCGATGGCGCCGGGGGCGGCATTAGCGCCGTTTGCCGGCGTGATCCCGTCGACCTGTGCAGCGATGGTGGTGACGCGCTCGTCAGGCACGCCAAGTTCTCGTGCCGCCTGCACCGTGTCCGTCCCGTATAGGTCGATCGCCGCGGT
>Ga0210396_10004969_pt1 | contig 12926 bp, 7 predicted proteins | sample IncBWH17OmetaG_FD_155466 | JGI IMG/M metagenome (GOLD analysis project Ga0210396, IMG submission 155466) | Forest soil microbial communities from Barre Woods Harvard Forest LTER site, Petersham, Massachusetts, United States - Inc-BW-H-17-O ...
GGGTCAGCCGCAAGTAGTTATCCAAAAACTCGCCGCCGTCGCCGTTCTTGGGCCAACCGGCGGCGACCGCGACGGAGTTGAGTTGGCGGCCGGGTCCGGGCAGCTGATCGGTCGGCTTGCCCCGAACCAGCACCAGCGCGTTGCGGGCCCGAGTCACCGTCAGCCAGGCCTGCCGCAGCAGCTCGGCGTCCTCGGCGGGGATCAGTTCGGCCGCGGCGATGGCGTCCAGGCTCGCCAGCGTGGATGTGTTGTGCAGGGCCTCGATCTCGCTGGCATGTCGCAGCTGGAGCAGCTGCACGGTCCACTCGATATCCGCTAGGCCGCCGCGGCCCAGCTTGGTGTGGGTCGTGGGGTCGGCGCCGCGCGGTAGCCGCTCGGAGTCCACGCGGGCTTTCATCCGCCGGATTTCGAGCACTGCCTTCGCGGACACCCCACCGCTGGGGTAACGCGTCTTGTCCACCATCAGCAGGAATCGCCGGCCCAGATCGGCGTCACCGGCGACCGCGTCGGCCCGCAGCAGCGCCTGGATTTCCCAGGGCTCGGCCCATTGCTCGTAGTAGGCGGCATAGGAGGCGAGCGTGCGGACCAGCGGACCACTGCGGCCCTCGGGCCGCAGGTTGGCGTCGATCTCCAACGGCGGATCGGCGCTTGCGGTGCCCAATAGCGCCCGAACCTGTTCGGCCACCGACCCCGCCCAGCGCACCGCCGCTGAATCCTCGGCGCCCGCGACCGGTTCGCAGACGAACAGCACGTCCGCGTCGGACCCATAGCCCAGCTCGCGGCCGCCCAGCCGGCCCATCCCGATCACCGCGATAGCAGCCGGTGCCTGACGACCGTCGGGAAGGTTGGCGCGGATCACCGCGTTCAGGGCGGCCTGTAGCACCGCGACCCACACCGACGTGAGCGCGGCGCAGACTTGGCTGACCTCGAGCATGCCGAGCAGATCGGCGGAGGCGACGCGGGCCAGCTCACGCCGGCGCAGCGATCGCGCGACGGCGATTGCCCGCGCCGGATCGGTTTGTCGACCCGCCGAGGCCACCAACGCACCGGCCACCGTCTCGGGATCGAAGTCGAGCAGTTTGGGCCCCGAGTGCCCGTCACTGTATTGCTGGATCATCTCCGGCGCGCGCATCAGCAGATCCGGCACGTACGCCGAGGTGCCGAGCACGTGCATGAGTCGCTTGGCCACCGCCGGCTTGTCGCGCAGCGTGGACAAGTACCAGCGATGCACGACCATTGCCTCACTGATTCGGCGGTAAGCCAGCAGCCCGCTGTCCGGGTCGGGGGTGTCCGACAGCCAGTCCAACAGCCTGGGCAGCAACACCGACTGCACCCGCCCGCGGCGGCCGCTCTGGTTGATCAGCGCTGACAAGTGCGTCAACGCGCTCTGCGGAGCGTCGTAGCCAAGCGCGGCCAGCTGGCGTTCCGCAGCCGCCGGCGTCATGCCGTGGGAGAACTCCAGGCCTTCCGGCGCAAGCGATTCCAGCAGCGGTTGGTAGAAGAGTTTGGCGTGCAGCCGCGACACCCGCAGGTTGTGGCGTTTCATCTCGTCGCGCAGCACGCCCAGCGCGTCAAAGCGCCCGTCGGGTCGAATATGCGCCGCACGCGCCAACCAGCGCAACGCCTCGTCGTCGTCGAAGGCGGGCAACATATGGGTGCGTTTGAGTCGCTGCAACTGCAGCCGGTGTTCCAGCAGCCGGAGGAACTCGTAGGAGGCAGTCAGGTTGGCCGTGTCGTCACGGCCGACGTAGCCGCCGCCCCCCAGGGCGGCCAGTGCGTCCACTGTCGACGCCACGTGCAGCGAGTCGTCGTTGCGACCGTGCACCAGTTGCAGCAGCTGCACCGCGAACTCGACGTCACGCAGCCCACCACTGCCGAGTTTGATCTCTCGACTCCGGACATCGGCGGGCACCAGCTGCTCAACGCGCCGCCGCATCGCCTGAACCTCGGGCACGAAATCTTCACGCTCACAGGCGGTCCACACCATCGGCATCAACGCAGCGATGTACTGCTTGCCCAATTCGGCGTCGCCAACGGCGGGCCGGGCCTTCAACAACGCCTGGAACTCCCAAGTCTTGGCCCAGCGCTCGTAGTAGGCGACGTGCGAGTCGAGGGTGCGAACCAGTTCGCCGTGCTTGCCCTCCGGGCGTAGCCCGGCGTCCACCTGGAAGAAGGCCTCCGAAGCCAGCCGCATCATCTCGCCGGCAACGCGGGCGGTTACCGGGTCGGCGTGCTCGGCGACGAAGATCACGTCGACGTCGCTGACGTAGTTCAGTTCGCGGGCCCCGCACTTGCCCATCGCGATGACCGCCAGCCGGGGAGGTGTGGCATCACCGCACACGGTGGCCTCGGCCAGTACCAGCGCACCCGCCAATGCGGCATCCGCCATGTCGGCCAGGTGCGCGCCGACGGCGCTGAAAGGCAACACCGGCTCGTTCTCGACCGTCGGCGCCAGATCCAGGGCGGCCAGCACCAGCAGCCGGTCGCGGTAAAGGGTGCGTAACCGCGACACCACCGACCCTGGTTCGTCTGAGGTTTCGGCGACGCATTCGGTAAAGGCGACCCGCAGCTGCTCGGCCGACGGCAGCTTCGCAGTGCTCCGCAGCAGATGCCAGGCCTGCGGATGGGCGATCAGGTGATCGCCCAGAGCAAGTGACGACCCCAGAACAGCGAACAGTCGACCGCGCAGGCTGCGTTCGGCAGCCAGCGCCTTGTTGAGCTCGTCCCAGTCGTCGCCGAGCGCCTCGGCAAGCCGGATCGTCGCGCACAGCGCGGCGTCGGCGTCCGGTGCGCGCGACAGTGACCACAGCACGTCGATATGCGCTTCGGTATTCCAGCCCAGCTGCGCCAAATAGTCGCTAGCGCGGGCGTCGACTAACCCGAGCCGGCCAACGCTGGGCACCTTCGGCCGTTCCGTGACGGGTTGAACCACGACACGACGGTAGCGCAAGTTCCCCGGGACGTGGCTGTGCGATTCGGCCGGCTATCGCAAATACCTGCTAGACCAACCGGTGCAAAAATCTATAAAGAAAGGTAAGTCTTCAGCTCGTACGGCGTGACATGGCTGCGGTAGTTGGCCCACTCCCGACGCTTGTTGCGCAGGAAGAAGTCAAAAACGTGCTCCCCCAACGCTTCTGCGACGAGCTCAGAACTCTCCATTGCACGAAGCGCTTCGTCGAGACTCGACGGTAGCTCGCGGTAGCCCATCGCCCGGCGCTCCTCGGGGGTGAGGTCCCAGACGTTGTCCTCTGCTTGCGGGCCCAGGACGTAACCCTTCTCGACGCCGCGCAGCCCGGCGGCCAGCAGCGCGGCGAACGCCAGGTAAGGGTTGCAGGCCGAGTCCGGGCTACGGACCTCGATACGTCGCGAGGAGGTTTTGCTTGGGCTGTACATCGGAATACGCACCAATGCCGACCGGTTGGCCGCCCCCCACGACGCGGCGGTAGGTGCCTCACCGCCCAGAACCAGCCGCTTGTAGGAGTTGACCCATTGGTTGGTAACCGCGCTGATCTCGCTTGCATGCTCGAGGATCCCGGCAATGAAGGACTTGGCCACATCGGATAGCTGCAACGCGTCGTCGGGGCTGTGGAACGCGTTGACTTCGCCCTCGAACAAGCTCATGTGGGTGTGCATGGCCGAGCCGGGGTATTGCCCGAATGGCTTGGGCATGAACGTCGCCCGCATCCGCTCTTCCAGCGCGACCTCTTTGATGACATAGCGGAAAGTCATCACGTTGTCAGCCATCGACAGCGCGTCCGCGAAGCGCAAGTCGATCTCCTGCTGTCCGGGCGCGCCTTCATGGTGGCTGAATTCGACCGAGATCCCCATGAACTCCAAAGCGTCGATCGCGTGCCGGCGAAAATTGGAGGCGGTGTGCACTGCCTGGTCGAAGTAGCCGGCGTTGTCGGCCGGGATGGGTGTCGATCCGTCCTCAGGGCCGGGCTCGAGCAGGAAGAACTCGATCTCGGGATGCACGTAGCAGGAGAAACCCAGGTCGCTGGCTTTGCTCAGTTGACGACGCAGCACGTGGCGTGGGTCTGCCCAGGACGGCGAGCCGTCCGGCATGGTGATGTCGCAGAACATCCGCGCCGAGTGGTGGTGGCCGGCGGCAGTGGTCCAGGGCAGCACCTGGAAGGTGGACGGGTCGGGGTGAGCTACGGTGTCAGACTCCGAGACGCGGGCAAAGCCCTCGATGGAGGATCCGTCGAACCCGATGCCTTCTTCGAAGGCGCCGTCTAGTTCGGCAGGGGCGATCGCGACCGACTTTAGGGTGCCGAGTACATCGGTGAACCACAGCCGGACGAAACGGATGTCCCTCTCCTCCAGCGTGCGGAGCACAAATTCCTTTTGTCGATCCATACTCCGAACAATATGCAAACCCAGTTAACTCCGTGTTACTACCGGTTCGAACAGCGTAAGTTTCCCGGCGCAGCCCCGTCGATGAGGTAACTGTCCACCGCGCCGTCAACGCATTGGTCACCGTTGAATACCACTGTGTGTTGGGTGCCCTCGTAGGTAATCAGCGGGGCGCCGAGTTCGCGGGCCAAGTCGACCCCGGCCTGATAGGGGGTGGCCGGATCGTGGGTGGTGGATACGACCACGACTTTGCCCGGGGCGACGGGGGCTGCCGGCGCCGGCGCGGAGGTCGCGGGTACCGGCCAGAGGGCGCACAGGTCGCGAGGCGCGTACCCGGTGAACTGCCCGTAGGACAAGAACGGCGCTATTTGACGCGTCCGGCGGTCGGCGTCCACCCAGGCCGCGGGATCCGTCGGTGACGGCGCGTCGACGCAGCGGACCGCGTTGAATGCGTCCTGCGAGTTGTCGTAGTGCCCGTCGTCGTTGCGGCCGTAGTATTCGTCCGCCAGCATCAGCAGGTCACCGGAGTCAGTGTGTCGCCGCAGCCCAAGCAGACCGCTGGTCAGGTATTTCCAGAACTGCGGAGTGTAAAGGGCGTTGATGGTGCCCGTGGCCGCGTCTGCGTAACTCAGTCCGCGTGGATCCGACGTCGTGGCGGGTTTGGTAACCAGCGGGTCGACCAGTTCGTGGAAACTGTTGACCCATTGGGCCGGGTCGGTGCCCAGCGGGCAGTCTGACGAGCGGGCGCAATCCGCCGCGTAATCGTTGAACGCGGTCTGAAACCCGGCCTGCTGGTTGAGGTTTTCCTCGATCGGGCCCACGCTCGGGTCGACGGCACCGTCCAGCACCATCGCGCGAACGTGGTCGGCGAACCGCTCGACGTAGGCGGTCCCCAACTGCGTGCCGTAGCTGTAACCGAGGTAGTTGATTTGGTCGTCGCCCAACGCCTGGCGCACCAGATCCATGTCGCGTGCGGCAGAGGCTGTTCCGGCGTTCTCCAAGAACGCCGCGCCATTCCTATTGAGGCAGCGCTGGGCCAGCTGCTGATACACCTGTTCGATGTGCGCGACGCCGGCCGGGCTGTAGTCGACCATCGGATCACGCCGGTAGGTATCGAACTCCGCGTCGGTCTGGCAGCGCAGCGCCGGCGTGGAGTGGCCGACGCCCCGGGGATCGAATCCCACCAAATCGAAACGGCGGCTGATCTCGGAGCCGGCCAGCTGGGCTGCCATCGCGGCAGCAGCGTCGACCGCCGAGGCCCCGGGTCCACCGGGGTTGATCAGCAGCGCTCCGATCCGCGGACCGGTCGCCGGAATTCGGATAACCGCGAGCTGAGCTTGGCCGGCACCGGGGTTGTCGTAGTCGATGGGGACCGGAACGGTGGTGCACTGCGCGCTGGGAGCGTTGTCAGGATGGTCGAGGAACCGGCCGCAGTTGCCCCAGGTCAGCGTCGCGCCCGCCGTCGGCGCGATCGGGATGGTCGCCACGGCTGCCACGATCGGCAGCACCAACGAAAGCAGCGCAGAGAACAACCGTCTCATGCGCCACATGGCTGCCAATCGTCCCACGCGCCGGCCACGGGTAGTGATCCCAATGGTCACACCTTGGTCTCGTTATCTCCTGCGCGGTCTTTACGTTTCGCGTCCCGCCGTTGCGGAGCTAGCACTTTGCCCCCTTGGACGGCACGGTGCCACTGACGAGGTATGCCGTCGCGTAGTCGTCGACACAGCTGTTGCCCTGGAAGACGACCGTGTGCTGGGTGCCGTCGAAGGTGAGCAACGAGCCGTGTAGCTGGTTCGCCAAGTCGACGCCGGCTTTATACGGCGTCGCCGGATCGCGCGTCGTCGAGACCACGAGGGTCGGCGCCAGGCCGGGCGCGGAGATGGTGTGCGGCTTACTGGTCGGCGGCACCGGCCAGAATGCGCAAGTGCCCAGCGGGGCGTCGCCGGTGAATTTCCCGTAGCTCATGAACGGTGCGACTTGACGCGAGCGGCGGTCTTCGTCGATGACCTTGGCGCGATCCTTGACCGGCAGGTCGTCGACGCAGTCGATCGCCACCCTGGCGTCGGTGGCGTCGGTGTAATGACCGTTCTTGTCCCGGCGCATGTACAGGTCAGCCAGATCCAGCAGCGTGTCGCCTTGATGGTGGGCCAGCTCGGTCAATCCCTCAGTCAAGTGCTGCCAGAAGGTCGGCGAATACAGCGCCATGATTGTGCCCACAATGGCGTCGCTGTAACTCAGGCCACGTGGATCTGTGGTGTGTGCCGGTCGGCCGACCATCGGGTTGTTCTTGTCGACGAGCGGGTCGACCAAACTGTGGTACACGTCAACGGCTTTGGCCGGATCGGTACCCAGCGGACAGTTGGAAGACTTGGCGCAGTCTTTGGCGAAGTCGTTGAATGCGTCCTGAAAACCCTTGGCCTGCCGCAGGTCTGCCTCGATGGAACTGGTATTCGGGTCCACGGCACCGTCAAGGATCATCGCCCGGACGTTTTTCGGGTAGGCCTCGGCATAAGCGGCGCCCATTCGGGTTCCGTACGAGTAGCCCAAGAACGTCAGTTTGTGGTCGCCCAGCGCTTCGCGGATGGCGTCGAGGTCACGGGCGACGTCAACGGTTCCAACGTGCGCCAGGAACTTCTTGCCCATCTTGTCGATGCAGCGGCCGACGAACGCCTTGGTCTGGTCCTCGATGTGGGCCACCCCGGCCGGGCTGTAGTCGACCTGCGGCTCGGTGCGCAGCCGGTCGTTGTCGGCGTCGGAGTTGCACCAGATCGCCGGCCGCGAGCCCGCCACACCACGTGGGTCGAACCCGACCAGGTCGAATCGTTCTCGGACCCGCGATGAGACCGACTGCAGGAGGCCCAATGCAGCCTCGATGCCGGACTCGCCAGGCCCGCCGGGGTTGATGACCAGCGACCCGATCTTGTTACGAGTAGCCGGAAACTTGATGAGCGCCAATGTCGTGGCATCACCGGCGGGATGCTTGTAATCGATGGGTACGGCGAGCTTGCCGCAAAGGGCGCCACCCGGGAGCTTGATCACCGAGGTGCCGCCGCCGCCGGTGACACGACACGGTCCCCACTCCACCGGCTGACCGACTCTTGGCCCAGACAGCATCGCACGACCACTGACGATGTGGGTGCAGCTGGCCACCGTCGCCACGACGACTAGCATCGCGGTCCAGATCAGCATCGTGCGCGCGATCTTGTCGCCGCGAGGGGTCCTCATGCTCACCCATGCTGCCATGCGCCGAAGCATGGCCGACGCTGCCGCACGGCGGCCGGGCCGTCTAATGGGTCGCGAGCAGCAGTTCTTCCATCCCAACGGCGAAGTCGTCGGCCAGCTCCCACAGGTCCGGCACCAGCTCCGGACAGGCGATGAGGCCGACGTCCAGTTTGCCGTTCAGCGACATCACGGTGATGTTCAGACCCGAGCCGTGGAAGATCGGCCCCAGCGGATACATCGCTTTGACCTCGTTGCCCAGCATGTACAGGGGCAGCTGCGGGCCCGGCACGTTGGAAATCACCAGATTGTGCACCGGCCGGCTCTTGGTAAGGCTGGTGCGGGCGTATGCCCTCATCGCCATGCCGAACACCGCGGGCGCGGCGAACTGCGACCAGTCCTGCAGGAGTGTGGCGCCGATAGCCGAACTATGTTCCTTGGCAACGGAATTCGCTTCAGCAATGGACTTGAGCCGTTGTGCCGTGTCAGCGATCTGGGTTTCCAGCCGGGAGAACATTCCCGAAACTTGGTTGCGCCCAGGCCGATCCGACTTGCCGTGCACCGATACCGGCACCATCGCCACCAACGACGAGTCCGGCAGTTCGCCGCGGTCGAGCAGAAACTGCCGCAACACGCCGGACACCAGCGCCATCACCACATCGTTGACTTTGACGTCGAAGTAGCTCTTGACCTGCTTGATGTCCTCGAGATCCAGCTGCGCGTAGGCGACATTGCGGTGTGCGGTGATACTGGCATTGAACGCCGTCGGCGGGGCCGCGAACGGGGGCGCCATCGTCTGGCCACTGCGTGCTCGCAACACCGTCTTAACCACCAACGATGCGGTGTCCGTCAGCGCATTGGCAAAGCGCAGCGGCCTGGACGCGAACTTGACGGCTCCAGTCAATGCGATCTCGATGTGGTTGCCTCCGCCGACGCCGTCAACTGGGTCGGGCGGCGGTGCGTCCGCCTCGGTGCTGCACAGCTGCGACATCAAATTCGCGCCGGTCACGCCGTCGACGCAGGCGTGATGCACTTTGGTCATCACCGCCAGACGGCCACCCTGCTGAGCATCGGTGCCCGCAACGCCCTCGATGACCCACATCTCCCACAACGGCCGGGTGCGGTCCAGCGGCAAAGCGGCGATGTGACCGCAGATCTCGGACAGCTCCATTCGCCCACCCGGGGGCGGCAGTCCGATGCGGTGCAGATGCCGACTCACGTCGAAGTTGTTGTCGTCCACCCAAACCGGGTGATCCAGATTCAGCGGGCTGTCGGCGAGCTTCTCGCGGAACTGCGGCATTGCCTTGATTCGGACCGACAATTCGTCGCGCAGCCGATCGAAGGTGTAGCCGCCCGGCATCGTCGAGGTATCGAGCTCGAGAATCGAACAGACGTGTAGCGGCTGCGTTTGGTTCTCCAAATAGAGAAAACTGGCATCGAGTCCGCTGAGCCGCTGCATGCGCCCGATGGTATGTCCGGGGCCGCATGGTCGAGCGGGAATCGTCGCGATGGGTACCGGTGTGAGGAAGTCCACTGAACGCCGGTGTGCACTTCAGCGACGGCAGGTGGCACACTTGTTGGGTCAGACGAACCCGGGGACCCTGCTGGGCCACGAGGATCGACCCGACCACAACTAGGGACAATGATGTCTGAGCACGCTGTTTATGGGGCTGCTAGCGACGCACCGCGGACCAAGGTTCGCGTCCACCATTTGCAGAAGATGAAAGCCGAAGGCCATAAGTGGGCCATGCTGACGGCCTACGACTACTCGACCGCCCGAATCTTCGATGACGCCGGCATCCCGGTGCTACTTGTCGGCGACTCGGCCGCCAACGTCGTCTACGGTTACGACACCACGGTGCCGATCTCGATCGACGAGCTGATTCCGCTGGTTCGCGGCGTGGTGCGGGGTGCACCGCACGCTCTGGTGGTCGCCGATCTGCCGTTCGGCAGCTACGAAGCCGGACCCGCCGCCGCGCTGAGCGCCGCAACCCGGTTCATGAAGGAGGCCGGCGCGCACGCGGTCAAGCTGGAAGGCGGCGAACGAGTCGCTGTGCAGATCGCCACCCTGACCGCCGCCGGTATCCCGGTGATGGCGCACGTCGGCTTCACCCCGCAGAGCGTCAACACCCTCGGTGGGTTCCGGGTGCAGGGCCGAGGCGACGCCGCCGAGCAGACCGTTGCCGACGCGATCGCCGTTGCCGAGGCCGGCGCGTTCTCCGTGGTGATGGAGATGGTGCCGGCCGAGCTGGCCACGCAGATCACCGGCAAGCTGACAATTCCGACGGTCGGCATCGGCGCCGGACCCAATTGCGACGCCCAGGTGCTGGTTTGGCAGGACATGGCCGGACTCACCAGCGGCAAGACCGCCCGGTTCGTCAAGCGGTTCGGTGACGTCGGAGGCGAATTGGGCCGCGCCGCAACCCAGTACGCACAGGAAGTCGCCGCCGGGAGTTTTCCCGCCGACGAGCACAGCTTCTAAAGGTCGTCGCTCTACTCACGCATACCCACGACGCGACGAGGGAATCCTTAGCCATGAGTACGTCGCGTTATGTAGAGGTGGAACGCAAGTTCGACGTCGGTGAGTCGACGAGTTCGCCGTCGTTCGCGGGTATCGCGGACGTTGCCCGGGTGGAGCGGGTCCCGACGCAGGAACTGGACGCCGTGTACTACGACACGGCGGCGCGTGATCTGGCGTCCAACCGCATCACGTTGCGCCGTCGCACCGGCGGTGACGATGCCGGTTGGCATCTGAAGTTGCCGGCCGGACCCGACGCCCGCACCGAGGTTCGCACACCACTGGGTACGACGGACGGCGACGAGGAAGACGGTCACGAAGAGGTGCCCAGCGAGCTGCTGGACGTCGTACTGGCAATTGTGCGGGACCGCCCGGTGCACCCGGTCGCGCGGATATCCACCACACGGCAGATCCACCAGCTCTACGGCGCCGACGACGCGGCGCTGGCTGAATTCTGCGACGACCACGTCACCGCCTCGCGGGTCGCGACCCCCGATGAACCCGAAGTCGAGCAGCGGTGGCGTGAGTGGGAGCTCGAACTCACCCAGCCCGCGGCGAACACCGAGCTGATGGACAAGCTGAGCGATCGGCTGCTCGGCGCCGGCGCAGCGCCCGCAGGACATGGCTCCAAGCTGGCGCGGGTGCTCGGCACGACGCCGAAAGACTTGGCTGCCCGCACCGCCGACCCGCTGAATCGGGGGGTGGCCGAGCAGCTCGAAAAGCTGCTCGTGTGGGACCGCGCGGTGCGCGCGGAGGCCGACGACGCCGTGCACCAGATGCGGGTGACCACCCGCAAGATCCGCAGCCTGCTGCAGGCCTCGCCGGATTCGTTCGGACTCCCCGCTGACACGTCGATACTCGACGAACTGCGCGAGCTGGCCGACGTGTTGGGCGAGGCCCGCGACGCCGAAGTGCTTGCCGAGCGCTACCGCGGCGCTCTCGACAAGCTGCCACCGAAACTGGCCCGCGGACCTATTCAGCACCGGCTGGTCGATGGCGCGGAGCAGCGGTATCAGGCCGGGCTACGACATTCGTTGGCCGCGATGCGCTCACCGCGATACTTCCGTCTGCTCGACGCCCTGGAGACGCTGGTCACCACCACTCCTGACCCGGGATCCGGCCCCGTTGCCGTCGCCGCCGCCGGCAAGAAGGTGCGGAAGGCCGCGAAGGCCGCACGACGGGCCGACGATGACCTCGACGAGGCGATACATCGAATCCGCAAGCGCGCCAAGCGGCTTCGCTACACTGCGGCGGCGATGGGCGCGGAGAAGGTGTCGAAGCGGGCGAAAAAAGTTCAGTCGGTGCTTCTTGGTGATCACCAAGACTGCGTGGTCAGCCGCGCACACCTGCTAGAGCAGGCCGACGCAGCTAACGCCGCGAGCGAGGACGCGTTCACTTATGGGCTACTGCACCAACAGGACTCAGACTTGGCCTGCGAATGCCGTGAGCAACTAGAGCCGGCCCTGCGGAAACTCTTCAAGGCACTGCGCAAGCAAAACCGGCGGGGCGGGCGAGCTGGCCTGTAAGCCGGAGACTGTTTGCTGGGCGTTTGTAGGGTCAAGCTGCGTTGGCTGTGTGGTGGAACCGCTGGTCAAAGCGTTGGGTCTGTTGGCTGTTCAAAGCTGTGCCTAGTTCTACTGCGTACTGACTGCGTACTGGGGGATCGCCAGCGAACCGGGTGCTAGCCACTGACCCGCTCAGTCGTCACGTGGTCGCGCACTAGAGCTGAATATGCGCTGTGGCTGATCAGGGAAAACGCTGATCGCAGAGCAGCGTGATGGTCACGAATATCTTGGACTGACAATTTTCATACCATCAGTAGCGCGGCTGCGCTTGGCCCTCTGTGCCCTGTTCGAAGTACTTGGCCTCTAACCGCCGCCGCACAGCGCGCCGACGGCCCCGGTTCCACAGGCTCTGTACCGGCGACACTCTCCGATGCGAGGCGAGCACCAGATCGGCGACGTGCCGGTTCAGTTGGCGCAAGTACCGCTCAATTTCGCCGGTCATAGGTGCCAAGTTGGCGCTTTCACCAATGTCACCAAACGCATTTTTGATCCGCATGAATTCGTTATAGGCCACGCCCATTGACTCAAAACACGTTGCGTCAACGATGGTCAGGCGGCCAATGTTAAATGCGCGGTCCACGCCTAGCAGCGCCCGATACATAGCTCCTAGTACCGCTTCCATGTGCTCGTCGGACACTTCGCGGTGCGGCATACCGGCGTCCTGGTGGAGGCCCTGGGCTGTATGTCCCCAGCGCAGCCTGGAACAAGCCGAAAACGTCGTGACCGATGCCATTACATACCTGCCGGGGCAGGGCAGGGGGCCGGTGTGGCAATAGGGGTGTGGGTATGTACGATGCGGTCCTGGGCCCACGACGCCGAAGGAGGACCTGGCGGATGGGATTGCCCGCATTGGTTCTCGTGCACGGAGCCGGGTTCGCCGCTGATTGTTGGGAGCCCACCGTCGATGTGATCCGCAGCGTGGAGCCGGAACTAAAGGTGCTGACCGTTGATTTGCCAGGTCGGCGAAATAAGGCCGGTGACCTGACCACGGCTTGTATCGACGGATGGGTCAACTCGGTGGTGTCGGACATCGAGAATGCTGCGCTCGACGACCTCGTAATCGTCGGCCATTCGCTGGCGGGGCTGACCGTCCCCGGCGTCGTCACCAAGCTCGGCTCGGCGCGGGTGCGGGAGATGATCTTGGCCGCCGCGCAAGTACCAGCCAACGGCAGCGCCCTGGTGGACACGTTTCCCGGGGCGCTGAGCTGGTTCGCACGTCGCACTGCGAAACGCAATGTGCAGAAAGGCCGTTCGGGAGGTTTGCC
>Ga0210396_10004970_pt1 | contig 12926 bp, 9 predicted proteins | sample IncBWH17OmetaG_FD_155466 | JGI IMG/M metagenome (GOLD analysis project Ga0210396, IMG submission 155466) | Forest soil microbial communities from Barre Woods Harvard Forest LTER site, Petersham, Massachusetts, United States - Inc-BW-H-17-O ...
CCTTGTAAATATTTAACATGGCCTTGCCAAGCAGTGATGGCTTATGATCAAAAGGGCCGGTGACTGCTGAAGGAGCCAGAACGATCACTTCAAAATCTGTGTCATTAGCCGCCAGGACAATCCCCTGCGATATTGCTTTAGATGTATCGTAATTGTGTTCAGTTGCATTTGCCGGCGATCGGCTTTCATCCATACGCTCTTCATAAGGAAACTGGTTAAATGCCGCAACAGAACTTATATGTATGAACCGCTTCACCCCTGCCGTTTTAGCAGTTGCCAATAACAAACGGGTACCGGAAGTGTTAACACGGAAAGTGTCTTCATCGGCAAGATCGTCAATAGAGATAATGGCAGCAAGATGAATAACAACATCAACACCTGCAACAAGCTCCTTTAAACATTCCTCCTGTAGCATATCGCCTGTAACAAATGTGATGCTATCCTCTTTGCGTGAAGAACGCGTCAGTGCCCTCAATGTGTGGCCTTCTGCCAATAATAGCGGCACAAGCACATTGCCTATAAAACCAGAAGCCCCGGTAATTGCAATTTTCATTTATTTCTATGGAATACTACTCCTTTAAAATCTGGAATTTCAAAGTTAGCGGACTATTTCAAATACGATCCGTTCTTAATTATACTCTCGGCCAGGCTATTTGTTATATAATACGATTGCTGCAGTATATAAGGCCGCTAATATGTAAATCCTGCAAATCTTTCAAAGAAATGTATATCAGGTAAGGATTCAGCAATGCCCATCTTTGCCTTTATTAATAATAAACTAAAACAAAATTCATGAAAACGCCCAAAATCTTATTTGCTGCACTTTTATTTCTCAGTATATTTTCTACCTCTTGCCAAAAAGCAGCTACTGCCAGTTTTACTTATTCTCAAAACACCAGCGGAACAGTAAATTTCACCAATACCTCTAACAGAGCTACTACTTACAATTGGAATTTTGGTGATGGAGCCAGTACAACCGAAACCAATCCATCGCATACATACAGTAATGCTGGCACTTATAACGTTACCCTTACAGCTGATGGTACAGGTGGTAGCGGATCAAACACACAAAGCATATCAGTTCTATAATTAAAGGTCATTATACTTATAACTACTGCCTGCCTAATGGCTGTGAGATAATTTGACAGTACATTTGATATATGTAAAAAGCCCCGCACTAATGCGGGGCTTTCTTATTTTTGGGTATGGCACCGGCTAAAGTATCTATAGGGCCAAGAGTATAGGATATTCGATATATTTGCCACTTTATTATTCAGTTTCCGGCCTCAGTTTTATTATATAATAGTCTTAGTAAAATGTAATTTAAATACTTTATATGAAGATTTATTCAGCTTTAACTTTAATGGCAATAGTGGCGCTTTCATCGTGTAACAATACCGATAAACCAGCCTCAAAAAACGATGATGCTATGCTTTCAAATAATCCTTTCTTCAACCCGAGCACATTACCTTTCCAGGCAGCAGATTTCACTAAGATAAAGGATAGTGATTTTAAACCTGCCATAGAAGAAGGTATAAAACAACAACTGGCAGAAACAGAAAAAATAGCCAACGATCCTGCTGCCCCTACTTTCGAAAACACGTTTGTAGCTATGGAAAAAAGCGGGCAGATGAGGCACCGTGTTGAAGGAGTATTTAACCTGCTGACAGGTGCGAATACAGACCCTGAACTGCAAAAGGTATCAGAAGAGGTGGCACCGGAGCTTGCTGCTGCTAATGATGCCATATTCCTGAATTCAAAATTATTCAAACGGGTTGATGCTATTTACAAACAAAGAGAAGACCTGAAATTAGACCCTGAATCGAAACGCCTGGTGGAATTTTATTACCAGAAGTTTGTGTTATCGGGCGCCAACCTTAGCGATAATGCAAAGGACAGTTTAAAAAAGATCAATTCAGAAGAAGCAAGCCTGAGTGCAAAATATACCAACCAGTTATTGGCAGCAGCCAAATCAGCCGCTTTAGTTATAAGCGACAAAGCTGAATTAGCCGGTTTATCGGAGGGAGAACTGGATGCAGCGGCACAGGCAGCTAAAGCTAATAAGCAAGATGGAAAGTGGATAATAAAGATTCAGAATACAACCCAACAACCGGCGCTGCAATCGCTCACTGTGCGTGCCACCCGCCAAAAACTTTTTGAAGCATCATGGAACCGTGCAGAAAAAAATGATTCGAATGATACCCGATCTACTATATCGCGCATTGCACTGATACGTGCACAAAAGGCCAAACTTCTGGGATACCCGAACTTTGCATCGTGGGCACTGGTGAACCAGATGGCAAAAAATGAAGGCGCCGTAGAACAGTTCCTCAACCAACTGGTACCTGCTGCAACAGCCAAAGCAAAAGTAGAAGCAGCCGATATACAAAAAGTGATAGACCAACAAAAAGGTGGTTTTCAATTAGAGCCATGGGATTGGAATTTTTATTCTGAACAGGTACGCAAGGCTAAATATGATATAGATGAAAACCAGGTGAAACCTTATTTTGAGCTTGACAGCGTATTAAAGAATGGTGTGTTTTATGCTGCCACCCAACTATACGGAATTACGTTTAAAGAACGCAAGGACATACCGGTATATAATAAGGATGTACGGGTTTTTGAAGTGATAGATAAAGATGGCAGCTCACTTGCCCTCTTCTATTGCGATTACTTTAAACGCGACAATAAAAACGGCGGAGCCTGGATGGATAATATGGTTGGACAATCGAAGCTACTGGGTACAAAACCGGTGGTATTTAACATCTGCAATTTCACCAAGCCGGCAGATGGTCAGCCTGCACTCATCAGTTTCGGTGATGTAACCACCATGTTCCACGAATTCGGGCATGCGTTGCACGGTATATTCTCCAATGTAATGTATCCAAGCATTTCGGGTACATCTACCGCACGCGATTTTGTTGAGTTCCCTTCACAATTCAATGAGCATTGGGCATCGTACCCTGAAATATTCAAGAACTATGCTAAGCATTACAAAACAGGAGAGCCTATGCCTCAAGAACTGGTAGATAAAATAAAGAAAGCTGCCACCTTTAACCAGGGATATAGCCTGACCGAAATACTTGCCGCGGCTGAACTGGATATGCAATGGCATAAACTATCGGCTGACAGCCCTATACAGGATGTTGACAAATTTGAAGCCGAAGCCTTACACAATACCCACCTCGATCTGCCGCAAGTGCCTACACGTTACCGTTCCAGTTATTTTTTACATATATGGAGCAATGGATATGCAGCAGGTTATTATGCCTACCTCTGGACCGAAATGCTCGATGATGACGCCTTTGCATGGTTCAAAGAACACGGTGGCCTTAGCCGCGAGAACGGCCAGCGTTTCCGTGATATGATATTATCGAGGGCGAATACTGAGGACCTGTCGGAGATGTACCATAACTTTATGGGCAGAGATGCACAAATTGAGCCTATGCTGGAGAATAGAGGTTTGGTGGAAACTAAAAAATAAAATCATGGCAGAGTCAGCAGAGTACAAGGTTATTGATAACAAGTCACTTAACCGGTTTGAAATAGTGATAGATGGTAAATCTGCATATCTCCAATATGTATTGGGAAAAGACACTATTTCTTTACCCCACACCTTTACTCCGGAATCTTTAAGAGGAAAAGGACTCGCATCGGCAGTTACCAAATTTGCTTTAGAATATGCTAAAGAAAACAAATTACAGGTTATTGCCGGCTGCTCATTTGTTGCACTTTACATACAGCAACACCCGGAATATGAACCGCTGCTGTTGATGCGCGGCGCAAAGTAATTCCTAAACAAAGAAGCCTGAGATGATCTCAGGCTTCCTTGTTTTATTTTAAATAACAAACAGGTAAAACAACATAAGAACACTTATCTACCCTCTATGCAGGTTCAAGTCCCGAGCAGATTAGAGTATGTTTTTATTCCAATTCCGTTAAATAACTCTTCGTATTCTTTAAAACGGTGTTCTCTGATTGGGCGCGTGTATGGCTCTGTATCAAAATGCAACAATAAACAGGGGGTTATATTTTTATACTTCTTCAAGTATTCATAACGAACTAATTCCTTGTTCATTATTCTCTGTTTTATCTTATTGTGATATGGATACATAACAATAAATCATTTGATCAGAAGTCTTTCCCAATTACAATTAGCTATACACGATATTTAAATTTATGTTCTTTTAATTCTTCATTTGCCTTGAGAATTTTCAGCTTAAGATTTTCTTTGAATTCCTTTACCTGCTTTAACAGTTCATCATTGCCAATGGCAAGCATCTGAACAGCAAGAATTCCGGCATTTTGTCCTCCATCAACACCTACGGTTGCCACCGGAATACCGGGAGGCATTTGAACGATGGAAAGAAGCGAATCCCATCCATCTAATGAAATTGTAGAGCGACAAGGCACACCAATTACCGGAGTCGGAGAAAGAGCTGCTACAACTCCGGGCAGATGAGCTGCACCTCCGGCACCTGCAATTATCACTTTTATTCCGCGTGTGGATGCATTTTTTGCAAACTCCATTACCTGTTCGGGAACTCTGTGTGCCGACAGCGCATTAATTTCAAATGGTATTTGAAACTGATCGAGGATCTTTGCAGCTTCCTGCATAACTGGCATATCAGATGTGCTGCCCATAATAATACTTACCTGTGGCTTCATAGATTTAATGTTTTAATTGGGTTATTGTGCATTTAAGAATTATTGGTTTATTACTATAATTTGAGAGCAAAAATAAATATAACATGCATACTCGCATACAATACTCTTTATTGAATAAGCTCTAAAACATATTTATTAAATAAAATGGGTTTGTTTTCATAAAATGTCTAACTTTGCTATGTAAAAACTTAGACAAATATATTAAAAATTAAATATGCCGATCATTAATTAATTATCGCCTATGAATAGATTCTCAATAGCAGAGCTGGAAAACTACACAGGCATTAAAGCCCATACCATTAGAAAATGGGAAGAACGGTATGGTGTGCTTTCGCCGAAAAGAACAGAAGGCAATACAAGATATTATTCTGATGATGAATTGAGAAAGCTGCTTTGTATATCAAGTTTATTGGAATTGGATTATAAAATTTCTTCTCTGTGCAATATGAAAGATGCAGAAAGGGAAGAAGTACTGAATAAACACATACGAGATGGTGACCGGATAAATGAACGGAACTTTAAGCTCTACATTAATGAAATGATAAACACAGCTCTTCAATTTGATGAGATCAGGTTCAACCGTTTGTTTTCAAGATGTGTGAATGACCTGGGTACCGACAGGGCCTATTCACATATAATTTATCCCCTTTTGGTAAGGTTAGGTATGATGTGGACAACCGAGACTATAGCCCCATCACAAGAACATTTTATAACTAACCAGATAAAAATAAGGCTGAATGAGTCTATTGCTAATTTGCCCTTGCCAATAAACCCACTGGAAACCTGGTTGCTGTTTCTGCCCGAAGATGAATACCATGATATAGGCCTGACCTATGCATACTATACTATTAGAAAGGCAAGAAGGAAAGTAATATTTCTCGGGGCAAGTGTTCCTTACGAGTCTTTAAAAGCAGCAGTGAAGTTGGCTAAACCCGCTAACCTGCTTTTTTTTCCCGGAAACAACCAAAGTAAAACCAAAATACAATCATACCTGGGTAAGCTGGCCAAAGATTTCGGGAAGCAGAAAATATTTGCTGCAGGAAGGTTCTCCGCTGAACTGAAATACCCCAATAATATAAAGCTCTTGACAGAGATCAATGAACTAAGGATAGCATTAAATGAAAAGGAGGCTCATTTAGATAATCTTCTTCTGAAAATAAACAGGAGCAAATAATACACTTTCAAGCGTACAATTAAAATTTCACAAACTAAAATCACCGGGAAAATGACTGCAACTATTTACTTATGGGTTAACTCAGGGTTATACCTTATCTTTTCAGTATGGTGCCTTATAAAAACAACAACCACGGCAAAATTTGCCGGGCTAAGTTTTATAAATGGCTCAGGAAAATCGGAATACCTGACTGTTTATGTCGGGTTGGACGCCGGGCTCGCAGTTTTCTATGCTATTACTGCTCTAAAGCATGAATACACAGATATTGGAATTATTTTTTCACTGGCCTTATATATTGGAATAGTTCTGGTTCGAACTATAACACTGTTTACAATTCCCAATATAGAAAAGGGCACATATATAATAGCTGCATTGGAATGGGCGCTGCTAATTACTCCATCACTGGTATTTTTAAGGGCCTGAAAAGTAAATACCGAATTCGGAACAGAGTCAAATAAAAAAGCCATGCAGTAATGCATGACTTTTTTATTCTACTGTAGTTACGCCCTCGCTACCTGAACTGGTAACCAATACCAAGGCTGTAACTCATAATAGATATGGGCAGCATTCCGCCAACATGTGTATAAGTAGAATTGCCATACTGGTCGGTATATTGCTGAGTGGTATTAACCATAGGATCAGCATACAAATAATCAATGCCCGCCATAATTGAAGTCCGGTGTATGCGGAAACGAATATTCATACCCAGGTCGGAAGCAAAAGACGTTGCAGTGCTGCTATACGTATCCCATTCAAAGTTTTGCGATGCAGTAACAGAAGTAGCATCTGCTCCATAGTCAACTTCAGGTAAGCCGCAAATTGCCAAACCACCCATTAACCTGAAGTCGAACGAAACACGGTCTACAGGTATGGTTGCAAATAATCCGGCCAGTATAAAGCTTTCACGGTACGAATCCTGGCCATTTGGAAAATATGTATTACTCTGGTCCGACATTTGTACATTATCTACATATGTATTTATGTCGTGAAAATTCCATGCGTAGTTATACATAACTGCAACTCCAAAATTAGACTCTGCAATAGGTATACCCATTGAAAGGTTCACGTTGGTTCCGGGTAATGCATAGCCACCATATCCTGAACCGGTTGCCCGCGCAAAATTATTGAGGGGCTCTGCCGCACCTATACCTATTTCAAAATAGCCACTTGGTGGTACCCCTTCACTGGCAGGTGGCGGAGCTACATCTTGAGCTATGGTAGAGTTTGTTACTCCTATAAGAATAAGTAGTGCTGAAATTGCTTTTGTAGTTCTCATGATTCATTGGTTTAAAAAGTTAGAACTCTGTTATTTCAGCTGCAAGGTAGGACTGCAGACTGCCCTAAAACTTAAATTTTCTATTAACCGGCTCATTCAATAGTTAAAAGCATATAACTAAAAGTTAAACAGATCAACCATTTTAATTATGTAACTAATTCTCAATTGAACCATAACATCATAAAACACAGGCATAAAAAAGTAACGTTATTAACCTGCCTTGTATCTGACCTTTAGGCATATATAAATATTTATCTGAATCTCAATACGTTTCTCCACAACCTCACCCAACCTAAAACAGCTCGGTCTCGTCTATATAATAGAGTGTTATGACGAATATCATTTGGTTTTGGTCAATTTCTTTACTATCTTTATGCTTGATTTCAAACGTATAGTTACCTACCCTGGCAACTCAACTATTATGGTATGAAAAACATCTACCCATTCCTCAAGTTAAAAAGCTGCGTCTTTATTGCATTATTATTACTGCTTTTTGGCAGTTCAAATGCACAAACTATTGCACAAATTGAGAAAGCTGAAGATGAAGCATCATCTATAAGAGACCAGTCATATACCTATCTTCAGCAACATGCAGGCCTGTCAGATGCAGATCTGAAAGAGTTTGTAAGATATTACCAGGATACACTAGGAGCTTATGTGAATAAGCTTACTAACAATTTACAGAACACTCTTGGAACTAATTCATTTAAGGAACAGGTTTATTTATCGGCCATGCAGGACCGCTGCCTTCAAATGTATACTAACTTCAAGCAAATAAAGGCTGAATTTCCTTCAAGTGTAGCTGAAGCCTTAGCACCTAAGCGCTGGCATAACCCTACAGGCACATGTAACCCTGCCTGCGATAATATTGATTTTTCAAATGGCGACCTTTCAGCCTGGACATGCGGTTATGGAGATTGTTCGGCCGAAAATGGCAATAACTGCAATACTATTACTGCGTTTAGTGTTGGTACTCCTGTATTTCAAACCCCTGGCGCTGGAGTCCGTAAGTCGGGTGGCCCCGATGCAGCTACCGGTAGCGACTACCAGGTAACTCTTGAATCGGGCGGTACAGATGCTGTTACTGGAGTAATTCCAAAGGTTTGCCCGGGGTATGCTTTTTCTGCCATGGTAGGCGACAGTAACGGCGGGCCTGGAAAACCAAGTTCAGGAGTTGCATTTTTAGAACAAACCTTCCAGGTAACACCAGCCAATGCCGATTTCTTTTACAACTATGCTGTTGTATTAAATAACCCTACTCACTGTTATTATCAGCAACCTTATTTCAGTGTGGTTATGCTCGACCAGAATGGCGACACCATACCACACTGCGGTAACTATAGTGTGGTTGCAGGGGGCACCAATATCAGCTCTTCCTCTACCTGGCAGTATATAAATAAAGGCAGTAATAATGAAATAGATTATTTAAACTGGACAACAGCATTCGTATCTTTAAAGAACTATATAGGCCAATGTATAACTGTGCAAGTAATAACCGCTGATTGTGGTAAAGGTGGCCACTTTGGATATGCTTATTTTGTAGCAAAATGCAAACAATTAGGTATTATTACTTCAGCCCCTGCTCTTTGCGGTAACCCTATTACACTTACTGCTCCTACGGGTGGCGTTTCGTACCAATGGACAGCTCCGGGAGCAGGATGCATGACTCCTGCTGCAGGCAATACACAATCTATAAGCATAAGCTGCCCCGGTAAATACTCTGTAATTATACAAACTGTTGCCGGTGCTGCATGTGCCGATACATTGGATACTGTTATTGTAGGCGCTGTTGGTACACCACCGGTGCCATTCTTTAAATCAGACACAGCTTGTGCAGGCAACCCTACCCTGTTTACAAATTTAACTACTGGTGGCAGTGCAGCTAATACCTATACATGGACCTTTCAGGGCGGTGCTACCTCTACGGTTTCTAACCCAAGTTACACGTTTCCTTCAGCGGGAACTTATACGGTAATGCTTCAGTCATTGAATGGTGGTTGCGGAGCTGACACTACATTAAATGTGATAGTCACGGGCCCGCCAACGGCCAGCTTCACGGCACCTGCTGTCTGCCAGAACAGTCCAACAGGATTTACCAATACATCAACCGGCGGAGCCGTAGTGTTTAAATGGAGCTTTGGTGATGGTAGTACTTCTAACGCAGCCAGCCCAACACATACTTATGCCGCGTGTGGTACCTATAGTGTGGTACTTGTAGCCGGAACCGCGCCTTGTGTTGATTCGGCCAAACAGGTGGTGACCGTAAATCCAAATCCTAAGCCTGCATTTACTGCAAATCCTGTCTGCCTTGGAAATAATACTGTACTTACCGATACTACTAAAGTTGGTTGTGGCGGAACAGAAGCATCATGGTCGTGGATGTTCGGAGACCCTGCATCAGGCGCATCAAACACTTCTGCTGTACAGAACCCTACTCACGTTTTTTCAGATACAGGTTGCTATGCTGTATTCTTTAAAATAACCACCAATAACGGATGTATGGACAGCATGACAAGGCCTGTTTGTATTGTGGGACCGCCTGTTCCTAAATTTGTTTCAGGCCCTGTTTGCCTTGGCAGCCCTACTGTGTTTACCAACCAGTCAACACCAACACCATTTACATCAAAATGGTCTTTTGGAGATCCGGCCAATGGCACATCTACTGCCACAAATCCTTCTTATACATATACTGCAGCCGGAACTTACACTGTAAAACTTATTGTTACATCGGGTGCAGGGTGCATAGATTCTATAACATCTACAGTCACTGTCAATCCGCCGCCTACTGCCGGCTTTACAGTTGCGACCGTTTGCCAGGGAACCCCTTCAGCCTTTAAAGACACCTCGCATGGTGGTGCAACTTATAAATGGACCTTCGGTGATGGAACAGGTACATCTACTTTGCAAAATCCTACTTATACCTATGCCACCTCCGGAACTTTCCAGGTGAAAGAAGTGGTTACTACGGCTGCCGGCTGTAAGGATAGTATCACACTACCTGCAATTGTTAACCCAAACCCGACAGCAACTATAACCGTACCACCTGTTTGTTTGGGTACTGCAAGTGTATTTACACTTACACCAACAAATATGGGAGCTACCGGTACCTATGCATGGACCCTGGGTGATGGCGTTGGAACATCTACTGCACAAAACCCGACCTATACTTATACCGCAAATAATGCATATACCGCCAGTGTTACCTTAACGTCGGCCAGTGGTTGCGTGGGCACTGCAACGGTTATTGCAGTGGTTAATCCTATACCTGTTCCTCAATTTACTGCACCACCGGTATGTTTGGGCAAGTCAACTCAATTTACCAGCACATCTGCGCTTGCCAATATTCCGCCAACACAAACCATTAAAACATATGTTTGGGCATTTGGCGATGGTAGTACTGCTACCGGCGCAAGTAGTGTAACGCATCCTTATATTGCATGTGGTGCTTACAGTGCAACTCTTGTTACTATTTCTGCTGCCGGATGCGCACACGATACCGCTATTGAAGATACCGTGCATCCGGTGCCAATACCTTCTTTCACTGCCACAAGCGTATGTAAAGGACTGGCAAATTCGTTTACCGATAAGTCAACCATTGGTTGCGGTGGTTCAGTAGTTTCGTGGTTATGGAATTTTGGTGATGGTACAGCAACATCTACCCTTCAGAATCCTACACATACCTATGCTGCTGCCGGAATTTATAACGTAAGCCTTACTGTTGAATCGAACAAAACACCATTCTGCGATTCTACTGTTATATTACCTGTTACAGTATATCCAATACCTGTTCCTTCGTTCACTTCTACCAATCCTTGCTTTGGTACTGCAACTACTTTTACCAATACTTCAACCGTTGCAGGCGGCACCATTGCTACTTCGGCATGGAGGTTTGGTGATCCTGCCGCAGGAACATCTGCAGCTACTAGCCCGACTTACACCTATGCAGCGCCCGGAACATATAATGTTACCCTTACCGTAGTATCTAATTATGGTTGTGTTGATTCAGTTACACTACCTACTATAGTTCATCCTATACCTGTGCCATTGTTTGCAAGTGATACCGTTGGCTGTACTCCTTTGTGTATTGCTGCTTTCCGTGACTCCAGTAAAGTTACTCCACCTGATAACATAACAAAATGGTTGTGGAATTTCGGTGATGGTTCGGTTGATTCAAGCTCTACTGCAGAATTCCCTGCACACTGCTACACTAAAGTTGGTACCTATAGCCTCGGGCTTACAGTAACCACTGAAGCTGGTTGCTCGGCATCAAATACGCTGGTAAATTATATTACTACATGGCCGGTACCTGTAGCTAAATTTTCTGCAAGCCCTAACCCTACAGATACCCTTACCCCAACAGTGGTATTTACCGACGCGTCGGCAGGTAATCCTGTTTGGTGGCATTGGACATTTGGCGACAGAACTGACTCAACAGACACTACGCAAAACACAACGCATACATACCTCTACACAGGCACCTTCCAGGATACAGGTAAGTATACTGCCACCTTGTGGATAAAAAACAAATATGGCTGCATAGATTCAATATCTGAAACTATTCAAATTACTCCGTTCTGGACATTCTATATACCGAACGCATTTACACCTAATAACGATGGAGTGAATGATGGCTTTATACCAAAGGCAGTAGGCTTAAGAGAATTCCAGATGTGGATATTTAACCGTTGGGGACAAGAACTATACCATTGCACCAGCATAACACAGCCTTGGGATGGAACTGTACATACAGGACCTAGCTCTGGAACACAATGCCAGGAAGATACCTATGTATGGCTGGTTGAGTTTACCGATATATACCACAATAACCACAGGTATGTGGGTAGGGTTACGCTGATAAGGTAAGTTTACTTCTTGAATCAGATTTCGTTACGAAATAGCTGAGCAATTTTATATTCAAATAATAGAAGTGCTACATTTGTTAAGCAACAAAAGCCATAAAACCACGTGAATAAATTCATTTGTGAATTTACAAACCACCTTCTCTCTAAGCAAAATTTTGCATGCAAGGCATTAATCCTATTGCATGTCTCATTAACTGTATTTTCTTCTTGTAAGTACGTTAAAAATGAAAACAACAATAGATATATTCATAAACAAATACTTAATCCCCCACATATTATTGACGCAATTACACCAGCAATCAAAAAAGCTGGAGCACCGAAAATTATTGATGCAACTAACCCAAGAATAGTATCAGCAAATTATTTTGCAGATACAAACAATGGTAAAGAAGAGCGTTACTCCGTATTTGATGATGAGTTATTTGATAAAAATGGCACTTTATGGGTTCACTATAAAATTGTACATGAAAATAAGAATCCCGGGTCTATTCGTTATAATATTACAGAAGATGGACTTTGTTGTTGCTGCACAAATCAGAATTTTAAATTATACACCTCAGAACAAGGACTTTGTGATAATGCTATAAAATGCATGATGGAAGATAATAATGGTAACATCTGGGTAGGTACTACACGTGGTGTTTGTTGTTTTGACGGAAAAGTTTTTAGAACTTATGACACATCCCAAGGATTACTAAATAATTATGTATTTAGTATAGCACAGGACAAGAACAATAACTATTGGTTTGGGACAGTTAATGGCGCAAGTTATTTTGATGGTAAAGTTTTTGTGAATTATACTGAATCGCAAGGGTTAAATGGTGGAAGTGTACACGGAGTGCTTGAAGATAAAAATGGCAATATCTGGCTTGGAACAAAAGATAGCGGTGTAATAAATTTTAATGGAAAAACATTTACTGAATATAATACAAATCAAGGGCTGCCA
>Ga0210396_10004971_pt1 | contig 12925 bp, 8 predicted proteins | sample IncBWH17OmetaG_FD_155466 | JGI IMG/M metagenome (GOLD analysis project Ga0210396, IMG submission 155466) | Forest soil microbial communities from Barre Woods Harvard Forest LTER site, Petersham, Massachusetts, United States - Inc-BW-H-17-O ...
CCCGGCGCCGGGGGCGGCGGGACCACGGGTGCCGGTCGCGGGGACGGCGGGCGGATGACGCATCGCCTCGATGACCAGACCGGTTCAATCCCGCTGACCAGTCCTGGCGACGGCGGCCGGGCGCTGCTCGCCGGGTTCCTCGGCTGGACCCTGGATGCCTTCGATTACTTTCTGGTCGTCATCTGCCTCACCGCCATCGCCAAAGATTTTCACACCCGCGTCGAATATGTCGCGGTGTCGATCACGATCACCATGGCGTTCCGCCCTGTCGGCGCGTTCCTGTTCGGACTTCTGGCGGACCGCTATGGCCGGCGCCTGCCGCTCATGCTCGATCTGGTTTTCTATTCGATCATCGAAGTGCTGTCTGGGCTCGCCCCCAACCTCACGACGTTTCTGATCCTCCGCGCGCTGTTCGGGATCGGAATGGGCGGGGAATGGGGCGTCGGGGCGTCGCTGGCCATGGAAAAGGTTCCAGCCAAGTGGCGCGGCGTGCTGTCGGGCGTGCTCCAGGAAGGGTATGCGGTGGGGAACCTGCTGGCCTCGTTTTGTTTCTTTTTCATTTTCCCGCGTGTCGGCTGGAGGCCGCTGTTTTTCCTGGGCGGGCTTCCGGCACTGCTGGCGATTTACGTCCGCTTTGGCGTGCGCGAGTCGGAAGTCTGGCAGCGCACGCGACATAACGACTGGTCGAACCTCGGCCGCTCGATCCTTTCCCATTGGCCGCTGTTTCTCTACCTCGTCGCCCTGATGGCGATGATGAACTTCAGCTCGCACGGGACACAGGACCTCTACCCGACGTTTCTGGAAAAATCGCACGGGTTTGGGCCACAGCGCAAAGCGCTGCTGAACGCATTCACCATGGTCGGCGCGGTGAGCGGCGGCATTGTCTTCGGCCTGCTTTCCGATCGCATCGGCCGTCGGAGGGCCATGATCGCAGCGCTGCTGCTGGGCTGCTGCGTCGTTCCGATGTGGGCATTTGCGAAGAACACGGCTCTTCTCTGGACGGGAGGATTCCTGATTCAGTTCATGGTGCAGGGAGCATGGGGCGTGATCCCGGCGCACATTTCCGAGCTTTCGCCGGATTCGGTCCGCGGGTTTTTGCCGGGCTTCGCATACCAGTGCGGCGTGCTGATCGCGGGAACCGCGCCGGCCATTCAGTCGTTCATGGCCGAGCGCGCGGGATGGAGCTATGCCAACGTGATGGCGCTGACGGCGCTAATTGTGTTCGTGCTGGCGGCGGTCGTTACCGCGGCAGGCCCGGAAAAACACGCCAAAGCATTCGGCGTGTCGTGACTGCTATCGGGGCGGTTGACCCTGTCACCGTCCGACCGTTCCGCCACGGCCCGAGTTGCCCAACCCGGCGCCAAAGCCGCTCATGGAGTGGAAGCCATGGTTGCCCAAGCGCGGGCCTGACGTGGTGGAAAATCCGCCTCGCGAGAATCCGTTGCCGGAAAATCCACGTGGCGCCGCCTGCACCGGCGTGCCGCCGCCCGCGCCGACCTGGCCCGCCGAACCGCCCCACGAGAAGCGAACCGTCACCGGATCACTGGTGGCTGCGCCGGCCACCTGATTGCCCGAGCTTCGGGGGGCTGACTGGTCGTTCCCGCCATCCCAGCGCCCATGGCCACCCTCGTGACGAGAATTGCGATGACGACCGGATGAACCGACGCTGGTGATTACGATCGTCCCCGGCGGGAACCATCCGCCAGCATAAAGACCCGCGTCATATGGACCAAACCCACCGGGGTCATTCCATCCCAATGAAGAATAATCCGGGGAAATCGGTTGCACCGTCGGCCCATAAGGAGGAGTTTCCGGTTCATAAACGATCGGTCCCGGGCCGGCAATGTTAACCGGCGGCGGGACTGGCGCGACCTCAAGCGGATCTGTCGGGCCTTCGGCAAGCTGCTGCATCGGTCCGCTGGTGTCCCGCAGGTACTGCAACACCTCCGGCTTCAGCAGGTCCTGCGGCAGCGCGGCGAACACTTCGCGGGCCAGCACGTCTTCGAGTGGGAACAGCTCAGTCAGCGGTCCGGTGACTTTGATCGCGCCCAGCACTCTTCCGGTAGCTGCCTCCAGCACCTGTCCCGTCAGACGAACATTGAGATCGACCACCTGCGCCTGCCCGAAAATCACGATCGTGGCGTTCAACTCGCGCGCCTGCTTCAAAGCGGTCGCGGCATCGCGCGCCGGGAAAGGCTCGGCGGGTCCTTTGATCTGCGAGCGGGTCGCCTGTGTCAGGTCGGTCATCAGGTCTTGTTGCGCGCCCCGTCCAATCCATTGGCCCGTGGCGCCGGGCGCCATCTCAAATGGGAAGACAAGGATCGTTCCTGTCGAATCGGTGGCAGGATCGCTCGTCTGAGCCGGAAGATTTACGGTTGAGAAACCAACGACGCCAAGGAGTGCCAGCATGCGCCACATAACCATCTCCGCTTTCGAGATGTGCGATCGAATCAACGTCGCATAACTATATTGTAACCGGCGCGACGCCAAGGTTTGCAAGTATTGCGGGAATTCCTTGGGCGCGACTGGAAGGATAAAGGCGCACGGCAATCGCAAACTCTCAAGGGGGCCGCTACCCGGGAGGGCGAGGCTCCCGCCGAGCCGGATCCTTCGCGTCCGCGAGCCTCGGCCGGCCAGGAGCGTCGCCCGCCTCGCCCTCCCAGTTGAGTTCGGGATGTTGCGATCAGCAGTCGGCCAGATCGTTGCGGTTGCGGATCATGAAGGTTGCGGCCAGGGCGAGTCCGCCGGATAGTCCGAGCAGTTCTCCTCCCAACGGCGCGGCGCCGGCAATCAGGCGGAGCACGCCCAGGTGGGCGAAGACCAGCGCCGCCGCCGCCAGGACCGCAATCGATGTGTTGATCGCCAGGCTCAGGCCGTAGTGGAGAAGCCGATCGAACATGAAAACCGTATCGGCTTGGACCTGGGCCGGGGAACAGTTCGACATGCCGTCAAACTTTCACCAGTTTTCCTGATTTCACCACAGTTATCTGCGACATTTCGTCACATCTTCTTTATTCGCTCGAAAACGGGGTTTTCTGGGTATTTTCGACGATTGTGGTGAGGACGCGCGTCTCGTAAAACTTGCCGCCAGCCGAAAACGGGAGTGCTTCTGGGCGATCCATTCCGGGGTAAGCGAGGGAATGCGGCCGAAGGCCGCCAACGGCGTAAACGTGCCCGCCGAGCTTGGAAGGATCGGCGGATGAAGTTCAAGAGGGCGCCCGGCTCGTGGGTGAGGCCGGGGCCCTTTTCTTTTTCCTGCCGCTCTGCAACATGAGCGCCGATGCCGGACAATCTGCTTCAATGGCTCACGCGAAAATACCCGCTGGCCAAACGGCAGACGTTCAAACGCATGGTCGAATCCCGGCGTGTCCGCATCAATGGACGCGCCGCGGTGAAGCTCAACCAGCCGCTGGCGCCCGACGACCAGATTGAAGTGCGCGACCCGACGCCGCTGGCACCGCCGGCGAAGCTGCCGGGCCTTATTTTCGAGGATGACGACATTCTCGTCGTCGATAAGCCGGCCGGCCTGCTGACCAGCACCGTCGCCCGCGAACGCCGTCCCACCCTCCTGGCGCGCGTGCGACAGTATGTGGCCCAATCCAATCCTCAATCGCGGGTGGGGTTGATTCACCGGCTCGACCGCGATGCTTCGGGTTTGATCGTCTTTTCCAAAAATGAGCGGGCGTTCCGTTCTCTGAAGAATCAGTTCTTCGATCGCACCGCCGGTCGCGAATACCGCGCCGTCGCGCATGGCACGCCAGATCCGCCCGTCGGCCGAATCCAGACGAACCTTGTCGAGCGCGCCGACGGCACCGTCCATTCGACGCGCCAGGCCGGCAAGGGCGAGGTCGCCGTCACGCATTACCGCGTGCTGCGCAACGAAAAAAAGCTTTCGCTGCTTCGTGTCCTGCTCGAGACCGGGCGAAAGCACCAGATTCGCGCCCACCTTGCCGAGCGGGGGAATCCGATCGTCGGCGATAAAATGTATGGGACGGACGAGACTGCGCCGAGGTTGATGCTTGCCGCGGTCCGGCTCACCATTGCGCACCCGCGCGACAAGCGACAAATGACTTTCGCAATTCCGGTTCCCAGTGATTTCCCGGTTCAGGAGAAATCAGATCAGTCCGAGCCTGGGGTGAAAGCCGGGCCGTGATCGTTCGTCTATAGGTGAAGAGGCCGTGAGATGGTTACAATCCCGCCGCCGGAGAGTGCATGCGCTTTATCTATCCGTTGATGACCTGGCTGTACCTGGCAGTGCCGCCCCTGGCTGTGGTGGCCGTCGGGCTGGTGGCGCGGCGAACCCGACGCGCCCGGCCGGTTCACGTGCTCATCCGCGCCTGCACGCTGGGGGCATTTCTGGGCGGCATCGTCGCGTTCCTCTACCTGTCGGTCGGGGCGGTGAAAGTTCCGTTTTCGCAGATCGTGCTGGCAGCGTATCTGGGGATGTCGGCGCTGTGCGTGGTGTACGGGCTGAACTGGTTGCTTTGGCACGGCGTGTCGTGGCTGTTTCGCATCGATTCCCGCACGGGCCGCGGCCGCGGACAATGGGTGCAACTCGCGGCGGGGGTCGTCCAGGCGTCGATTCTGATCGCCGTCGGGTTGCCTTACCTGGGATCGATTCTGGTGCTGTACCGACCGAAGGTCCCCGCGCCGGGCGACCCGCAGACGCTGGTGGACGCGCCGTTCCAGACGGTTGATTTTCCGGCATCGGACGGGACGCCGCTGGAGGCCTGGTGGATTCCCGCCACGCGCAACCGCCGGACTGACGGCCGCGGGTCGGTGAAGTGGGGGCGCGACACGGTGTTGTTGTGCCACGGTTTTGGCGCCGACAAAGGGCGCGACCTGTTTCTTGCCGCCGACCTTATCGCCAACGGCTACAACGTGCTGGCGATCGACCTGCGGGCGCACGGACATTCCGGCGGGCAGTTTACCGGGTTCGGCGGGATCGAGAGCCGCGACGTCCTGGGCGCGGTCCGCTATCTCCGAGCCAATCACGCCGATCAATCGCACCGCATTCTGGGATTGGGCCAGGGGCTTGGCGCGGTGGCGTTGATCGAGGCCGCCGCCGATCCCGGTCCCGACGGGCAGGCGATCAGCGCCATCGCCGCCTACAACCCTTACGACAACCTGCGGGACGTTTTTACCACCGTCGCCGAGCAGCACACGATCCGCCCGGGCCAATGGGCATTCATGAATGCGATCGTCCCGTTCGCCTCGGCGCAGCTGGGTTTCGACCTGAATGGAGTCTCTCCGGCACAAGCCCTCCGTGCCCTGTGGCCTCGCCCGATCCTGGTGATCGGCGATCCTCTGAGCCGCGACGCGATATACGGCCGCAGCTATGAGCTTTTCCAAAGCGCGTATCAGCCGAAATATTCCTATTGGCGCGAAGACACCACCCCGGCGGACCTTCTGCACGACAAGACCGCCGCGCTCACCGTTCGGATTTTCTTCGATGAGGAGCAGTCGATCTTGTGAGCCGCGGCTACCACTCGGATTGCGGGAGGGCGAGGCGGGCGAGGCTCCTGCCGAGCCACGGCTCGCCGGGAGGCTCGCCCGGCTCGCCCTCCCAACCTCAAGTTCGCTCGGAATGGCGCACTACGTTCCACGCTTTCACTTCAGCATCCCCGCCTGCTTCGCATATTTAAATACGTCCCCGGCTTCGATGATCGGCAAAACGTCGCCAAGCGGCTTGATTTCGTGGCGCTCGTCTTGTGTTTTGTTCAGGACGACGCGCTCGTCGAGGCGGACTTCCACCTCGTCGCCGGTGCGGATTTTCTCGACGAGCCGCTCGACCGATTCGATGGGGATGAGATATCCGCCGTTCACGCTGTTGCGGTAAAAGATGCGGGCGTAGAACTGGGCGATGACGCACTTCACCCCGGCCTCGGCCAGGGCGAGGGGCGCGTGCTCGCGGCTGGAGCCGCTGCCGAAGTTTTTCCCCCCGATCACGATCTGGTAATCGCTCCTGAATTCATCCGGGCGAACGAAGCGGATACGGCCGTCGGGGAGACCGGCCTGCCCATCGGGCACGCTGCTGAGCGCGTACATGCCGAAGAACTTGCGCTCGTCGGGGATCGACGGATTAAATTTCAGGTACTGCGCGGGGATGATCTGATCGGTGTCGACGTTGTCGCCCAGGACGTAGGCCTTGCCGGTAATAATGGATTGCATGGGGAAAAGTATAGGGTCGCCAGGCGATCCATGCACGATCGTCCGGCGGGCCTCACGGAGGCGGCGCCGCTTGATGTTGCGCTCTACTGTTTTCCCCGCTCTCGCCACATCTCACGCAGGGCGGCTTCGAAGTCACGGGCGAATTGCGGCGCGTCCATGAGCGGCGACGCTTGCATTCGCGCGCGAAGTGTGCCGCGCAGCTCGATGAGGCGCGATGTATCGGCTGCCAGGGCCGCGGCAATCCGGATGTACCGCTCGGGCGTCTCGGCAATGAGATCGCACAATCCGACGTTGGCGAGGATGCTTGCTCCCGCTCGCCCGACCGCCGTGCGGCCCCTCAGGCTCACAACGGGCGCCCCCATCCAAAGCGCGTCGCATGTGGTCGTTCCGCCGCCATAAGGCAGCGGGTCGAGGGCAACGTCGATCTCATGATACGTGGCCAGGTACTGTCCGGCAGGCTGCGGTTCGACGAAGCGGATGCGGGCCGGGTCCTCCCCTGCCGCGGCAAAATGATCGCTGACGCGCTGTCGATGACTCCCTTGCGGACTATGGATCAGCAGATGCGAAGAATTCACCTCGCTTAGTAGCTTGCTCCACAGCGAAAGCGTCGCATCGGTCACCTTGCGATAGCTGTTCAGGCAGCCGAACGTCACGACCTGGCTTTTCCGCATCGGAGGCGGTTCGACCGGTGGAGCCAGGGCCAACGGCTGATAGCACCAGTATGTTCGCGGCAGGAAAATCGACTGCTCCGAATAAGCCTCCGCAGCCTTTTGTGGTGTGTCCAAATATGGATCGGTCAGGCGGAAGTCGATCGTCTTGAGTCCGGTCGTGCTGCAATAGGCCAGATAACTCGCCTGCACGGGTGCGGGTTTGCGCGCGAAAACCAGCAGCCTGCGGCCCGTGTGCATCGCCAGATCGATGAGAATGTCGATGCGATCTTCGCGGATGTGCCCGGCGAGCTGCTCGTCGGTCATCCGGATGGTATCCCGCCAGACGTCGCTTGCCGCCTTGAGCCGTGCGGTGGTCGCGTCTGCGTTTGCGACATCGGCGTAACAAAACGCTTCAAACCGCTCATGGTTCCGGTTCTCCAGCAGCGGCGCCAGAAACCATCCCACTGGATGCTCCCTGAGATCCGGCGACACGTATCCGATCCGCAGCCGCCCGGTCGACGAATCAACGGCACCGGGGCCGTCCCGAGGCGGTGCGAATCGGTCGGCGCAGAGTTGCGCCCAGCGGCGATGCTCTTCCAGCAGACGTTTGGAATCGAAGCTGACGTCGAAATGCAGCGCGAACAAAAGGTTGTGCCAGGCCTGCGAGCAGGCGCTCAGCACGATCGCCCGGCGGTATGACGCGACGGTCTCTTGCAGCCGGCCCGTCTCCAGCAGCGCGTTGCCGAGCCCGATGTACGCCTCCTCGTATTGCGGCCGAAGGGCGACGCTGCGGCGGAAATGCGCTAGTGCCTCGTCGATCTGGCCCTGCTGCAGCATCGCCAGAGCCAGGTTGTTTTCGGCCTCAGGATACTGCGGGTAAAGCGAAAGCGCCCTGCGGTAGGGCACCATCGCCTCGCTCGTCCGCCCCTGGCGGGCGAGGATCATTCCCAGGTTCCCGTGGTATTGGGGCGCGTTGGGATTGATGGCGATGGCCCGCCGGATCAGCTCTTCACCCGCCGCGGCGTTTCCCATATCGCCGAGCAGCACGCCGAGCATTTGCATGGCGTCGGCGTGATCCGGTCTTTGCACCAGGATCCGGCGATATTGTTCCTCTGCCTCGCGCAGCCGCCCGGCCTGATGATTCTCGATCGCCAGCGCGTAGGTCTGTTGAAGGTCGGGCGGACGCACATGCGCGATTTTCCTCCGCCCGCTACGATTGTCCACCCGCGTCGTGAGTTGCCGCCGGACGGAAATACAGCACGATCACCGCCGTGATCGCGAACAACAGCAGGTAGTAGATGCCGAACGCGGTCTCGCTCCACTGCGTGTGCGGGCCAGTGATAAGCTGCGCGATCGCATTCTGCACCAGCAGTACGAGCCACATCCACGCATAAGCGTGTCGCGAGGCGTCACGCCTTGATCGTCCCATTAGCGACCCAATCAGCACGCACGTCCCGGCGGCGATCAGGCCGGCCAGGATCGCCGGGCCGAAATAGCGCCACAGCCGGCCGTCCCAATACCGTTCGTTCCCCAGGTAAATGTTGAACCACCCTTTGAGCCCGTTGCGGATCGACAGCCCCAAGCCGCCCAGCAGCCCGAGCGACAAACCCCAGCGCTGAAATTCCGGGTCACTGTATCCGCCCGTCGGGCCATGGTTGATCGCGTAGAACGCGATCCCGAACAGGATCACCGCCGCCATATAAATGTTTCCCCATCCGTCGATCTGGTAGCGCAGGAAACCGGCCACGAACAACGCCACGGCCAAGTAGATCGCCAGCCGCTCGGCGCCCCCTAATTCGTTCGAGCGGCGAGCCTCCACCGCTTCCCGCTCGCGCTGCGACATCCTGCGGTTCACCAGGAACCACGCCAGCCCGTAGGCCACGCCGATGCTGATTCCGCCGCACGATTCCCAGCATCGCCAGAAGTTGAACGTGCCGCTGCCCCACAGGGCGTTGGCCCATTTCCAGTTCTGGCACAGCGCCCAGCCGGCCCCGTTCACCACGCCCACCGTCAGGATCAGCACCGCGTTTTTCCAATCTCGCCGAACGATTTCGTAGAACAGGAAGCCGAGGTAGAAACCCAGGTGATAGAGCGCCGCCCCACAATCGCCGATCAGCCTCCGCAGGTTCGGATCGGCCCGCGTATTGCTGTGTCGATACCGCTCCGCAAGCTGGTCATAGAGCGGCAGAAAATGCTGGGGATATTTGTTGAACAGGTATCGCGCCAGCGCCGCCGTCCCCACGCCAAACCCGATCCGCAGGACCCAATGCCAGATCCGCGTCTCCCGCAGCGACCCGCACCACGCCAGCGCGCACGCCCCGATCCCCGCCCACGGCACGCCCGCGATGAACAGCCACAAAAACCCGTAAGCCCGCGGGATCGGCACGAACAGCCCATGCGCGGTGTCGGTCTGGAGCTTCCCTTCAAAGAAGCTCGGCCATTGCATCCACCCCCGCGCTCCTGAAAGTCCGATGCCGAACGTCAGCGCCGGCACGATCCACGCCGATGCGTAGCGCCGCGTCTGCTCGCCGGACGGAACGCTGGCCAGATACCACCACGCCGCCCCCCACGTCACCCCCGCAAAGACACACCCGTTGAACGCCCCAAACCCGGAGCACCCGCGCACCGCCCAGGTCATTCCCCCCAGCGCCGCAAACAACAACGTCGGCAGCACCAGCTCGTGCACTAGCCCGTCGCGTCGGTTTCCCATAGCCCCGGCAAGCTATCACAAACTCTCCTGCCAGCCCAAACGCCTTTTCTCCGGGGCAAATGTCCCCAAATCTCCCGTCCCCAAATGTCACTGTCACCTCCGGCGCGCCGAGCTGACATTGCCCAGACCGCCCGGGTTTTCTCGCCCGCACTGAAGGACAAGACCAGAGAAGAAAACGCGAGAACTGTTCACTTTCGTTCAGAACCGTCCATTCCTCCGCCGCTCCAGTGCCCAAGCCAAATCGGCAATCAGCAGACGCCGATGGCGATGCTCCACACGCTCCCAAACACTCCACTTTTCGAGCCAAATGGAGCGTTTGTCATATTATTGCGTATGCCGTGAAAAGGCGTCGTTGCCCAGCGGGAACGTATACCCGCCCGGCCAAGGGTCGCTCCACCCGGTAGCTCGCCGCTGGTCCAAGCCGGCGCGCAAAACCGGTCCAGCGACGCTGTCCCGTTGCGTGATAGCAACGGCATATCTGCGAGCGGGGGGCTCGCCCTCCGCGAAGGACGACGAACACAACGCATGAAGCCACAACGGTGGAGGCAAGCAGAGATCGCAGCCCGCCGCGTCCTTTTCCCGCCCTTCGTCCCTCGGTCCCTTTGTCCCTCAATCCCTTCGTCCCTCAGTCCCTTTGTCCCTCAGTCCCTTTGTCCCTCAGTCCCTTTGTCCCTCAGTCCCTTTGTCCCTGTGTCCCCCTCCGTCCCTTTCCCTTGAATTCACCCGCCCCAGGACTATGCTCTTTGCCCGCGCGCCTTCATCGCTGCGCCAAAGCGCCGAAGTAGCTCAACGGCAGAGCACCGCTTTCGTAAAGCGGGGGTTGAGGGTTCAAATCCCTCCTTCGGCTTCACCCATTTTGCAAACTGGCGGAAGCGCGTTTGGAAGGCAGAAAAGCATATGCGTCATTTCAGTTTAACCATCCTGGCATTGACCCTGTCGGTAGGACCGGCACTCATACCAGCGACCGCCCGCAGCGGAACAATCCTTGTCACGGACCCCAACATCATCGGCGAATATACCACCGCGGGAGCGATGGTGAACCCCTCCTTGATCTCAGGGTTTATTCATGGTGTGTATGCCGACCCCTTTAGTCTCGCCGTGTCTGGATCGAACCTGTTTGTCGCGAACTGGAACAATGGGGGGAACGATGGCACGATTGGTGAATACACCACGTCGGGAGCGGTGGTAAACGCAGCTCTGATCTCGGGTTTGAGTAAGCCGTTCGGCATCGCCGTTTCCGGGTCAAACCTGTTCGTCGCGAACCAGGGGACGTACTCGATCGGCGAGTACACCACATCGGGAGCGCCGGTGAACCCCTCCCTGATCTCGGTCCCGGGCGGTGGCGGCCCGGACGCCATCGCGGTGTCAGGTTCAAACCTGTTTGTAACGAGCCAGGGGACTCCCGGCACCATTGGCGAATACACGACATCGGGCGCCACGGTCAACGCCTCCCTGGTCTCGGGGCTGAACGACCCGGTCGGTATCGTCGTGTCCGGATCGAACCTGTTTGTCGCCAACAATGGTGGCAACCAAACCGGCGCTGCCACGATTGGCGAATACACCACATCAGGAACCGTGGTGAACGCCTCTCTGGTCGCGGGATTGAGTTACATCCAGGGCATTGCCCTGGATGGATCGGATTTGTTTGTGACCAGCGAGGACGGCACAGTCGGGGAATATACGACGTCGGGAGCGGTCGTGAACGGTTCGCTGATTTCAGGTTTGAGTGATCCGAGCGGAATTGTGGTGACGGCCACCCCTCTGCCTTCTTCTGCCTGGGCCGGCCTCGCGCTGCTCGGCGGACTTGGGCTGAGGACGGTTTATCGCCGCCGATTCTATAACCTGGTTTGACGCCTCGCCATCGCATTCATCGGCATGTAAGCGACGGTGGAACGCTCCTCGAAAGCTTCAACGCCCCATCAATTCATCCAGCGACACATCCCCTTGTTCAAGCCGCTCTCGCAGTGCCCATGACTTGGCAAAGCCGTGAACCTTTTCAACTTCCATGAGATAGTTCTCGACCTTTGCCCAGTTCCTGATCGTGTTTGCCTTGTTTCGACTTTTCAGTGCCCGCTGGCGTTGCCCACCGGTCGGATCAATCGCTGTTCCCGGTGCCTGCGAAATGGGTGCGACTGCCCGCTTGCTGAAATGCTTCACAACGCTCCGTTTGAGGGGATTCGTGCTGGTAATAATAGGCTTGAAGAGTGCAAATGTCGCATGATGCTGCTCCCGAGTTGTTCCGCCTAGGTCGCCAGCAAGGGCGCCATCGAGCAGATGACGAGCATCCTGGCCAACGAACTCGGACCGCGCGGTAGGTGCGTGAAGGTGCAGTAAGCTTGGGTTAAGATCGCGGAGTGAAACCGTCGGCTCGACCGAGTGAGCGTAGGTGCGGCCGGGTCAGCCCAGGATCGTCATCTTGACGAACCAAACCGATCGCCTGAAAGGAAACCGGGTATGAGAAGAAAACTCGCAAGCGTTGCCGTCGGCTTCATGTTGCTCATTTTGACTGCACCTGCCTTTGCGGCTGAAACCGATGCGCCGGAAAGCCCGCAAGTCACGTTGGCGATGAAGCCCTACATGGACCAATACAAGCTGGCGGGGATCATTGGCATCATCGCCGACCGGAACGGGAAGGTTTACTACAAGAACCTGCTGGGCTATGCGGATGTCGAGGCGAAGAAACCGATCAGCGAGGACAACGTCTTCTGGATCGCTTCGATGTCAAAGATGTTCGTCGGCGCCTCCATCATGATGCTGGTGGATGAAGGCAAGGTGAGCCTGGACGATCCCGTGACCAAGTTCATCCCACGGCTGGGCAAATGGATGGTAGTCGAAGAAAAGGATGAATCGCATGTGTTGCTGAAACCCGTGGCTGGTCCCGTGACGATCCGCCATATACTCAGCCACACCAGTGGCCTGACGGGGATGTCGGAGCTTCAGCAGGCCACGGGGGCAGACAGCACGCCGCTCAAAGCGCGGGCGCTTAGCTCGGTGACCGGTCCACTCCAGTGGCAGCCGGGTGAGCGGTACCAGTACGGCAATCAGGGCATGAACATCGCGGCGCGCATCGTCGAGATTGTCAGCGGCATGCCTTACGAGCAGTTCCTGCAAGAGCGATTTTTCGATCCCCTGGGAATGAATGAAACCACGTTCTGGCCGAGCGAAGCGCAAATTGCCCGGCTCGCCGGTGCTTATGGCCCGAACCGGGCCAGGACGGCGTACGCCCGAGGCGATATCACCTTCCTGACCAAGCCGTACAGCGATCGAATCCACCGGTATCCTGAAGCCGCGGGAGGCCTTTTCTCCACAACCCACGATATCTTCCGTTATGGCCTGATGCTGGCCAACGACGGCCAGCTCGATGGCAAACGCTACCTGTCACACGAGGCGATCG
>Ga0210396_10004972_pt1 | contig 12925 bp, 8 predicted proteins | sample IncBWH17OmetaG_FD_155466 | JGI IMG/M metagenome (GOLD analysis project Ga0210396, IMG submission 155466) | Forest soil microbial communities from Barre Woods Harvard Forest LTER site, Petersham, Massachusetts, United States - Inc-BW-H-17-O ...
AGGAAATATGCGAGCAACACCGCGACCAAAAGCGTGACGAGAATCGATGACGCCCAATAACAGAAGGCGATTACGATTCCGGCGGCAATGATCTTTCCGCTGGCGGAGCTCGCCGAGACGATTTTCTCTTCCTCAAGAGGCATGGCGGTACGATAACACAGCCTGCGCCGCGCAAAATAACACTGTGCTTGCGCGTACACTGGCCCAGCGGACGGGCGCGGAGCGGGTGCTGCTTTCGCTGTCGAGCGCGGCGGCGGCGGGACTCGGCGAGTGGCGCAATGATAGAATCGCGTGCCTGATTTTTTGGCGCGAAATAACAATTCCATGACCAAACAACTTTTCGGAACCGACGGCATTCGCGGCGTGCCCGGCGAAGTCCCGCTGGACGATGCCACGCTCGATCGCGTGGGCCTGGCGCTGGGCGAATACGTCAGCTCGCACGGGCGTTCGCCGGATGCGCGGGCGCGCGTGCTGATCGGGCGGGACACGCGGGAATCGGGTCCGCACATCGCCGATCGCATCGCGCGCGGATTGGCGGCGGCAGGCGTGGAAGCTATTTCCGCCGGGGTGTTGACGACGCCGGGAGTGGCCTGGCTGGTGCATCACGAAGGATTCGCGGCGGGCGTGGTGATTTCCGCTTCGCATAATCCCTATCACGACAACGGAGTGAAATTGATTTCCTCGACCGGGATGAAATTTCCAGACGCCGTGGAAGCGGAGCTGGAGCGATTTATTCTGGCGTCCAGCGAATCGCCGGACTCGCGCGGCGAGATGCAACTGCACGACAACGAGAAAATTGACGACGATTATCTCGATGGGCTGCGCGGCGCAGTGCTGCCGGGCGCGCAATTCGCGGGGATGAAAATCGTGATGGACTGCGCGAACGGCGCGGCCAGCAAGCTGGGCCCGCGATTATTTCGTTCGTTGGGCGCGCAAGTGATCGCCATCAACGACAGTCCCAACGGGCGGAATATTAATGCGGACTGCGGATCGCTGCATCCGGAGGCGATGCAAGAGCGCGTGGTGAAATCCAGCGCGGCGCTGGGCGTGGCTTTCGATGGCGACGCGGACCGCGCGATTTTCGCGAGCGGATCGGGACGGCTGGTGGATGGCGATGGCGTGCTGCTGGTCGTGGGGCGTTATCTGAAATCAGCGGGAAAGCTGAAGGGAAATGTGATCGTCGGGACGACGATGGCGAATTTGGGATTGGAGCGCGCGCTGGAAACATCCGGATTGAAGTTGACGCGGACCGCCGTGGGTGACCGTTACGTGCTAGAAGAGATGCTGCGCACGGGGGCGAACTTGGGCGGCGAACAGTCCGGGCACATTTTGTTTTTGGATGACGCCACCACCGGAGACGGGATGTTGACGGCTGTGAAGCTGGCTTCGATCATTGCGCTGAGTGGGCCGCTGGATGATTTGATAGCCGATTTGAAAATTTTTCCGCAGAAGATCGTGAATGTGCGGGTGAAGTCGAAGCCGCCGCTGGATTCCCTGCCGGCGGTGGCCCGGGGTTTGGCGGAGGCAGAGAAGGCGCTGGGTAAATCGGGGCGCGTGGTGCTGCGTTATTCGGGGACGGAGCGGCTGGCGCGGGTGATGGTGGAGGCCGAACAGCAAGAGGATGTGACGCGCTGGACGGAAGCGCTGGCTGAAGCGCTGCGCGAGGCGATTGGGGCGTAGCGTTGATGCGGGTTGTGGGACCGAGGCGCCAATGGCAGCTTTTTCGGCCGGTACGTTAAGAACTAGGTCAAATGTAAAGAGCCGGCAGGACGCCGGCGCTACGAAACCCTCCCTGCGTTATTTCTACATAATCGTAAGTCCTCTGGGAACTATTTCCGGGCTGGCGACATTCTAAGTAGTGAGAGGCGCGGGGGCGGACGCAACTTAGGCCATTGTTGCGGCGGCTCCCTGACCAAGAATGGCGCACTGAAGTGCGCCGCTACCAAAGCCAAGTCAAAGGCGCCCAGTTGAAGCTGGCCGCTACAACAGCAGAGTCAAAGGCTTGACGTCGGATCGAAAGTGGTGCGGCATTTTTTTATGAATAGCGACGACCAGCTCATATTGGAGTTTCAGCGCGGGGAACGGGATGCGTTCGTGGAGTTGTTCGAGCGCTATCGCGAGCCTATCTATGGGTTTTTTCGGCGAAGGCTGGATTATCCGGCGCGGGCAGAGGAATTGACGCAGGAATGTTTTCTGGCGGTTTTACAGAACGTGCAGCGGTATGAGCCGCGGGCTAGCTTTCGTAGTTATTTGTATGGGATTGCGATTCATCTGGTGGCGGCGGAGCGGCGCAAGGCGGGACGTGAGGTTGCGGAGAACGAGAAACTCGACAGCCGGGCGGCGGAAGGCAATGCGGCGGAAAATAGCGACGCGGGGATTTGGGTGCGCAACGCCTTGGGGCATCTGGAACTGAGCGATCGGGAGATTTTGATGTTGCGCGAGTACGAGCAGCTTAGTTACGGCGAAATTGCGGCGGTGTTGCGCATGCCGGTGAACACGGTGCGCTCGCGTTTATTCCGGGCGCGAGCGGCGCTGAAAAATCAATTGATGCCGGTGAAGTGAAGGATTGCGGCCGAGGAATTTTATGGAACGAAATGCACAACATGCGTTTGATGCCGAAGAGGTGATGGCTTATCTCGACGGCGAGCTGGAAGCGCGGCGGGCGGCTGCGCTGGCGGCTCATCTGGTGAGTTGCAGCGAGTGCCAGGAGGTGGTGCAGGGGTTTTGCGCGCTTTCGGAGAGGATGCTGAGTTTTGAAGTGGAGCGCCCTTCGGCAGGGATGTACGATACGGTGCTGGCTGCGCTGGATTCAGGCAAATCTTCGAGTGTGTCGACGCCACACGATGTAGTGGATCGCAAAGGCTGGAAGTGGCGGGAATTCGTTTTTCATCGGCGCGCGTGGGCGATTGTGGGTGCTGTGATTGTGGTGGCGATGCTGGTGATTGGCATTCCGCATGAGTTTAAGACGCGACCCGACCTTAGCGTAGACCGAAGTGTAGTGAGTTTAGAGAAAGCGGTTCCGGCGGCCAGGGGGCGTCTTCCTCTGTTCCAGCAGTCCGATGAGTACAATTCCTCGTTGAACAAAAACGGGAACGCTGCAACGCGATCTGGCACGAACGTCTATCAAAGCGCGGCTGAGGATGACGAGAACGGAACTGCGGCGCCACCGCCACCGCCGCTTCCGGCTGGCGAAGAGTTAAAGGCACCGGAAAATGTTGGTCCGATGATTGTGCAGACGGCTTCGCTGAATATTTTGGCGACGAATTACGACGAGGCCAGCGCGGCGATCGAAAAACTGGCCGCGGCGCATGGCGGTTACGTGGAAAAGCTGGACGCCAAGGCGCAGACCGGGAACGCACGGGAACTTTCCGCGTCGCTGCGCATTCCGACGAAGCAGCTCGATGGGTTTCTGGCCGATGTGCGGAAGCTGGGACACGTCGAAGAAGAGAATCGGTCCAACGAGGAAGTGAGCAATCAGTACGTGGACTTGCAAGCGCGGTTAAAGAGCGCGCGGGCTACCGAGCAGCGCCTGATCGAATTGCTGGCGACTCGCACGGGGAAGCTCCAAGATGTGCTGGAAGCCGAACGCGAGCTAGCGCGCATCCGCGGAGAGATCGAGAGCATGCAGGGACAGAGTGCGCTGCTGGTCCACCGGGTAAATTATGCGACCGTTCAGGTGGACCTGAACGAAGAATACCGGCAGGTTTTGGGGTCGGGGCCGGTTTCGACTCGTACAAGGGTACGGAACTCGCTGGTGGAGGGGTTCGCCAACCTTGAAGAGGGCGCAGTTGCGCTTGTGGTTTTCGTGTTTGCGTATGGGCCTTCGCTCCTGTTCTGGCTGGCGATTTTGCTGGTGCCGGGGTGGTTAGCCTGGAGGCGATTCGTGGTTCGGGCTCGGGGCTAGGCTCGATTTTCTTCCAAAGAACATAGAAAAATGGTGGCGCGCTTTCATAAAGTGGAGGTTCATACCGCAATACCATAGGCGATTTCCGTACTTTGGGAGCTAAACCCTGTGGGCACAGCGCGCATTGTAACTTGGGGAATAGGCAATCAGCTGGCAACTGGCGTGCAATCTGTACTGTGGCTGTCTCTTATCCCGGGGTGGGCCGGTTTCGCCGCGCTGGAACCGGAACTAGGGGTAGAGCATAAAGGGGGCCCGACGGGGCCCCCTATTTTTTTGTGTTGGCGGGTTGGAAGCTGGTCGCGAGCAAGTAGATTGCCCCTCTATATTACCTGTGATGTAATGCCCTCAGTTTTCGCGCACCCTCTCAAATATGGAATCAGGCGCCGCGCTGTTCATCCTGATCGCCGCTCTTCTCGTGATTGGTGTACCCGTACTGGCTATATCTGCAATTGTGCGGGTGAACACGCTGAAGCGTGGCGTGGAGACGGAAGCGGCACAGTTGATTCGGCGGATGTATGCGCTGGAGCAGCGCCTGACACAGATCGAGAAGGGCCAGTCGGCGCTGCCTGCGCCGGCGGCTGCGGCTCCGCGCCGAGAAGTTACTGATGCTGCGCCTCCGTCTATTCCCGCGGCTCCTCCCCCGTCTGTACCTTTACCATCTCAGCCTGCTCGACCATCAGTAGTTTCCGCGCCTGCATCGCCTCCGCGTACGCCTGCGCCGGTCCCACAGCGCGCGCCGGCACTCTCGTCGTCGATTTCCAGCGTGGCTGCGGCAAGGCACGGCGACGAGGGGAATTTCGAAGCGATGGTGGCGGGGCGCTGGTTGAATTACGTGGGAATTCTGGCGCTGCTGTTTGCAGTGACGTTCTTCCTGAAATACGCGTTCGACAACAACTGGGTGGGACCGCGCGGCAGAGTTGGGATTGGACTGCTCGCGGGCAGCGTGCTGTACCCGTGGAGCCAACACCTGCTCGCGCGCGGCTACAAATATTTTTCGGAGGGGATCGCGGGGCTGGGCGCGGCGGTGCTGTATTTGTCGTTGTGGGCGGGCTGGCACTACTACCACATTTTTCCGCAAGACATTGCGTTCGTGGCGATGATCGTAGTAACCGCGGTGACGCTGGTGGTCGCAGTGGGCCGCAATTCCGAGCGGATCGCGTTTTTGGCGCTGCTCGGTGGGCTGATTACACCGATTCTGGTGAGTACGGGCGAGAACCACGAAGTGGCGCTGTTCACGTATTTGACGATTCTGGGCGCGGGAGTGCTGGGGATTGCTTGGGTACGCGATTGGAAGTCGCTGCCGCCGACGCAATTTCTGGCAACGCTGGTTTATTTCTGGGGCTGGTACAGCGAATTTTACAGGGCGGATGAGCTGGCGACCACCGTGTTGTTCGCGACGGTGTTTTTCGTTTTGTTCGCGGCGCTGCCTGTGGTGCGGAGCTGGCGCGATGGCGAGCTTTCCGGACTCGAAGCCGGAATCGTGCTGGTGAATTCGCTGGCTTATCTGGTGGCGCTGCGCGAAATGCTGTGGCCGGATAATCGCTGGGCTTTGACGGTGGCGGTGCTGGCGCTGGCCGCGGGCCATCTGGCTGCGGAGCGCATGTTGCCGGAAAAACGCGGCACGGAAGTGCGGCTCGCGCGGATTTTGTACGCGGGGCTGGCGTTGACGTTCGTGACGCTGGCGATTCCGATCCGGCTGGACGGGAAATGGATCACGATCGCGTGGGCGGTGCAGGGCGCGGTGCTGATCTGGAGCGGATTGCGGGTGCGGATCGCGGCGATGCGCTGGGCCGGCTTGGTGCTGTTTGCGATTGTGGCGGGGCGGTTGGCTGTGATTGCTATTCCCGCCGACACTTTCTTGCTGAACGCGCGATTTGCGACGTTTGCGATTTGTGTGGCTTGCATGGCGTTGAGCTGCTATTTCGCTGCGACCAGCGACGAAGAGCTGAGCGAGGGGGAAAGCAAGTCGTTTATGATCACGGCGGTTGCGGCGAATATTTTGGCGATTGCGGCGTCGTCACTGGAAGTGTGGGACGTGTTCGGGCGCATGCCTTCGCTGGGAATTGACCGCGGGCACGCGCAGGAGCTGGCGCTTTCGATGCTGTGGCTGGTGTGGGCGCTGGGACTGCTGGGCGCGGGACTGTGGAAGAAATCGGAGGCCATACGCTGGCAAGCGCTGGTGCTGCTGGGGGTGGTGATCGTGAAAGTATTTCTTTTCGATCTTTCGTTCCTGGAGAAATTCTACCGGATTGTTTCGTTCCTGCTGCTGGGGCTCGCGCTGATGCTGATTTCGTTCTACTACCAGCGGCAATTGCTGGGGCGGAAGGGCGAGAGGAAAGCGTGAGCGCTCGGGTGCGCTTGTTTTTGCGAATACGGCGCGGCGCGGTGGTGATGGGTGTGATTTGCGCAGCGCTGCTGTCGGCTTTTGCGGCGCTGGCGGCGGATACGTCGCTGCCTGCGGCCTGGAAGCATTGGCATTATTCGCGGGCGATTGAGCTGCAGCTGCCTGATGCGGCGACGGCCACGGCGACAGCTATGGGTCAGCTGGCGGCTGTGGCTGTGCTTCCTGATTTGTACATACATACCGATACGGGGCTGGCCGATCTGCGCGTGATTGACGACCGAGGTACGGAAGTCCCCTATGTGATTTCCCAGCGCGTCAGAAGCTTTAGATCTTCTACGTTGCCGAGCGCTTTGCGGGAAAACAGTTTCAGCGCGGGGGCGTTTACGCAATTGGTGCTGGATGCGGGAGGGCACGCGCCATTTCACAATTCCGTGCGGATCGAGACCGGCGAGGCGGACTTTATTGAATGGGTGCAGGTGGAGGCGAGCGACGACGGGCACGTATGGAGGATGGTGCAGGAACGCGCGCCGATTTTCCGGTTCCGCAAGAATGCGCACGAGGGCACGCAGGTGGTGCACTACTCCGAAAATAACGCGCAGTATTTGCGCGTGCGAATTTTGGATGGCGACAAGAAATTTCCAGTGAGCGGTGCGCAAATTCTGTTGGAAACAACGGAGCCAGCCGAGCGCGTTCCATTGGAAATGGCGCTGATCGCTGACGCGAAACAGCCGGCGGGCCGCAGCGTGTGGAGCGCCGACCTGGGCGGCGTTGCGCCGCTGGTGACAGAGGTGCGATTCGACGTCAGCGCGCCGCCTGAATTTATTCGCTCGGTGGACATCTCGTCGAGCGTCCACGGCAAGGATTGGGATTCTCTGCAGTCCGGGGAAATTTATCGTTACCCGAAGGGTGAGGCGCAGCTGGAACAGCTGGCGGTGGCGGTTAATACTAGTTGGGGGCGATCGCGTTACCTGCGCGTGGAAATTGTGAATGGGAACGACGCGCCTTTGGCTGTGGCCGCGCCGAAGCTGTACATCACGCCGCAGCGCATCTTGTTCGAGCAGCAGCCGGGGCGAAGTTACCGGCTGATTTACGGGCAGGAACGCGCGGAGGGCGCGGAGTACGATTTGCGCCGGCGCGTGAATGCCGCACAGCTAGCCGCAGCGGTGGAGGGGCAGGTGGGCCCGGAAGAAGTGAACTCGGATTGGGTGGACCCGCGGCCGTGGACGGAGACGCACGATATTTTTTTGTGGTTGGTGTCGGTGGTGGCAGTGATGTTGATTGGGTATGCGGCGGTGCGGTCGTTGCGGAAGTCGGCGGCGCCCGGGGCGTGAGTTCAGGTGGACAGTAGGCGCCAAGAAAAAAGGGGCGGGTCCCGCGCCTGCGGGACCTGCCCCTACCAAACCTTTCTTCGTTTTAACTTCCTGAAAAATCTGATGCTGGGCTTTCCGTTTTAGCTGCAGCCCGACGTGCCGCCGCAGTTTGAGCATTTGTAGCAGCTGCCGTTGGGGGTCATCAACATGCCGCATTCGGAGCACGATGGCGCGTCGTCAATCGTGGCGCGTACGCGCGTGGAAGCGTCCGGGTCGGCACGCTTTGTGGCCGCCGCTGGAGCGACCGCGTGCGCCATCGCCGCAGCCGTGGTGGCCGGAGCTTCGGCGTCGCTGGTCGCGTCGATATCCAGGTAATCGGGCGAGATGAATTTCGCGCCGAGCCAGCGACCGATGTAGTCCACCACCGATTTTGCGTACCGGATATTGGGATTGCCGGTGTAGCCTGAAGGCTCGAAGCGCGAGTTGACGAATTTATCCACCAGCGCGCGGAGCGGCACACCGTACTGGAGCGCGATGGAGACAGAAAGCGCGAAGGCGTCCATGATGCCGGAAAGCGTGGAGCCTTCCTTGGCCATCTTGATGAAAATTTCGCCGGGGGCGCCGTCTTCATATTTGCCGACGGTGAGGTAGCCTTCGTGGCCGCCGATGGAAAATTTGTGGGTGATGGAACTGCGCTCGTTGGGAAGCTTGCGGCGGCTTGCGCCTCGCGCGAAAAGCTCTTCCTGCTGGGGCGCAGAGACCGCGGGTGCTGCAGCGGCTTCTGCGACCGGCACCGCTGCGGCGGCCGGCTTTTCGTCTTCCTTTTTGCTGGCGGCGGAAAGCGGCTGCGAGCGTTTGGAATTGTCGCGGTAGATGGCGACGGCTTTCAGGCCGTACTTCCACGATTCAATGTAGGCCTGCATGATGTCTTCGACGGTGGATTCTTCCGGCATGTTGATGGTCTTGCTGATCGCGCCGGAAAGGAAGGGCTGGGCCGCGGCCATCATGCGGAGATGTCCGCGCCAGGCGATGGAACGTCCGCCGCCCATGGGAGAGAGCGAGCAATCGAAAACGGGTAGATGCTCGTCCTTCAGGCCGGGAGCGCCTTCGATTTTCGCGTTGGCGTCAATGTAGTCCACGATCTGGGCGACTTGTTCCGTGGGATAGCCGAGATTCATCAGCGCCTGCGGAACGGTGTTGTTGACGATCTTGATGACACCGCCGCCGACTAGCCTCTTCTGCTTCACCAGCGCGAGATCGGGTTCGATGCCGGTGGTGTCGCAATCCATCATGAAGCCGATGGTGCCGGTAGGAGCGAGCACGGAAACCTGCGAATTCTTGTAGCCGAATTTTTCGCCAAGCTCGAGCGCATCGTCCCAAGCTTTGCGGGCGGCGCGCAGGAGTGAAGGCTGCACGTGTTCTTCCTTAATGGGACGCAGCGCATCGCGGTGCATGCGAATTACGTCAATCATGGCTTCGCGATTGCGCGGGTAGCCGCCGAAAGGACCCATGCGTTCGGCGATGCGCGCGGATTGTGCGTAGGATTCGCCGGTCATCAGCGCGGTGATGGCGCCGCAGAAATCGCGGCCGCCGTCGGAGTCATAAGGAAGCGCGAGGGACATGAGCAGCGCGCCCAGGTTGGCGTAGCCGATGCCCAGCGGGCGGTAGTCGTGCGAATTGCGCGCGATTTTTTCCGTGGGATAGCTGGCATTGTCCACCAGAATTTCCTGCGCGGTGATGGTCACGTCCACGGAGTGGCTGAAGGAGTCAGAGTCGAACTGGCCGTTGGGACCGAGATACTTCATCAGGTTGAGCGAAGCCAGGTTGCAAGCCGTGTCGTCCAGGAACATGTATTCCGAGCACGGATTGGAGGCGTAGATGCGGTCGGTGGCCTTGCAGGTGTGCCAACGGTTCACCGTGGTGTCGTACTGCATGCCGGGATCGCCGCAGCGCCAGGCGGAGTCCGCCATTTCGCGCAGCAGATCGCGCGCGCGGAATTGTTCGCAGGGCTTGCCGTCGTTCACGTTGCGAGTCCACCAGTCGCGGTCTTCTTCCACCGCCCGCATGAAATCGTCAGTGACGCGGATGGAGTGGTTGGCGTTCTGGAAGAAGACGGAAGTGTAAGCCTCGCCGTCAATCGCGGGATCGTAGCCCTGCTCGATCAGCACGTGGGCTTTGCGCTCTTCCTTGGTCTTGGATTGGATGAACTCCATGATGTCCGGGTGTTCCACGTTGAGGATCACCATCTTGGCGGCGCGACGCGTCTTGCCGCCGCTCTTGATGACGCCGGCGAAGGCGTCAAAACCCTTCATGAAGCTGACCGGGCCGGAGGCGATGCCGCCACCGGAAAGCGATTCCTTACTGCCGCGCAACGTAGAGAAGTTCGTGCCGGTGCCGGAGCCCCACTTGAAGAGCATGCCCTCGGTCTTGGCCAGGTTCATGATGGAGTCCATGTTGTCCTGGACCGAATTGATAAAGCACGCGGAGCATTGCGGCTTGGCTTGCACACCCACGTTGAACCAGACGGGGGAATTAAAGGCGACTTTCTGCTCGACGAGCAGGTGGGTGAGTTCGTCGCGGAAAATATTCTTGGATTCGGGGGCGGCGAAGTAGCCGCCCTCTTCGCCCCAGCGGACGATGGTGTCCACTACGCGGCCGATCAACTGGCGCACGGAGGTTTCGCGCTCGGGGGTGTTGGGCTTGCCGTGGAAGTACTTGGAGGCCACGATGTTGGTGGCCGTCATGGACCAGGCCTTCGGGACTTCCACGTTTTCCTGGCGGAAGATTACCTGGCCCTTGTCATTCCCGATCAGAGCTGTACGACGTTCCCATTCAACTTTGTCGAACGGAGAGACTTTTCCGTCGGTGAACCGCCGCTGGAATTCCAGTCCGGTGGCGCGCCGCGTAATTTGATTCGTTTCGGCCATGCTGTTCCATACCGTCCTTGTTTCAGCCATTTTGCCTCCGCGCAGGCAGTGGTGCCATGTAGATGTGAGCCGGGGAGCCGTGCGGGAGCAGAACCTTCATTCTACTCCAAACTGGCGCCCCGAGGGTGAAGTGGTGTGTACCGTGACGGTACACGAAAGTACTATCTGCGGGGAGCAGCCAGACCTTAAAGCGGCAAGAAGCGCCGTTTGCGCCGAAAAAAAGAGACAAAAGCCCAGCTAAGCCGCGCAAGAAAACCAAGGCGCGGTGCTAAGTGGGGTGTTGCCCCTCTGAATTTTCGGTTAAACTCGGTCCGGCTCTACCACTGGTTGGAGGCAGCGAAAAAACGCTGCGGCCAACTAATGCTCCCCCGAGCTTGGAAGCGCAGTATCGGGGGTTGTGGAAAAGTTGTCAAGAAAAATTCATAAGGAAACCACAAAATCTTATGCTTACGGTGTCGAAAGCGTCTACCTATAGTGGTAGGTATGCTAGCGGACGCATTCTACGGTAGGAGCAGTAGAAGCATCTAAGTGAGAGTATGAAAATCGCCTGGGACAAGATATCGCGAGCGCTGCCGCCGATTCTGGCATTCGCGCTGGCGTGTGGCGCCGCGCGCGGATTTCAGGCTGCGGCGAGCAACGCGACACAATCCGGCACGGACAGCAGCGTGGCCAGCGCTGGGGCGCACAGCGCGGTGAGCGACGCAAAACCAGCGCCCGCGAACACGGAGCACGCGATCGCGAAAATGATTCCAGTGAAAGGCATTCCGAAATTCGGCGAGGTTTCAGCGCAGCTTTATCGCGGAGGCCAGCCATCCAGCGAGGGTCTGGCGTTCCTGGCCGATTTGGGAGTCGGAATTATCGTGAATTTACGGCCTGGCGATCATACGGAGGAAGAAGCGGAAGCGAGCAGACTCGGGATGCGTTACGTTTCCATTCCGTGGCAGTGCTACCATCCCAACGACGCGGCGATAGCGAGTTTTCTTACCGTGCTGCGTGAAAATCCCGGCAAGAAAATTTTTGTGCACTGCGAATTGGGCTCCGACCGCACCGGCATGTCCATCGCAGCGTATCGGATGAGCGCGCAGGGATGGTCAGCTGAAGAAGCGATGACCGAAATGCGGGTCTTTGGATTCACAAGCTCACACCATCTCACTTGCCGGGGACTGGCGGGCTACGAGCAGGCTTTCCCCAGCGCGTTCAAAAGCCACCTGGAATTCCTGAGTTTGCGTCCGGTGGAACCGGCGCCTGCCAGCGCGCGATAGCGGCGAAATTTGCCGCCGCGCCGGCTGTCCGCGCTGTAGCGCGAGTGAGATTTGCTTTCGCCGACGCGGTTTTTTCCCACGCATCCTTCGTGAACCTCCTCACCCGGGCCCGGAATCGCAGTTGTGATTTCAGGACCTCTCTCACAATCAAAGTAGCCATGCGGACCTTCCTCAGAGCAGCGGAGCGGGGTGTGTTGATGGAAGCAACACCTGGGAATTGACATGAACCGTTTTGCGCTGGAAAAATTCATAATGAGGGGCCATGGCGAATCCAGCAATCGAAATCGAGCGGTTGACGAAGGACTACCCGGTGGGGTTCTGGCGAAAAAAAATGCGCCGATCCCTGGATCATCTGACGCTGCAGGTAGAAGAGGGGGAATCGTTCGGATTCCTGGGGCCGAACGGCGCGGGCAAGACCACCACGATGAAGTTGCTGATGGGCCTGATTTTCCCGACGTCCGGAACCGCGCGTGCGCGGGGGCACTCGATTAATGACGTGCGCATGCATCGCGAGATCGGGTACATGCCGGAGCAGCCATATTTTTACGATTATCTGACGGCGCGGGAGCTGCTGGGATATTTCGCGCGCTTCTTCGGTTACAACGCGGCGGAGCGGAGCGAGCGCGTGACGCGATTTCTGGGACTGGTGGGGCTGGCGGCAGCGGCCGACGTGCAGCTGCGGAAATTTTCCAAAGGCATGCTGCAGCGCGTGGGCATCGCGCAGGCGATTCTGCACGATCCGCAGGTAGTGTTTCTGGACGAGCCGATGTCCGGGCTGGACCCGGTGGGGCGGCGCGAAGTGCGCGACATCATTCTGGATTTGAAGCGGCAGGGCCGCACGATTTTCTTTTCAACGCACATTCTTTCCGATGCGGAAATGCTGTGCGACCGCGTGGCGGTGCTGGTCGATGGGAAATTGCGGGGGATTGGTTCGCCGGGGGAAATTGTGTCCATGGAAGTACAAGGCATGGAAATTCTGTTCGAGGTGGGCAAGGAACAGACACTGCCCGCGAACCTCGCCGCACGCGCGAAAAATATCGGCAACCGCTACCGGATTGAAGTTGCGGAAGAGGAGCTTTACGCGGTACTGGAGCAATTGCGCGGATGCGAGGGGCGCATTCTGTCGGTGGCGCCGCTGCGGCCGTCGCTGGAAGATTATTTTTTCAACCTGGTGGGGC
>Ga0210396_10004975_pt1 | contig 12923 bp, 10 predicted proteins | sample IncBWH17OmetaG_FD_155466 | JGI IMG/M metagenome (GOLD analysis project Ga0210396, IMG submission 155466) | Forest soil microbial communities from Barre Woods Harvard Forest LTER site, Petersham, Massachusetts, United States - Inc-BW-H-17-O ...
CGAGAACGCTGTTCCAGATCGCGCAGAATTCCAGATAATCATACGAAAAATGCAGCTTCTTGGAGAGGTGCGCGTGCCAGTCCCGCGGCTTTATGCGGCCTTCCTGCCAATCCGGCCAGAGCGGGTCCGTTTCCAGTTCGTGAAGGACCTGCGTGCGCGAAAGTCCTTCATGCTTGCCGAGCGCCGTGACGGAACGAGACATGTCGACGCGAATGATCACGCGGCCGATGTCAAAGATTACGGCGCGCGGGAGTTTTTCCGGGGGAGGACCGAGAAATGGCACGGCTAATCACGCTCGGGCGGCGCAGGCTGCGGAACGGGCGCCTGTGCGGCCGATCCGGAAGATCGCGCACGCAGCACGCCGATGATTGGTGGAAGCAAGGACAGGGAAATCACAACCGCAATCACGTAGTGAATATTTTCGCTGATATTTGGGATTTGCCGCGCCAGGGAATATCCGACTAGGACCATTCCGCCGCCCCAGAGAATTCCTCCCGCCACGTCGTACGCTAGATAGCGGCCGTAAGACATCTCGGCGGCGCCGGCGACAGGCGGACAAAACGTGCGAACAATGGGAACGAAGCGCGCGAGGATGACGGTCTTGCCGCCATATTTTTCGTAGAACTCGTGGGCGCGCTGCAAGTGGCGCTTGCGAAAGATCAGCGAATCCTCGCGCTGGTAGAGAGCCTGGCCCGCCTTCCTGCCGATCCAGTAGCCGATCTGATCGCCGACAATCGCGCACAGGGGAACGAGAAGCAGGAGTTCGGAGATGTGCAGTTGTCCTGACGCGGCGAAAACGCCGGCGGTGACGAGCAGGGAATCGCCGGGAAGAAAAAAACCCACAAAAAATCCCGTTTCAACGAAAACGATAACGCACACGAGCAACGTGCCGCCCCACTCGATCAGGCCCTTCACGTTAAACAGGAAATGGAGTAAGTGCTGAATTGATCCGATCATTCATCTTTGCGGGCCGCCCCGAAATTCAGGGCATGCAAGTAACGCCCGCACCTGGAACGCTGTCACCGTCGCTTGACGAATCTTCCGAGGAAGGCTCGCGCAAACTCACTCCTATACGGTAACAGAAAACGAACGGATCCTGACTGCAGAGTTCCCACTCCAGCGCCAACATGCCAACGAGAGTCCGAATCAACAGGGGAGTGCTCATAGCGCCAAACCTCTTTCCGGGCCGAAGCCCTTGTCCAGGGTTGGCGCGAATTGCAGGCGCCGGTCGAGCAGCTCGCGCAGGGACGGCAGCGCGCGGCGCATGGCTTCCGCGCCCGCGGCGAAGGCTTCGTCCACGCGAGAGAAATCGTTCCAATCGATGTGGTGCACGGACGGCTCCAGCAAAATGTCCGCATGCCGGGCCCAGGAAGGCTCGATCGCGCCGCGGTGCGAAGCCCGGAAACGGGGATCGAACACCTTCACCATGTTTTTGGATTCAGGGGAATTTGCCTCTTCGGAAGCAACACTGACGCCCAGCACATAACCGCCATTCATTCTGGACGCGATGGCCGTGGGCACCGGGGCCGCGATACAGCCGTCAGCGAGCATGCGTCCTTCGTATTCCACCGGCTTGACGAGCCCCGGAAACGCGCATGTAGCGCGGATGGCCACTTCGAGCGGTCCTCTTGTAAAGACGTAGGGCGCGCCGGTTGCGAGATCCGTGCTCACAATCGCGGTGGGGATGGAAAGGTCTTCCACGGACGCCGCGCGGAACCATTCCTGTACGAACTTGCCGATGCAATCCTTCCTAATGCTTTGCGCGCCTTGTTCCGATTGATGAAACCGGAGGAAGTCGCGTACGCGGACCCGCCGCCCAAGATCGCAAAGATCCCGAAGAGCGATGCCATCGGCATAGGCTGCGCCGAGGAGGCCACCAATACTAGTGCCAACGATGCAGGAGATCGGTACCTGCTCTTCTTCGAGGACCTCCAGAACGCCCAGATGGGCGAACCCTCGGGAGAACCCGCCCCCCAGGGCCAGAGCGATGCCCGTTCCAGGCTCTCCAGCGGGCATTCTGCGCGTGCGCGGGGTGCCGGCAGCCTGGCTGGTCAGATTCGTCTCGGAATCGCGTAGGGCCGTCATGTAGGCAGTTTGGCGCGGGGGTACGGGAGGGGCAATGAAGCTGAGGTGCCACCTTTTCGGTACTCACGTACTGCGTACCAGAGTGGCTCAATTCTTGTGCCGCAAAGGCTAACAGTACCTTTCTCCTATTCGTTTGTGGCCTCCGTACCATTGGTGCCGCCGCTAGCGGGATGGAAAATCGCAAGTGTTCGAACGGAACTCAATCGTCTGAGGGGGGAACGCAATGCCAAGCGCTTACGCTTCCTGGGTGGGCCAAGCGGTAATCCTTCAAGTTGCTGCCGGGGATCTGCGGGTGCCACTGCGAGGCATCATCGTGGGGGAGTCCGATGGCGCGGTGCGTTTCCGGATCGGCGATACCTGGGACATCGATATTTACAAGCCAATGATCCTGGCTGTCGAGCAGGACAATTGGGCCAGCCTCGTTATGAACTAGGCTCCCGGATTTAGCATCCATCCAAACTTCACGGAAAGAGGCCGAAGCGGATGACCAGCGAGCCAGTTCGAAGAGAGATGATCGAGGAAAGCAGGGCAGCGCACCTCTTGGGCCTGCCGAAAGAGCAGTTGCGCGAGATTTGTGAGATGTCCGGGCTGGGACATATGGAAGAAGGAACGACAGCCATGCGGTTGGTTTTCACGTACGAGGAATTGTACAAGCTGTGCCGTTTGATCGTGGGCCCGACGTCGTAGCCCTGCGGCATAGCCCGAACTCAAAGCTCGCATCGAAATTGACTTTACTCCGGCCCCGCTTCTGTCTCAATCCCCCAGGCCCCGGGTTTGCATCCCCCTGTCGAACCCGGGGCCTTCTCCCCCCCGTTTTTTACGTGACCCGTGAATCGTGACTGGTGACTAGTGATTGATGACTGGTGATTCGTGAATCGTGATTCTTGGATTGTGAAGGCAAGGACTGCGTTTCCGATCGGGTGCGCGTCACTGCTTCGATTTCAAATCTCAAATTTCAGATTTGAAATTTAAGGCCCTAAACCTTAGCTTGCTACTCTCAGCTCACCAATGTGAACCTTCAACTGTCGACTCTCGACTGTCGACTCTCGGTTCACGACTCTCAACTCTTGACTCTCAACTTTCAACTCTTCGCCGGCCAATCGCGCGGAACTTCCACGTACGACTGGTTCAACTCGCCGATCGAGGCGCAGCCTAGCAGCTTCATGGTGCGGTCGAGGTCCGCGCGCAGGATGGCGATGGCCCTTGAGACGCCGGGCGCTCCCGCGGCGGCCAGGCCGTACGCGTAGGCGCGGCCGACGAGCACGGCACGTGCGCCCATGCAAATCGCCTTGACGATATCGCCGCCGCGGCGCACGCCTCCGTCCATCAGCACTTCGATCTGGCCATTTGCGGCCTTCACAATTTCCGGCAAGGCGCGCAGGGTTGCGGAAACGCCGTCCAGCTGGCGGCCTCCGTGATTGGAGACGACCACACCTGCGGCTCCTGCGTCGATCGCGCGGCGCGCGTCGTCGCCGGTCAGGACGCCCTTGGCGACGATCGGTCCTGGCCACACTTCGCGCAGCCAACGAAAATCCTGCCAGGTGACGACCGATTCCGCGAGCGCCGCAGCGACGTCGATGAGCGACATTGGTCCTTCACCGGGCAGAATCACGTTGGGCAATTTGTGCAGGCCGCCGTCCAGCAAATATCCGGCGACCCATGCGGGGCGCGAGAAAAATTGCGACAGGTGCGGAATCATCCCGATCCAGTTTCCACCCATGAGCTGGCCGGTTCCGTTGCGAATGTCACGCTCGCGCATTCCCGCGGTTCCCGTGTCGATGGTGACAAACAGCGCGGAGAAGCCGGACTTCCTCGCGCGTTCCAGTGCCGGCTCGGCGGCGGCGCGCCCTCCGAGCAAATAAAGTTGATACCAGACCGGGCCGCTCGACGCCGCACGCACCTCCTCAAGTTTGTATCCGGAAATCGTGGAGAGGATGTAGGCGGTGCCCGCTTCGCTAGCGCCGCGGGACGCCGCGCATTCCCCCGAGGGATGCATCAGCCGCGTGTATCCAATCGGTGCGAGGATCGCCGGGAAGGCCAGATCGGCGCCCAACACTTTTGTGCGCAGATCACACTTCGCCACGGCGATGGCGTGGCGCGGGCGGAATGTCAGGGATTCAAACGCTTCAACGTTGCCGCGCAGCGACGCCTCTCTCTCGGCGCCGCCGTCGAGGTAATCGAAGACGGCGCGCGGCAGGCGGCGCATCGCCAATTGGCGCAAGTCTTCGATGTTGACGACGCGCGGAGCGGAGATGGAGCGCGGCCACTTACTCATCGGCCACCGAATTCGCTTTGGGCCGCGCGCCGGTCCAACATTTTAAATTCTGGATGAACATGGCGTCGGGCATTGTACTCCACGATTCCGCTCTCCGATCAGGCGCGTTCTAATATCCGGCGGTCTCCACGCTCGCCGCGGCGAGCGTTCAGCGCAAAAGTAGAGCGCGCACCTGTTTTCGTTTGACACACCGGCTGCTTGCAACGAAACTGAACAGCCGAATCCCGCAAAACAATCGGGCCGGGCGCAGCCGGATCATTCATGACACTGACGCTACTCGACTGGGCCGTGATCGCCGGATACCTGCTGCTGATGCTCGCGCTGGGGATTTATTTCCGGCGGCGTTCCGGCCGCAACACGGAAGAATATTTTGCTTCCGGGCGGCGGGTGGCGTGGTGGCTCGCGGGGACTTCCATGGTGGCGACAACGTTCGCCGCGGACACGCCGCTCGTGGTGACAGGCCTCGTCTACACGCAGGGCATCGCGGGCAACTGGCTGTGGTGGAGTTTCCTGCCGTCGGGGATGATGACGGTGTTTTTGTTCGCGCGGCTGTGGAGGCGTTCGGGGCTGCTCACCGACGTCCAATTCGCGGAGATGCGCTACGCCGGAAAACCGGCGGCATTTTTGCGCGGATTTCGCGCCGTGTATCTGGGTCTGCTGATGAACTGCCTGATCCTCGGCTGGGTGACCAAAGCGATGACCAGCATCGTGGGATCGGTGCTCGGCAAGAGCGAAACGGCGAGCCTCGCCATCTGCATTTTCTTTCTGATTCCGTTCACGGGATTTTATGTTTCGCTGGGCGGCCTGTGGGGCGTGTTGTGGACCGATCTTTTTCAGTTCGTCTTGAAAATGGGAATCGTGATTGCGGTCGCGTATTATGGCGTGCGGGGCGCTGGCGGCATGCACGCCATGCTCGCGAAATTGTCGGCGATGCGGGAGGCCGCGGGGCCGGGGGCGTCGCGCATCACGGCGATGTTTCCCGATTTTTCGCGTGGCCTGACGGGAGAAGCGTTGTGGACGCTGCCGGTGCTCACGTTTCTCGTGCATCTGGGCGTGCAGTGGTGGGCGTTCTGGTATCCCGGCGCGGAGCCTGGTGGCGGCGGTTACATCGCGCAGCGGATTTTCAGCGCGCGCGATGAGCGGCACGGATTACTTTCCGTGTTGTGGTTCAACATCGCGCACTATGCGCTACGGCCGTGGCCGTGGATTTTGACGGCGCTGGCTGCGGCAGCGCTGTATCCCGGCTTGCAGCACCCGGAAACGGGTTACATGCTTGTGGCGACTACGTTTATGCCGCACGCGCTGCGCGGCATTTTGATCGCGGGATTCATGGCCGCATTCATGTCCACGATCGCGACACAGCTCAATTGGGGGAGTTCGTATCTCGTGGAGGATTTCTATCGGCGGTTCATCCGGCGCGATGCGACGGAAAAACATTACGTGAATGTTTCGCGCATCGCGACGTTACTCCTTGTGGCGGCATCCGCGTATGTATCGGCGCAACTGGTCACCATCGGCCAGGGCTGGGAGGCGGTGCTCGAAGTGGGCGCGGGCACTGGCGGGGTTTACCTGCTGCGCTGGTACTGGTGGCGCATCAACGCGTGGAGCGAAATTTCGGCGATGGCCACGGCCCTCGCGATGACGTTGGTCCTGCATCACTGGCAATTCTTCACGGGTAGCGCGCCGGTTTTGTTTGCGAAGACCACGCTCGCGACGACGGCCGTGACAACGGTGGTGTGGATCGCGGTTACACTGCTGACGCCGGCCGAGCCTGCGGAAGTTCTGCTGCGCTTCTACAGAAAAGTGCGGCCGGATGCCGCGGGCTGGCGACACATCGCAGCGCTCGCACCGGATCTGCCCGAAACGCGCGACCTGGGCAAGAACTTGCTGGCATGGGCGCTGGGCTGCGCCATGGTTTACGCCGCGTTATTCGGCATCGGAGAAGTTTGTCTCGGCGAGCCGGCCGTGGGAAGTGCGCTGCTGGCCATGTCTGCCGCTTGCGGGGCCCTGCTCTATCGGGATATATCAGTGCGCGTCACGGCCGACCCCATGGGAGGAACCGTTGTTCAATAAGGATCGCGATACCGGAGTCGCAGGCCTGTCGAGTTCGGGCCAGGCGCACGCGGTTACCGCCTCGTTTCTGGGATGGACGCTCGACGCGTTTGACTTCTTCGTCGTGGTCTTCCTGATTGACAAACTGGCCCTGGAATTTCACGTCGGCAAAAAAGCGATCATCGCATCCCTGTTTGTGACATTAGTGATGCGCCCGGTCGGCGCCCTCATCTTCGGCCTGATGACCGACCGGTATGGCCGGCGCATTCCTCTGATGGCCAACGTGGTTTTCTTTTCAGTGGTGGAGCTGGCCTGCGGATTTTCGCCGAACCTTACATTTTTTCTGGTGATGCGCGCGCTCTACGGCATCGGTATGGGCGGCGAGTGGGGCATCGGGGCTTCGCTGGCGATGGAATCGGTGCCGCCGCGGCTGCGCGGGATACTTTCCGGAATTTTGCAGAGCGGCTATTCGCTCGGGTATATCCTCGCGGCAATTGTCGCGAGGTTCGTCCTGCCCACATGGGGATGGCGGCCCATGTTCTGGCTGGGCGGATTACCCGCGCTCCTCGCGTTTTACATCAGCGCGCGCGTGCCGGAATCGGAAGCGTGGAAACAGCATCGCGCGCCATCGACGGGCGCGGTCCTGCGGATCGTGGCCACGCAATGGAAGAGTTTTCTCTATCTCGTCCTGCTGATGACCTTCATGATGTTTCTCTCGCACGGCACGCAGGACCTCTATCCCGATTTCCTGGGCACCGTGCACAAATTTACGCCCGCGATGCAGTCCTACATGGCGATTCTGTACAACATCGGCGCGATTGTCGGGGCCATCGTCTTCGGGCAATTTTCGGAGAAGCTGGGCAGGCGCGTCACGATGATCGCCGCGATGTCCCTTGCGCTCCTGGTGATCCCGTTCTGGGCTTTCGGCACGACGGTTGTGGTGCTGGCGATCGGCTCATTCCTGATGCAGGCGGGAGTGCAAGGCGCCTGGGGCGTGATCCCGGTTCACTTGAGTGAGTTATCTGCGGACGAGACACGCGGCCTGGTTCCCGGGCTCGCGTATCAGCTTGGAATTCTGATTGCCGCGCCGACAAATTCTGTGGAGTTCATGCTGCGGGAACGCGTGGGCTACCAATGGGCAATTGCCGGATTTGAAATTGTCACCATCGCCGTGCTCATCGTGACGATCGCGCTGGGAAAGGAGCGCAAGGGGCGCAGCTTTCATAAGGCGGTTGAAGCGCCCGTCTCGACTTGAAGCGATCCCGAAAAGTTTCCCCCCGCTCAATTTTTTGTCATTCCGAGCGGAGCGAGGAATCTCTCTGCGGTTTGCCTCGACAAAAGTAAGAGAGATTCCTCGCTCCGCTCGGAATGACAAAAGAAAGTGCATGACCGCTATTTGCTGCGCACGGCCTCTCTCAACTGTAATTCCACGCCTGAAACATCGCCATGCGCTGCTCCCGCAGCGGATCGTTGACCACCTTGATCACATTGTTGATGACCATCGTCGCGCGATCTTGCGCGTCATACGCGGGCCAGTGAGGCAGTTTCGGCGTGTTCGGATCCCCCGTGCGCGCGAAGGCGATCCACGCGTCGCTGACTTTATCTGCGAGAGTCATGGCGTCCACACCTCCGCCCGTCATGCGCGCCGAAATTTTCACGTTGTCAAAGGCGAAGGGAATCTCCATGGTGTGCGGCGATTTCAATCGCCCACCCCGCACAGGCGTTTCCCAGGTGAAGTAGTACAAGTACACCGGCGCTTTGCCGAGAGCGGCGCGCCGCTGGGCGGCGATCATGGTTGGAGCGCCATACCGGTAGTCGCTGGCGATCAAAAAATAGATATCGGAAGGTGACGCTCCGGGATTCAGCTTCTGGTAGAGGTCGATCATGCCGGGCGCCTTGCTTCCCAGAATGCCGCCGACACGTTTGCGCATCTCCGCATCATTCAGCGAAAAGGCCGCGGGGTCGTTCAAGGAAAAGAGGGTCATCTCCGTGCGCGTGCAGCCGATCATCACGGGCACGTCGGCGGACACGGGCGACGCTTTGGGATCGAAGGGATGCTGCGGCAGGATTTTTCCGTCCACGGCGGGCGAGAAGCCGCCGAACGACGGGTCCACGTCGGGATTGTCCTTCACAACCGCGAAATAAGCCGCCATGATTTTTTTCACGGGGAGCTTTTGCAGTTCGCGCACATTTTTCTTGTCGATGCCCAGTTTGGAAAGGAGTTGATCCGCGTTGCGCACCGCGACGTCACGGTCCACCACTCGGACCGCCGCGCCGCTTTCAACGATAGCGCGATGGAAAAGCCCCTTGGCCGACGGCATGGCCAAGAGCGTCTCCACCTTGCGCCCGCCGCCTGACTGGCCAAAGATCGTGACAGTGTTTGGATCGCCGCCAAACTGCGAAATGTTGTCTCGCACCCATTTCAGCGCCTGGACGATGTCCAGCATGCCGGCGTCGCCGGAGGCGGCGAAGCTGTCGCTGAGCGCGCTCAGGTCCGCAAAACCCAAAACATTGAGGCGATGGTTGATGGTCACGACGACCACGTCACCGCGTCGCGCGAGATTCGTCCCGTCGTTGTCGGGAGATGATCCCGATCCCGTGGCGAATCCTCCCCCGTGGCACCAGAACATGACGGGGCGTTTCTTCCCGCTGTTGCCGGACGCGCCCACGGCGGGCGTCCAAATGTTGAGCACCAGGCAATCCTCGCCCTCCGGCGGGAGATTTTCGCCCGAAATGGTAAGCCCTCCGGCCGGCGGAGAGGCTGGGTCGCGCTGAGGCGCGCTGTGCCCGTATGCAAGCGCGTCGCGCACACCGGACCAATCGGCCGGCTCCGCGGGCGGCATGAAGCGGTTCGATCCTGAGGTGCTCGCCCCGTAAGGGATGCCTTTGAAAATTCTGATGCCGTCGTGATCGACGCCGCGAATTTTGCCAAAGGCGGTTTCTGCGACAACGAAATTAGCGTCCTGCGCGTGCAGACCATCCAGGAAGAGACCCCTGGCAACAGTGACGGCGGAGATGTGCTTCAAGAACTCTCGCCGCGAAGACGGAGAGACGCGAAAGGTTGGGGGCATAACAGACTCCTTGCGTGCGATCTTATCACCGGAGTCAAACCATTCGGAGCAGCAGCACTGCCGAAGTACCGAGTGGAACGAATGCCCAGTAGGGATGGACCGGTTGGGGACGCAGCTTTTACAATCAAGCGCCCAAGTCTGGTTCAGATTGATGTCTAGCCAGACGGACTGCTCGATTTCGGGCGTCACCGGACGAAGCGATAGTGGCCTAAACTGAATTTTCTGGAGTCTGAATTGAATCCGGCAATTGGTTTTTGGCTGGGCGAACGTAAAGCCAATAAAGCAGAATGTACCAGACGACGGTCAACAAAAGCGTCCGAATCAATTCAGGGAGGGCATCCCGAAGTAAGAAGTCGGTCAGGACAATCTGACGACCTGGAAGTTCGTGATATTCGCTTCTCGTGATCCAGCTCGCCACTGGGGCGGCAAAAATATTCGCGAAGTGGACAATGACGTCCGCCAGGAGCCAGCCAAGTGCAATCGCCCCCACGAAGCTCTCCACTAGACCGCGCCTTAGCCGGTCAAGCACGATTTCTCCCGTTCAGCCAAATCCAGTATGTGTTCAAACAACGGAAAGGTCCTGTCCCATACGCCCATCTTGAAAGAAGCCAAGCAGCCATGAGTTCAATAATTGCATAGTAAAAATATTCCAACGTACTGTCCGTAATGATCCGTTCCCAGTGACTGAAGCCCGGCGAAGAATATGGTATGCCGAGAATGCCTATTGCAGTGAACAGATACCCCGCAGCGTAAAATACTGGATCTCGTAAGGCTTCTATGCCCGCCTCAAGTGACCACACTAGTAGCAAGGCGACTGCGATGGCGAGGACGTGAGTGTCGGCAAGAATTTCTCGGATCGTTGGTTTCATGGATTCTTCGGCTTCTGAGCATTCTCGCAGGGAGTCATCCCCAATCCAAACATTATCCTTGCTTTAGATATCTTTGCGGGCAACTCGGAAATTAGAGCGCCGCCTATCTTACTTTGAGAGGAAATTCATGAATTGGGAGCCATTGCGACCAAGGCAAGACGCCTGTCGAAAGGAGCCAAATCATTTTATTTCCGAACCTTTACATCCTTGAAGTCGCAGCGCACTGAATCGAGTTTCTCGCGGTACGCGGCGGCGTCGCCGTAGGGGAGAAAATGCGCGTAGCGGTCGTGCACGTTTTGAACGCGGCGCGCGTGCCGGATCGGACACCAGTGCTGCTCGGTTCGCCCCGCGATTTCGACGGCGTAGGCCAGCACTCCGTTTCCGTAGGAACAGTACAGGCAGTTAAATCCTTCGAGGGCGTTCAGGTAGCGCAGTTTGTTCCGGTCAATCGCGATGTAATCCCTTCGCCGCGCTTTGGGAATGCCGTAAACGGGGAAGCAAACGGTCTGGTACACGGTGACGAACAGGTCGAGTAGCACGAATGGAATAATGACGGCGTAGATGAATGGCGCGGTCAGTATGGCCATGATCCGGGATTGCAGGACGTAACGGACGAGCGAGGTCTTCAGCTTGCGGTGCTCGCGCTTGATGTCTTCGGAGAACCAGACTTTGCCTTTGCGCAATTCGTAAAACTCGGACTTGATCTCCTCCAGTTTGTCGATGACGGGGAGCTGGACGAGAGGTTCGGGCTTCTTGGTAGGGTGGTCGGCCACATTCACCTCGGACGCGCTGGTTTTTAATACGCGCGTCAGACACTTCTACACTCCTCGCGGCGTCTTTCCAATCGGAAATTTGGGGGCAATCCACGGAGTGCAGAAAAAAGCTTTAACACAGAGGACACAGAGAACACCGAGAAAACCTTGAGAAAGATCTTCTCCTCTTTTCTCTGTGTTCTCTGTGCTAAAGCTTTTTCCGGTGCGCGGCTAACGAGTGGCTCAGGATTTGCAGCCAGGCGGCGACCTGCGGCATGATCGTGCGCATGGAAAGCGATGACAAGAAGAACTTCGCGGGGCTGCGCGTTCTCTCGCTCGAAAGCCGGCGCGGCGCGGAAATGGCCAAGCTGATTGCGACCTACGGCGGCCAGGCTGTCATCGCGCCGTCGATGCGCGAAGTTCCGCTCGAAAGCAATACCGAGGCGGTGGCCTTCGGCAAGAAACTCTTCACGGGCGGTTTCGACGTCGTCATCTTTCTGACGGGCGTGGGGACGCGCGCGCTCGCTCGTGTGGTGGAGACGATACATCCCCTCGAACAATATCTGGCGGAGCTTCGCAAGGTCGCGGTGGTGGCGCGTGGGCCGAAACCCGTCACCGTGCTGAGAGAATGGAATGTGCCGGTTGCCGTCACGGCGCCCGAACCGAATACCTGGCGCGAGGTCCTGCGTGCACTGGACGAAAACATTTCAGCTCTGCCGCTAAAGGGAAAACGAGTCGCGGTGCAGGAATACGGAGTGTCGAACGGAGATTTGCTCGCGGGCCTCGCCGACCGCGGCGCGCAAGTCACTTCCGTCCCGGTGTATGAGTGGGCATTGCCGGAGGACTTGGGGCCGTTGCGTAACGCCGTCGCGGCAATCGCGCGGAATGAAATCGACGCGATCCTCTTTACGACGGCCACGCAGGCCGACCATCTCCTGCAGATCGCGGACGAAATGAAGGATGAGGACGCTTTGCGCCGGGCGCTTCCGCGGATGCTCGTGGCTTCGATCGGGCCGACGACCAGCAAGCGGCTCCGCGAATACGGGATCGCTCCGGATCTGGAACCGACGCACCCGAAAATGGGATATCTCGTGAGCGAAGCGGCCGAGCGCAGCGGCGAAGTCCTGCGGCGGAAGCGGACACGGACGAGCTGAAGAAAACACCCACCCTTGCTCAAACCGCAAGGATGGCGCGCCCGCTGCTATCCAGGGCCGGTCCTTTCACCAACTTCACTTTGGTGAGTGGATCGCATGGCTCCAGTAGCGCCGGCGTCCCGCCGGCTCTTTTCCGCTGCGTGTTTCGCAAAAACTGCCGGCAAGATGCCGGCGCTACAAAACCCAAATCCATCTTGAGCGGGACCCGCAAGTGTTCGTTGCTTCCTCACAAAATATTAATGTTGTGTGACGGCAAGCAAAGGCTGATCGTTCGTATCCATAGGACGAATTGGACAGTGGTGGCGGACGCGCATAGCCTTGAAGTGTGAATACCGAACTATCCAAACTCACCATGACCGACAATCCAGAGGTTGATTTCATTCACAAAATGGCCAGCCGCATGGCTGCGGCGGACCCTCTCCACGAAGTGCTGTCGCAAATCGTGGAATTTGCCGCCTCTGTGGTGAGTTGCGATTCCTGTTTTCTATATGCGCTCGAAGAGGGCGAATTGATTTTGCGCTCCTCGAAAAATGCGCATGCCGATGTGGTGGACCGCCTCAAGCTGCGGCTGGGGCAAGGCATCACCGGGTGGGTTGCGGAGCACGGGAAGCCGGTCGCGGTGGCCGTCAACGCGTCGCAGGACCCGCGCTTTCAATTGTTCAAGG
>Ga0210396_10004977_pt1 | contig 12921 bp, 15 predicted proteins | sample IncBWH17OmetaG_FD_155466 | JGI IMG/M metagenome (GOLD analysis project Ga0210396, IMG submission 155466) | Forest soil microbial communities from Barre Woods Harvard Forest LTER site, Petersham, Massachusetts, United States - Inc-BW-H-17-O ...
GCAAGAGCGCAGCCTTTATCTTTTTGAGACTTGTCTCATCCCAATGAGGAATTTCGAAGGTGCCGGGGCGTTCTTGGTTGAACTTGATCGCATCCTGCAAGGCGTGGACTTGCCGGACATCCTCCTCGTTCGAGAAATCGACAAGGAAACGGACCACGGCAATGGCATAGCGTGTGCCAATCACCTCCCGGGTCAGGGTGTGAGTGCCCGCCCCGTAATAGGTGGCCGGGGTGTATTGATCCTGATTGACGACTTGCATCCCCATGTAGCGCTTGCCGGCATCGGGCAGCGTGGTCGTCACCGGCCCGGCATCGAGGTCGACAATCGCGAACGAATACAACGTGTCGCGATTGGGTCGCGGAATGCCCTGCTGAGCGGGAGGTGCAAGCTCGCGGCCATGCCGGAATTTCCCGAAACCGCCGTTCTTGACCACGCCGGTGAAATAGACATCGGTCTGGGCGCGATTGTAGTTCTCGACGGTAACGAGATCGGCCGGGGAGGCGGGAGTTTGTGCCGACGCCACGGAACTCGCCATCACTACTGACATAGCTGCCAAAATTCTCGTGTGCGCCTTCTTCATCGTATCGAGGGCCAAACATTTGGCCGGCGATACTAGATGGATCGGATATGGAAGAAAATACACACCATTGACAATCGGTCTCTCAAATATGGTAGGCCATGCCGCATGGATCTGAATGCCACCCGCATGTTTGTTGGGGTCGTCCAGGCGGGCAGCCTCTCGGCGGCAGCGACTCGTCTCGGAATTCCGCTTCCAACGCTGAGCCGTCGGATACGGGACCTAGAGCGGCAACTCAAAGTGCAGTTGCTGGAGCGTTCCGCACGCGGCGCAAAACTTACCGACGCTGGATCGCGGCTTTACGAGCGCGCCAGCCGCAGTATCGAGGCGCTGCTGGAGGCCGAGCAAGCCGTGGTGAGCGACCAAGGCCGCCTGAAGGGGCGCCTGCGGCTATCATTGCCCCAGACGGTCGAACCGTGGTGGGAATTGCTGGCCTTCGGCGCCGCTACCCGCCCGGACATCCAGGTTTACGTCTACTCAACCGAGAGGCGCGTGGACCTAATCGCGGATGGCATCGATGTCGCCCTTCGCGTCGGCGCGATCGTGCACGAGGCCATGGTGGCGCGGCGTATTCTGTCCTTTCGCAATATTGTCGTGGCCAGCCCAGAATTGGTGGAGCGCTTCGGCCTGCCGGACGACCCCGACGCGCTCCATCGCTTTCCCTGTGCGGTATGGGCGTCGCGCATCGATGTCCCGGCCCGATGGGAATTGGGCGGCCACGTGATCGAGCCTAAGGCGGTGCTGGCCACTAACGACTACCATCACTTATGTAGCCGTGCGCTCGGTGGCGACGTGGTGACGGAGCTGCCCCCCTTTCTGGCGGCCGCGCCCATTCGGGAGAAGCGCCTGGTGCCATTGCTGCGACAGTACCCGTTGCCCGAGTGGGCCATCAATCTGCTCTATCCGCCCCACCGTCATCAATCCACTATCGTCAGGACATACCTGGACTTCTGCCAGAGCTATCTCCCGAAAATCGTTCAGGCCTGCGAAACCTGAGCCGACCCGCGACGGGCGGCCCCGTTGAAATCATGCCCGAATGGCGCCTACGCAATAGCCCTGTGACCGTTCGTGCGGGCGAGTTCCAACCGGGAACGCAAGCGTTCTCGCGGTCGCGCAGCCAGGCGAAGCGCGCGATTAGCGTCGGGCTCGGCATCGCATAGCTGATTTAATCCGCTTGGCCAAGCGGCCGCTTACGGTGCATTAGCGCCGCTGCCCATTCGGCGCTTCAAACTCCTCCAATTTGGCCTCAACGATCCGTCGGAATAACATCCGATGGCGGCCCCCAAGCCCAATTCGCAACTGTTCGGAAGGACGCTAATCCTTGATGCTCGCAGAAATCGAAGGTTCTCAGTCGCCCAATCGCCAGGGAGCGGATCCACTCACCATCCAAGAGGTGATGGCCTACTATCAGGTGCCGGCCTTGAGCATCGCCGTAATCCAAGACTTTGCGATTGACGGGGCAAAGTCTTGGGGGGTGGCAGACGTCGAGACCGGAGCGCTTGCCACAAACGAAACGCTGTATCAGGCGGCATCGATCAGCAAGCCGGTCGCTGCCATGGGATCGCTCAAAGCCGTCGAAGGCGGTCGATTCAGCCTCGATCAGGACATCAACACCATTCTGACATCCTGGAGATTGCCCGGCTCGCCGTTCAATGGTGGCCTGCCCGTAACGCCGCGAACGCTCTTGAGCCACACCTCTGGTACCGGCGACGGTTTCGGTTCCCCGGCTACGCTCCTGGAACACCGTTGCCAACTGTGCCGCAGATACTCGACGGTCAGCCGCCCTCCAATGTCGGTCCAGTGCGATTGGTTCGACCGCCCCTAACCGCTTTCCATTATTCCGGCGGTGGCACCATGATCCAGCAACTGGCGCTCACCGATGCGGTCGGGATTCCGTTCACCGAAATCATGCGCGACTGGGTACTTAATCCGATCGGCATGACTGGCAGTACTTTCGAATACCCCTTGCCGCCGAACCTCGAGCGGCTGACTGCGCGTGGCCATGACGGCTCCGGCAAAGGCGTGGACCGCCCCCGTTGGCATGTCTACCCTGAGCAAGCCGCGGCTGGGCTATGGACCACACCCACCGACCTCGCAAAGTTCATGATCGAGGTCCAAAAGACGCTTGCCGGACGATCGACGGCGGTGCTCACGCGGTCGACAATGCAGGAGATGGTGACACCAGTGGGTGTCGGTCCTTATGCCGTGGGGTTTTCGATCGTGCGGAAGGGCGAAGGTTGGTACTTCGAGCACGGCGGCAGCAATTGGGGATTCCAGTGCTTGGCGACGGCACATCGCGCCAGGGGCTATGGTGTGGCCGCCATGACCAATAGCGACAATGGACTGCCACTGCTGCAGGTCGTCGTCGACCGAGTGGGTCGAGCATATGGCTGGGACATGCTCGACAAGCCGCTCTTGCGTTAATTTCGCCCGTCCCGACCGCGAGTTCGGTAAAGCCAACGCGACGTTGTCGGCGCATAAGAGACGCCCATCAGAATACGATCCGCTCGATTTCATCGAGACTGACCTCATCGCGCGCAGGCGATCGTAGAGCTGCGTCGGAAAGGGCCGCTGCCATGGTGAACCCACGCGTCGACGCGAACGTTGCCGAGCTTGGTTTCAATACCGGTGTACTCGGAGACGCGCCTGCTCTGGCACGGCATAGGCGAAAATTATTGGCAGCGCTTGCGGAGAGGCCCAAAAGGGGCAGAGCTTGGAGGAGCGTCCTCTGACGGGGAGTCTGCTAATCCCCGCACCTTCATGTCAGCTAGGCCACAGATCGATGGAAAGCGCGGGTAGATGGCCTGCGCCTCGGGCGCGAAGCCGAACGCGTGGATGATTGGCAGCAAATAAAAATCCGCGAGGCTAAGCTGCGAGCCCAGCATAAATTCCTTCCCGTCCGCCAGCTCGCGCTCCATGACCTGGAGACAGACCTCCACCTTCGGCAGCGCATGCTCGACGACCTTCTCGTCGGGCTCGATGCCGAGCTGCGGGAAGACGTTCCGCTCGTGCGACACGTGGTAGATCATGTACTGGTAATAGTATGAGTTGACCGCGCCGATCCACTGGTTCATGCGCGCCCGCAGCTGCGAACCGTTGGGGCTTAGTTTCGATCCGTCAAACACATCGTCGACATAGCCGACAATCGCGGCCGTCTCATAGAGCGTGAAATCGCTATGCCGAAGGATCGGCACCCGCTCGAACGGGTGCAGCGCCAGGTGGGCCGGCGTGTTCATCTCCGTCTCGAGATCATGAAGATGTACTGAACCTCCTTATGAGTGAGGACGAGGCCCACCATTTGGACGTAAACGCTGCGCGGAAAGCCGAATAGAGTGACGTCAGGCATTGGGTTCTCCAAGCCCTCGCCGGTTTCGGGTCGTGGAAACCGAGACATGCCACAAGCCCTCTGCCCGGCGATCGGGCGAAGTGCAGTGCTTGGGCGAATGCCTTGGGGTGGCCGGGCGACTGCGTCTGGAGCCCGACGGACGCGAGATAGGGCCGGAGGCTTTGCCCGTCAACCCCGGTGCGAGAAAATAGGTGCGAAAATAATTGAGAACAGTTCCGCATTGGCATGGCGGCGCCATCCGCTAATTCCTATTGCACTTCGCCCGGCGGAGTGGTTATATCCGCGCTGGGGTCGAGGCAGACACCCCCTCAGACGGTTGCTCGTCCAAGCTCTGCGCCACTCGCCAACGCGGGGAGCGCCAATATGGATGAGGGCCGTTTTTCTATTTCTCCACAGTCGGTTTACGAAAGGCTCGGCACGGCAGCCGCGCCGCTGATTGTTGATGTCCGGCGCGAGCCGGCCTTTGCAGAAGCCGGGCAACTCGTCGTCGGCGCGATCCGCCGAGACCGGCTTGCCCTGGCGCGCCTGCGTGCTGCTCGGCAAGATCGCGATCGGTGACTGGCTTACCACCCTCATCGCCGCCGGCAGCCTTGCCGTCTTGTTTCGCTGGAAGGTGAGTAACCCGCTGCTTGTCGGCGTGTGCGCGGTGATTGGCTTGATCGCCTTCCCACTGCTTCAGCCCGCCTGGGTCATGGTGAAATAAGGAGATTAAATGACCACATCCTCAAACATTGCCGTCCGGCCGTTCCTGCTCAAGCCGCAACGGATGAACGGGCTTTCAGAGCGACTGCTCGTGAGCCATTACGAGAACAACTACGGCGGAGCGCTGCGGCGGCTGAACGCCATCCAAGCGCGCCTTGCGACCCTCGACTGGGCTCACACACCGCTGTTCGAGATCAACGGGCTCAAGCGCGAAGAGTTGATTGCTGCGGGCTCCGTGCTTCCTGCACGAGATCTATTTCGATGCACTCGGCGGGGACGGTGACAATCCACCAACCGGGCTCGCCCAGCCGCCCGCCGGACTCGCTAAGGCGCTGGAGCGCGACTTTGGCAGCGTCGTGGCTTGGCAAGCCGAGTTTACCACCATGGCAACGGCTCTAGCCGGCGGCTCCGGCTGGACGATTCTCGCTTGGTCTGACCGCTTGGGTCGGCTGGTCAACCAGTGGGCGGCAGACCACGCGCACGGCCTCCCGGGGGCGACGCCGATCCTCGCGCTCGATATGTACGAGCATGCCTATCATCTCGATTTTGGCGCGATGGCGGCTGCTTATGTCGATCAGGTGATGGTTAACTTAAATTGGGAGCGGATCGACGCGCGGTATCGCCTGGCGATCGGCGAGGGAGTGGGAGTGGGAGAAGACCGTCTCTTCCTGCCCTATGGCGCGCCGGCGAAAGAGGAGGCACGGATTTCGGCAGAGGAGCTGAAGGTCGCGCTCGAAGGTGATGAAGATCGCCGGCCGGTACTCCTGGACCTCTGTCTGCCAGTGGACCTGCCCCGACGCAAGGATATGCTGGCGGATGCCATCATGCACGCTCCTGCCGCGCTGCCGCAATGGGTCGGAGAGCTGCCGCGCGACCGTCCTATCGCGGTTTATTGCATTTGCGGATTTCAGGTCAGTGGTAGAGCGGTGATCGAGCTGAGACAGCGGGGCTATAACGCCAGGGCTCTCGTCGGCGGGATCACTGCTTGGCGTGCAATTGGCGGTACGACGGTACCGCTGGATACCTCTACCTACGAGGCAGCGCCGTAAAAATTGGCGGGCGGGCCACTCACGGTGATCGCGCCAAGGTCCGTTATCGCTTGCAAACGCGCTCTGAGGCACCTTCGACAGGAAGCTCGTGCAGTGGAGCCTTACGGTCCGGCCGGGTCCGCCCGAATTAGAAGGCAATATTCGGATAGAGCGCGGGCCCGGATACGAGGCATCTAATTCATCCTCGATCCACGGGGATGAAGCGATGCCGAGCCGTATCGACAGCAGGACATATGGGACGGTCAGCGCCGACAAGCAGAAGGAGATGACCGGCCTGGAGTTTGTCCAAGGTCTGGCGGACGGAACTCTGCCTCTCAATACAATAGCCAGGACCTTGGGTTACGATATCGCCGAGGCGGAGAGCGGGCGCGTCGTCGTTACCGCGGAGCCGAAAGACATCCACCTAAATCCAGCTGGCACCGTACATGGGGGTCTCGCAGCCACAATGCTCGACAGTTGCATGGGGCTCGCGATCCAATCGACTTTGGAAAAGGGCGTCGGCTCCACGACCCTTGAGTTCAAGATTTCATTCGTCCGGCCGATCACGCCGGAGACAGGTCCGATCAAGGCCGAGGGCACGGTGATCAGCCGGGGTCGCCGCGTCGGCACTGCAGAAGGTCGCGTTACCGACGGCAAGGGGCGATTGCTCGTCCATGGCACCACCACCTGCTTAATTTTCGAAAGCTGATCACGACGCAGAGCCCGACGACTTCCGAATACACGCGCGCAGGATCTCCGCCAGGATTTTCCGCGATTGGCGAAACGTCGACTCGCTGCGCGGATAGTCCAAGCCCCACATCATGTTGTCGACACCCCCCACCCTAACCCTCCCCCGCAAGCGGGGGCGGGTTAGGGTGGGGGTAGGCGAATGCCGATGGCGTCCTCCTGGAAGCTCAAGACGACTTTGCGGCGGAAGAAGTCGCTCGGCAGCATGCCGTCCCCGCCTTCGCGAGGGCAGGCTCTTGAACCGGTAAATCGCCTCGCCATGACGCTCGCGGTACGTGTAGTCCCCCCATCGTGGAGAGCAGGTACGGCGCCCACGCCAGCTTGAACTCGACGATGGCCAGGGTGAGGCGGGGGGGTGACGCTCGAAGACGCCGGAGAAGATCAGATCGCACATCGATGGTGCCGAATATCGGCTGGGAGCGGGCGACAGCATCTATCACGATGGTGATTGCGAGCATGGCTACCGCAACGACGCCGGCACGCCCTGCACTACTACATCGCGATGGACGTTGCCGGCGGGGCGGGCCGATAAGTCCCGGAAACCTAGTGGGATGGCCGCTATCGGCGCACAGACGACGTCGCGACCATCAGGAGGACGTCGGTGTAGAAGTGTTTGGTCTAGGTGTCGGCGCGATGCAGACGTAGGACGGATGCATCAAGCCGGTGGGCTCGTAAAAAACATTTTCGATGAACTGAAATCCCAGCTTCTTAAGGATCTTCTCCGAAGCCCGATTATCCGGGTGATGCCCGGCATAGACTTTCGACAGCTGCAATTTTTCCCACGCATATTCAAGCGCGCCTAGGGCAGCCTCCGTTCCGAACCCTTTGCCCCAGCAACGCTTGACGAGATGGAACCCCACTTCGAAATCCGCCGCGCTGGGAGTATTGACCCAGGGTCGAAGTCCGCCGCAGCCGACGAAATCGCCATTGCGGTGATCGAACAGCGCCCAATACTGAACACCACTGGATCTCTCTCGCTCGATCTCGCTGCAGAGTTTCTCATGGACTTGGGCTTCGGTGAGTCTGCCGCGAGAATCAATGAGCGCCGTGACGGCGGGATCGCCCCACAATTCCATCGCGAGCGGCAGATCCTCGATCTGCCATGATCGCGCCAAAAGGCGCTCGGTCCTGAATTTTTCCATTTCCACCCCGACCGCCGCCGAGGATCGTCAAAAAAGCCGTAATCCCAGGTATTCTATAATCAAGACCTCAATGCGCGCCACGGAGGCGTAGGTTGGCTCTTCACGCAGGGGCGGTCAGCCTCGCCACGTCGAAATTGTACACGCGGGCGGTGTTGCCGCCGGCGATCCCCGGATCGGGGTCCGGGGCAGGCTTGGCCTGTTCGTCGTCCGGCACCCCGGCCAGGATCCCGCCGGGATCTTGCGCGATTGGGGAAATGTCGACTCGCCGTGGGGATAATCCGAGCCCCACAACATGCTGTCCCACATCATGGTGTCGGGGCCGATGACGTCTCGCAGGCGAATGCCGATGGCGTCCTGCTGGAAGCTCAAGACGGCGTTACGGCGCAAGCGGTCGCTCGCGAGGCCAGACCCTTGAACCCGTAGATTGCCTCGCCGTGGCGATACCGCGCCCGGGCGGTTTCGACGGCGCACTTGCCGCAGCAAGACGCAGTTATCTGTGGGGCTCGCTATGAATTGAGGCTGGGCAAGAAACACGTTGCATTGCCGCCGTGCGTGGTTCGAGACGCGCCCCGCCTCCGGCGGCGCGTTCCTCACCATGACGTAAGTCTTTGATGGCATTAAACACAGCCGTCATCCTGAGGTGCCGCGCGTAGCGAGGCCTCGAAGGACGCACGCCGGTGATCCAGCGTGTCTGACAATACTTCCCCAGCCTCTATGAATTACCGACTACACGTCCCCGTGCCCGGATCTCGGATGAGGATGTGTCAAGGCGGAAGCGGTGCTCGGGGATTTCGGTGAAGAGATCGGCATAGTGCCGCGGCACGGGGATGTCGTTCAGCGCGCGTACGCGTCCTGCCGCGTCGATGCGCACGGCCACCAGAAAGCTGCTCCCGGAATTAGCGATTTCCTCGAGCGCATTATGCATTCGAACCTCGTCATCGCCATAATATTTCGGCGCGACCAGCCGCTCTGCCGTATCCGCGCCGACCACAAACGTAGTCCCCGGAAACAAGCGCGACTTGTCGACGAAGGTGGGCGCTCGCGTGAGTTCGACCGGCGACTTCCAGGCGAATTGCGCGAGCCGGTGTCTCACCGTCTCGCCCGCCAGTGGCGGCTTGTCGACGTTCGTGACAGAGATTTCGAACGCCAAGGGCTGCTGCCTGAGCTCTTCGGCGACCCGCGCCAGCAACACATGTCCCTCGTGCAGCGGGTTGAAAGAACCTGGGAGCAGCACTAAGGGCTGCGGCGCCGACAGCATCATTTGGCCATCAGGCTGGACGGTGACGCGATCGAGTTCACCCGCCAACAGCTGATCGATCGTATCCCCGGCCGTATCCCCTGCCGCGACCACCGTCTCCGCATAATGTTCATCCGCGTCAATGAGGCTGCGCGGCGACGGTGCGGTAATCCCGCATGCGCGGGCCAGCCACAGGACGATCGCGCGCGAAACGAGGTCTTCTTCAGCGGCGCGATCACGTCGGCCCTTCGCCATCACGCAAGTGCAGTGCGCAATGCCGGCGGAATTGGCGTATGCGATGTGAAATCGATGCTCGCCTTTACGCGGGCGGTCGCTCACCAGTGCCGCCGTCACGCCGAGGCCAACCAGATCGGTGCCCGCCGGCATGAGCCTGGCGGCGCGCGCGCGTGCGGTTCGCGCCATCGCGATTGCGGTGTCAGAACTGGATGCCTGTGCCGGCGCAAAGCCGAGAAACGTCGCGAGCGCCAGTCCATCGTAGGGAACCTGCGCCTCGATCAGCAGCCGAGAACCGCCGGGAACGCGAAGCAACTCCCCGATCGCCCCACTGCCGCCCCCGGTGATCGCGAGCGCAGCCTTGCGGCCGGACGCGTGCAATGTGGAGATCAGTTGTTGCCACGCGGCGTCCGACGGGCTCATGGTATGTGAGGTCCGAGGCTAGAAATGCCTCGCGAACGGTGAAAGACAGTTCGGACTGTGTCAACAGAGTTGCCTTGCGGAGGAAAACGATGAACGACCTGCCGCTGCGCCCGGCCGCCGAAATCGGCGCCGTCGAGGACCGGTTCTTCACCTTGCGCAATTTTCCGCTCACCAACGGCACGGTCATGCCCGAGGCGACGATCGCCTACGAGACCTATGGCCGGCTCGCGCCGCCCAATGGACCAAATGGCGGCCGCAACGCCATCCTGTGCACGCACGGCTACACCGCCAGCCACCATTTCGCCGGCCGTAACCCGGCAAACGGCAACCAGCCGGGCTCGTGGGACGGCCTGATCGGGCCGGGCAAGGCGATCGACACCGACAAATTGTTCATCGTCGCCTCGAACATGCTCGGCTCGTCCTTCGGCTCGACCAATGCCGGCAGCATCAACCCGCAGACCGGCGAGGCCTATGGCCCCGATTTTCCGAACATCACGATCCGCGACATCGTCGCCGCGGAGAAAGCCTTGCTCGACCATCTCGGCGTCCGCCACCTGGTCGCGGTCGCCGGTCCCTCCTATGGCGGCTACCAGGCGTTCCAATGGGCGGTCGCCTACCCCGATTTCATGGATGCGATCGTGCCGGTCAACACCGCGCCCTGGGCCTCGGTCAATACCGACAAGCAATTAGCCGAGTTGCAGGCGCGGCTCGGCAGCGATCCCGAATGGCATGGCGGCAGCTATTACGGCAAGGCGGCGTGCAAGACGGTGTTGACCGACATCCGGGTCGAGACACTGAAGCGCTACGGCATCGAGACCGCCCTGGCGCCGCGTTTTCCCGACCCGGCGGCGCGCGAGGCGGCGATCCGCGAGCAGGCCGCAAACTGGGCCGCCAAATGGGACGCCAACTCGCTGATCATCCTGCGCCGCGCCCTGCTCGGCTTCGACACCAGGCCGGATTTCGCCGGGATCAAGGCCAAGGTGCTCTACATCTTGTGCCGCACCGACGCGCTGTTCCCGCCGAAGATCGCGCCCGACGTCATCAAGGCCTTGACCGCGGCCGGGGTCGACGCGCGCTATTTCGAGCTCGACAGCGATCTCGGCCATTCCTCCAGCGGCCCCGAGCACGCCAAATGGTCGCCGGTGTTGCGCGAGTTCCTGGCGCCGCTGGTCGCCCGGCTGAACTGAGGCGCTTCGCCGGCGTCGTCTCGCCGCAACGTGTGGAGCGAGGCAAGCGCAATAGGGCCAAAACTCCTTCCGTTGCGGTTAGCCGCACCACCACCTTCAATGAAGTCTACGACGACAACGCCGTGGCGCGAGCCGCCGACCGCGATCAGCTTGCCGTGCAGCTCGGAATTATGTCTTCAAGCAGGGACGGTCAGCCTCGCCACGTCAAAATTGCACACGCGGGCGGTGTTGCCGCCGGCGATCCCCGGATCGGGGTCCGGGGCAGGCTTGGCCTGCTCGTCGTCCGGCACCCTGGTACGGAAAAATCTTAGACGTTGAAAACTCGCCTGCTTGATCAACATACTCGGGAGCACGGTCCGGCTCGTTAGCCTTGGCCAGTGTGTCGTAGGGCAGGTCAATGGTGGGCCAAAAAGCCATTTCGGGGGGAAAATGAAACAACTGAGCTTATTGGTTGTGGTGGTCGGCGCGCTGATTGGTTCGATGGCGTGGGGACAGCAACCGTTGAAGGCAGCGGGGCAGGACGCGAAGCCGTGGGTTTTCCACGATCAGAACGAGTTGTCGGGCGTGGCTGTCGATCTGACACGCGCAGTAAGCAAGCAAATCGGTGTTCCCATCGAGTATCAGCCGATGGTCTTCGCAGACCTCATCCCGGCGGTCGACAGCAGTAAGATTGACGTAATCGCCACGAATATGGCGATCACTCCGGAACGGGAACAAAAAGTTGACTTTAGCAGCCCGTACTACAATGCACTGCCTGAAGCCCTGGTCGTACAATCGAGTGACGCAACGCCTTACCGCGTGCTTGCAGACCTGAAGAGTCTGCCCGTGGGCGCACAGAAAGGCAGCATCCAACTAGCCTTACTGCAAAGAATCGGAGGCTTCTCGGAAGTTAGAACCTACGACACCCAGAAGGATGCTTGGGAAGCTGTAGCATCGGGTCAGATAAGGGCGACCATCATACCGGGGTCGAGACACGGTACGCGGCCAAAACCGGTGAGCTACCTCCTGGGGCGCGGGTAGTCGACACGTACCAGTCTGCGTCACCAAGGCCCAGGGCTGCATTCGCAGTGCGGAAGGGAAACCGTGAATTGCTCGAAAAGATAAACGCCGCGTTCGCCACGCTGGGAGTTGACGGTACGTTGAAATCGATCTTCAACAAATATGGGTTAAATTGGGCACCCCCGAAATGAAGGGGGGAGTACGTCATTCGCCACGGCCGCCAGCGCCGCCGCATACCGACGTGGTGCTTTTCGCGCTAACCTCACGAGCGCCGCCAGGCGGCTACGTACGAAGCTCTCGACGCCCGCGCTAACTCCACAGTCCAGCATCAGCGGCCTATACCGACCTGGTGCGCGAGGCCCACGACGAACTAGACCGGCGCAGGCGGAGCATCGCAGCCCGGCGGTGATGCCTCAGAGCCAATGGTCGCCGACTGCTCCACCAGATCCCGCAAAGGTTGTAATTATGACCGACCGCTAACTAACAGCGCTGGGTCCTTCTCCCCGGGAGGACCCAGCGGTAGCAGCGTCAGGTGACCAGAGGAGGACGCACAGGAACCTAGTTGAGATGGTATATCCTCGCAGCATTGCCGCCGGCGATCTTGGCCTTCTCCTCTTCGGTGCAGTCCGTCAGAACCTCCTCAATGATTTGCCGGCTCCTGGGGAAGGTGGACTCGACATGGGGATAATCTGAGCCCCAGAGGAGATTATCGATACCGATGATGTGGCGGTCGCGTATGCCCATCGCATCTTCCTGGAAGCCCGCAAACACGTTGCGGTGGAAATAGTCGCTGGGCAGCATGGCCTCCTTGAACCGATAGCGCTCTTGCTGAACGCGTTGGGTGTAGGTGTAGTCGATGCGGTTCAGGAAGTGCGGAATCCAGGACAGCTCATGCTCCACCGTGCCGACTTGGAGTTTTGGGTAGCGCTCAAAGACGCCGCTGAAGATCATCTCACCGAGGGACATCCGCACCCAGTGGTCGGCGTTGGCCAGGAAGGAGTTGCGGACCCGGTTGCGGTCCTCGAGCCCAAAATCCTGCCCTGGACCAGGCCGGTTGGTCGCGATGTGCATGCCAAGGGGAATATCCAGATCCTGGGCCGCCGCCCACAGCGGCTCGTACATCGGATTGTCGTACCCTTTCCCCTCGGGGGGATAGACGGTGATCATGCCGCCCGCCAGCCCCATCCTGGCACAGCGCTGCAGCTCCTTGATACCCTCCTGCACATCGTCCACGTTGATCATGGCGATGCCCTTGAGGCGCTTGGGCTCCCCGGCGCAAAACTCGGCGAGCCAGTCGTT
>Ga0210396_10004979_pt1 | contig 12918 bp, 23 predicted proteins | sample IncBWH17OmetaG_FD_155466 | JGI IMG/M metagenome (GOLD analysis project Ga0210396, IMG submission 155466) | Forest soil microbial communities from Barre Woods Harvard Forest LTER site, Petersham, Massachusetts, United States - Inc-BW-H-17-O ...
CGTGGATGGATCGTATCACGATGTCGATTCGAATGAGTTGGCGTTCAAGCTCGCGGCGATTTTTGCGATGAAGGATGCCTTTAAAAAAGGGCACTCGATCCTTCTCGAGCCAATCATGAAAGTGGAGTGTGTCACGCCCGACGAATACCAGGGCGATATCATGGGGGATTTAAATCGGCGACGCGGCCGCATCTTAAACATGGAGGCCAAAAATTTTGCGACAATCATTCATGCAGAAGTACCGCTTGCCGAGATGTTCGGTTACGCGACCGCGATCCGGTCGCTTTCCAAAGGGCGCGCTTCCTATTCCATGGAGCCATCTCATTTTGAACCTGTGCCCGCCCAGATCGTCGCGGCCGTTTTGGATCAGAAAGGAGCATAAATTATGGCGAATGGTCAACGCATCCGCATCCGCTTAAAAGGTTTTGACTACCGTATGCTGGACCAGTCTGCACTGGAGATTGTCGAGACGGCCAAGCGCACCGGCGCCAAAGTTGCCGGTCCGATTCCGTTGCCGACAAAGATTGAAAAATTCACGGTAAACCGTTCCCCGCACGTCGACAAAAAGTCGATGGACCAATTCGAAATGCGCACTCATAAGCGGTTACTCGATATTATCGAACCGACTGCCAAGACAGTGGACGAGTTGCGCAAGCTGAATCTCCCTGCCGGAGTCGACATCACTATCAAGATTTAATGGTTGTCCCAAAAAGAGAATGAAGATTGGACTTTTAGGTAGAAAAATCGGGATGACGCGCGTCTACGACGCGAGCGGGAAAGCTACCCCCGTAACGGTGATCGAGGCGGGCGGCAACACCGTTGTCCAGGTCAAGAATACGGACACCGACGGCTATAGCGCGGTGCAGGTGGGGTTTGATTCACAGAAAGAATCGCGCGTCACCAAACCGTTGATCGGGCATTTCAAGAAGGCTAATTCGGAGCCCAAGAAATTCGTCAGAGAGTTTCGGCTGCCGGATGGAACGAAAGTGGACGGTGATCTCAACATCGGCGTGAACCAATTTCAGCCGGGCGAATTTGTGGACGTAATTGGTCGTTCAAAAGGAAAGGGTTTTCAGGGCGTGGTGAAAAAGCATGGTTTTGCTGGTCAACCAGCCGCCCACGGATCCAAAACGCATCGCCGAAACGGTGCGATCGGAAATCGGTCAACCCCGGGACGTGTCTGGCGAAACATGGGAATGCCCGGACACATGGGGGACGATCGGGTAACCGTTCAGAACCTGCGCATCGTTCAAGTACGCCCGGAAGAGAATGTCATTTTGGTTTGCGGGGCGGTCCCGGGGTCGAATGGAAGCTACGTTGTCGTCCGGCCTGCCAAGAAAAGACAGGATCCCGACGGAGGGAAAGCAGAATGAGCGCGACCGTTTTGACAATTGCTGCTGCCAAAGAGGCAAAGATCAATGTTATCGAAAACGGGCGCGGTACCCAAGCCCTCCATGACGTCGTTGTTGCTTTGCGGGCCAACCGAAGGAGCGGCAGCGCAAATACGAAGACCAAGGCTGAAGTTGCGTATTCCGGCAAGAAGCCTTGGCGCCAGAAAGGCACCGGCCGCGCACGCGCCGGTTATGCCTCGTCGCCGGTCTGGGCGGGTGGTGGTGTAGTTTTCGGCCCGAAGCCGCGGGATTATTCGAAGAATGTTCCCAAGAACGTCAAGCGTCTCGCTTTGCTGAAGGCGCTCAGTTCCAGGATCGTGGCGGGCGACGTGTTGATTGCCGAGGAGATCAAGGTGGCAACGCCGAAAACCAAGGATTTCGTCTCTTACCTGAAGTCCCAAACTGAAGCGCGGAAGGTTCTTTTAATCGCCACGCAATTTGATGAGACCACCTACAAAGCTGCGAGGAATATTCAACCCGTCCTGTTGAACACTGCGGCCGAAGTAAATACGGAACAGTTGCTTCAGTTCCAAAAAATCATCGTGACCAACGAAGCGTTGGCCAAACTAGCGGAAAGGTTGGGATGAACGAACCGACGAATCTGATTCACAATATCCGCCTGACCGAGAAGGCCAGCTTGCTCGGAGAAAAGCATAATCAATACGTTTTTCGGGTCGATCCGCGCGCGAACAAGCTCCAGATCAAGCAGGCGATTCAGGAAATTTTCGGCAAGAAAGTTGTCCGCGTCAATACCGCCCAATACGCCGGGAAAAAGAAACGGGAGCGCCGCGCCGATTTTGGCAGGCGCCCGCACTGGAAGAAAGCGATCGTCACGCTCGCTAAAGGGGAGAAGATTGATCTCGTCTAGCAGGAAACCGGAACCATGGCACTAAAGAACTTCAGACCGCTCACTCCGACGCAGCGTTTTAAGCAAACGCCGGGGTTCGAAGAGATCACCAAGGACAAGCCGGAGAAATCTCTGCTCGAGCCGCTCAAACGGTCAGGTGGACGCAACAACACGGGACGCCTGACTTCGCGACACATCGGAGGCGGCCACAAACGGAAATATCGAGTCATTGATTTTAAGCGGAAACTTCGTGATGTCGCGGCGACAGTCGAAGCGATCGAATACGATCCCAACCGTTCCGCGCGCATTGCTCTGCTCCTGTATCCCGGGGGTGAGAAGAGCTACATCCTGGCGCCGACCGGGCTGAAGGTCGGAGCGAAAGTGATGGCCGGTGAGAAGGTGGCCCCGGACCTTGGAAACGCTCTGCCGCTGAAAGCAATCCCCCTAGGAACAGCCGTTCATAATGTCGAGATTATTCCCGGCAGAGGCGGCCAGGTGGCTCGAAGTGCCGGTCAGCAGGCAATTTTGAGCAACCGCGAAGCAGGCTATGCGCTTGTCCGTATGCCGTCGGGCGAGATTCGACGGATTCATGAGAACGCGTACGCGACGATTGGACAGGTTGGCAACGTCGAACATATGAACGTTTCGAGCGGTAAAGCGGGACGCAGTCGTTGGCTAGGTCGGCGTTCGCACGTTCGGGGTATGGCGATGAACCCGATCGATCACCCGATGGGTGGCGGCCAGGGAAAGAGCAAGGGAGGCGGCGGCCGGCATCATCCTGTGAGCCCTTGGGGTCAGTTGTCCAAAGGATTTAAAACCCGCCGTAAACATAAGCCGAGCGATTCGGTGATCATCGAGCGCCGGAAGAGCAGGAAAAAGACGAAGTAAATTATGTCCAGATCGTTAAAAAAAGGTCCGTTCGTGGACGTTAAGCTCCTCGAAAAAGTCGAGAAAATGAGTAACGCCACCGGCGCGAAGAGGCCGATCAAGACCTGGTCGCGTCGATCGATGATTACACCTGACTTTGTGGGTCACACTTTCCTAGTGCATAACGGCAAGATTTTTAACTCGGTGTTTGTGACGGAAAATATGGTTGGGCATAAGCTGGGCGAATTTTCACCTACCCGAACCTTCAAGAAACATGGTGCCCATACCGCCAAGGTGGCGAAGTAAGGAGCGTCTGGTTCCGACGTATAAGTAATGCAGGTAACATCGACATACCGATTTGCGCGAATCTCGGCGTTCAAGGCGCGCGAAGTGACGCGGGAAATACAGGGTCATTCAGCCTCGGAGGCCCTGGACCTGTTGGCATTCAGTCCGAAAAAGGCGGCTCTACTCGTCAAAAAAACGTTGAAAAGCGCGATCGCCAACGCGGAAAACAATGCCGAGCTCCGGGTGGACACTCTGCTGGTCAAAGAGGCGGTTGTCGGAGAAGGCCCAACCTTTAAAAGGTTTCGCGCCCGGGCGCGAGGGGGTGCCAGTCCGCTCCGGAAACGGACCAGCCATATCCGGATCGTACTGAGCGACGAATTCGTGCCGAAGACGCCGGAGAAACGTCCAAAGAAGCGTGTGAGCGGCCAGAAGACGAGGGCGAAAGGCTTATCCGGGAAGGAACCGGCCGCCAGTAAAGCGATTTCAAGCGAGGGTGCACCGAAGAAAGTCGACGAACCAACCGGCTCCAGCGAGCCAACAAGCGAAACCAAGCCGGCAGAAGAGAAAGAGTAAGTATGGGACAGAAAGTTAATCCGATTGGATTTCGACTTGCGCTGAACAAAGATTGGCGGTCGCGTTGGTATGCGTCCACGAAGGAATTCCCGGAATTTCTGCATGCCGATCTGAAGATCCGCCGTTTTGTGAAGCAGAAACTTTCGATGGCTGCGGTTTCGAAGATCGTGATCGAACGCGCGTGGAACAGTATCCGAGTGACAATATTCACCGCCCGCCCGGGTATCGTGATTGGTCGCAAAGGTGCCGAGATAGAGAAGATGACCGAAGAAATCACGCGGATGTCCGGCGGGAAACAGGTCAAGATTGATATCCAGGAGATCAAGACTCCAGAATTGGACGCACAGTTGGTTTCCGAAAATGTCGCGTTGCAGATCGAGCGCCGTATTTCGTTTCGCCGGGCGATGAAGAAGGCAGTGCAAACGACGATGGATTTCGGGGCGTTGGGCATTAAAATCCGTTGTTCTGGCCGGCTCGGCGGTGCGGAGATTTCACGTGCCGAATGGTATCGCGAAGGGAAAATACCGTTGCACACGCTGCGTACCCCGATCGACTACGGATTTGCCGAGGCGAACACTGTCTACGGCAAAATCGGTGTGAAATGCTGGATCTGCAGGCCGGAACCTGTGGTCGACCAGCAGTCGCAGAAGAGAGAGGGGTCACATGAACCAGCCCCAGCCTCCAGATAATTTTTACCCGGGAGATATCGTATGCCATTGATGCCAAAGAGAGTGAAGTACCGTAAGACGCAGCGAGGCAGTCGCACTGGCAACGCCACCCGAAACATCTCGATTGCCTTTGGTGAATACGCTTTGCAGACGCTCGATCGTGCGTGGATAACCAACACCCAGATCGAAGCGGCTCGTGTGGCGTTAACGCGCAACATGAAAAGAAAAGGGAAGCTTTGGATCAAAATTTTCCCGGACAAATCGGTAACCAAGCGGCCGCCGGAAACTCGAATGGGAAAGGGCAAAGGCAATCCAGAGTTCTGGGTCGCGACGGTGCGTCCCGGCAACATTCTTTTTGAACTGGACGGCGTGACAGAATCGGTTGCTCGGGAGTCGTTGCGGCTGGCCGCAACAAAGCTCCCGATCAAAACGCGGTTTATCAGCCGGCAGCGTGCGATCGTTTCGTAGCTGTGGAGAATTGAGCCATGAAAATCAAGGAATTACGGGAATTGAGCAGCGAAGAGCTTGTCGCTCGACGTTACGTGCTGCGAAAGGACGCCTTTAATCTCCGTCTGCAACAGCAGACCGGCGCGATGGAGAAACCGAGCGTGATCCGGATTAGTCGCAGAGAGGTTGCCCGGATCGAAACGATACTGTCGGAGCGTGCCAGGAAATCGGCGGCTGACCCGGCCTCCGCGTCGTCCGCAGGAGTTAGAAAGTCAAAATGAGTGAAGAGACTGTAAAAGCTGAAGATACTGCCACAGCGGCCGAGGACGCCGGTTTGTCGGACGATCGCACTGCGACGTCCGAAACACCGGTCGTTGCACCGCAGCAGTCTGAAATTTCGAAGCGGCATCTTCGGAAAACCCGCGTTGGCCAGGTCGTTTCCAATAAGATGGAAAAAACGATCGTGGTAGCGGTGGTTCGGCGAGTCCCGCACGCAAAGTTCGGAAAAATTGTCAAACGAACCAAGAAATTGTATGCGCACGACGAGAAAAACCAGTGTTCGATTGGGGATTTGGTGCGTGTCGAAGAAACCCGACCCTTGAGTCGCTTGAAACGCTGGCAACTGGTCGAGGTATTAAAGCACTAATTTGGAAAGGCTTAGACCATGATCCAGATTCGTTCCAGGTTAGATGTAGCCGACAATACCGGTGCGCGCATGGCGACCATGATAGGGGTCATCGGCAAACAGACTCCATACGCCTCGATTGGGGATGTCATCACGTGCAACGTCAAGGAAGCGTCGGCGAATGGCACCGTAAAAAAGGGTGAGGTTGTTCGTGCGGTCGTGGTTCGAACGAAGCAACCCGTAAAACGAGACGATGGTTCCTACCTGCGATTTGATAACAATGCCATTGTCATTATCGACAAGGATCTGAATCCGAGAGGGACACGTATCTTCGGGCCAGTGGCGCGAGAGTTGCGCGAGAAAAATTTCATGAAGATCATTTCGCTCGCTCCGGAGGTGCTATGAGCAAGTTGCGATTTCACGTGAAAAAAGGGGACGAAGTCAAGGTGATCTCCGGCAACCATCAAGGAGCGTCCGGGAAGGTATTGGCGGTTTTACCCAAGAAACAGCAAGTATTAATCGAGGGAGTGCGCATGATCAAAAAGACGCAGCGCAAATCGCAGGATAGCCCTAACGGAGCGATTATCACTCGTGAAGGCCCGATTCACATCTCGAATGTGAAACTGGTGGAAACTCGTTCCGCCAAGCCAGCAAAAAAGAATCGGGGAGATTAAAAGATGCAAGCAGAACTATACAAGGAGTACCTGACCAAAGTGGTACCAGCACTGAGCGAGAGCCTGGGCTACAAGAATGTTTTCCAGGTGCCGAAGGTGCACAAGGTGGTGGTGAACACCTGCATCCCGGCTCAAGGCGCCGATCTCAAACAGGCCCTTGAAGATGCGAAGAAGGAGCTTGCGGTGATTACGGGCCAGAAGGCGGCAGAAACGAAATCGAAAAAGAGCATCTCCAATTTCAAGCTTCGGAAGGGACAGGCCATCGGAGCAAAGGTAACATTGCGCGGAGATCGGATGTACGAATTCCTGGAGCGCCTCATTAAGATGGCGTTGCCGCGAATTCGAGACTTTCGCGGAGTTTCTCCCAAGGCATTTGATGGCCACGGCAATTACACGCTGGGTGTCCACGATCAATCGATTTTCCCCGAAGTGGACCTCGACAAAATTAAGCGCAACGTGGGGTTTGACGTCACGATTGTTACAACGGCGAGAACGAACGAGGAGGCCAAGGCGCTGCTGACCGAGTTAGGCATACCGTTCAGCGACAAGAAGCAACCCACAAAAGCTTCGCCTCAGGAGAATAATTGATGAGTAACCTTTCAGACCCGATTGCAGATTTTCTGACACGCCTCCGCAATGCGGCCCGGGCGCACCGGGGCGACGTGTCCGCGCCTTATTCCCGAATAAAAGAAGAGATCGCTCGAATCTTGAAACGGGAAGGATACATCTCCGAATTTGAAATCGATACGCAAACCAAGCCCGCTCAAATTAAGGTGACCATGAAGTTCGTGAATCGTACTCCAGCGCTGACCGGTCTCAAACGGGTTAGCAAGCCTGGTCTGCGGAAATATGTCGGTTCAGCCGATATTCCGCGGGTGCTTGGAGGGATGGGCGTTGCGATCCTTTCGACGTCACGGGGGATTATTACCGGTCGCGAAGCTCGAAAAGAACGAGTAGGCGGCGAATTGTTAGCGCTCGTTTGGTAAGGAGGTTTCGCATGTCTCGTATCGGTAAAAAATCGATCGATATTCCTGAAAAAGTAAAATTGGCTGTTTCCGATACTGGCTCGATCAAAGTGGAAGGTCCGAAGGGCAAGTTGGAGTGGATTTTACCGGGTTCGATCAAGCTTCGGGTCGAGGGCAAACAAGCGGTTCTGGATCGGAATACCGAGACCAGAGCGGTCAAGGCGTTGCATGGGCTTTCGCGCAGTTTGGTTTATAACATGGTCGTCGGTGTGAGTCAGGGTTTCCAAAAAGGCCTTGAAATTCATGGTGTCGGATTTCGCGCACAGGTGCAGGGGAAAAATTTGAACTTGAGCATTGGGTTCTCGCATCCGGTGGTGTTTGCGATTCCGGACGGGATCAAGATCACCGTTCAGGAAAACACCAAGCTTTTGATCGAAGGAATCGACAAACAATTGGTGGGCCAGGTCGCCGCCGACATTCGTTCGTACTATCCTCCGGAACCTTACAAAGGGAAGGGGATCCGGTACGCCGGCGAACAAATTCTCCGTAAGGAAGGCAAGACGGTCCAGTAACAACGATGCAGGCAGACAGAGAGAACCGGTCTGTTCTTAGAGAATAAAATGGAAACGATTGATCGCATTAAGATCCGACATCAACGAATTCGCCGGCGCGTAACCGGGACTGCGGAGCGTCCGCGTCTCGCGGTGCATTTCTCCGGGCAGCACATTTATGCGCAAGTGATCGATGATTCTGCCGGCAAGACTGTGGCCGCCGCTTCAACGGTGGAATCGGGTTTGAAAGGGAAACGCAGGACGAACGCCAACGTCGAGACGGCGGGAAAAGTGGGTGCTCTTGTCGCGGAGAGAAGTTTAGAGAAGAACATCAAAGCTGTGGTATTTGACCGGGGAGGTTTTACTTACCATGGGAAAGTGAAGGCGTTGGCCGATGCGGCACGCGCCGGTGGGTTGGAGTTTTAGCGCAAATTTGGTGGGAATCGGACAAGGACCTACTCCTCCTCCCCCCACCACAAAGATATATATGGCTGACCAAAGAAATCGTCGTAACGACAGTTCGGGTGATCGGGGTGGGCAAAAAGGCGACACGACCGAGAAAGTGGTGTTCATCAACCGCTGCGCGAAGGTGGTCAAAGGTGGACGCCGTTTCAGTTTCAGCGCGTTAATCGTCGCCGGCGACCACAAGGGACGCGTGGGATACGGCTTCGGGAAAGCGAATGAGGTTTCGGAGGCGATACGCAAAGCATCCGAATCCGCCCGGAAATCGATGGTTTCTGTGGCGGTCTACGAAAACACCATCCCGCATGAAGTGATTGGGGAATTTGGCGGCGGGCGAGTTCTATTGCGGCCCGCTTCTCCCGGTACCGGCGTCATTGCCGGCGGCGGTGTGAGGGCCGTGGTGGAAGCGGCGGGCATCAAAGATGTCCTGGCGAAATCGCTGGGTTCCAGTAATCACGCGAATGTAGTTAAAGCCACCATCGAAGCTTTGCGAGGGCTCCGGCGCCGCCAGGATATCCTCAGACTTCGCGGTAAGGAAACCAGGTAGGAACGCGCTTCTGCGACTTCGACGAAAGGCGATCAAAACAACTCGGACGCGCAGAAGCGCGTCCCTACCGAGATTTTACTATTTATGCGGTTACACGAATTAAAGCCTCGCCCTGGATCAAAGCACCGGGTGAAACGGCTCGGATGCGGCGAAAGTTCCGGTCACGGAAAAACCAGCGGTAAAGGTCATAAGGGACAGAAGGCGCGCTCGGGGGGAAGCATCCGGCTGGGGTTCGCAGGCGGTCAGATGCCGCTCATCCGGCGGTTGCCAAAGCGAGGATTCAATAACGCGGCGTTCAAGACCACGTACGCACTGGTGAATCTGGGTGACCTCGAGCAGTTCGAAGAGGGCGCACAGGTGACGGAGCAAGTCTTGCGCGAAAAAGGGCTCGTGAACGGAAGATTTGACGGTTTGAAGATTCTGGGGCGTGGCGAACTCACCAAAAAGTTGACTGTCGAAGCCGACAAATTCAGCGAAACCGCGCGGCAGGGAATTGAAAAGGCCGGAGGATCGGTGGTAATTCGCGGTTAATCTCCAGTCGTTCGCCGCCATGATTTCCGCATTCACGAATATCTTCAAAATTCCGGAGCTGCGGCAACGCATTCTGTTCACGGTCGCAATGCTGGTCATCGTTCGAGCCGGCGCGGCAATCACGATTCCGGGAGTCAATGCCCACGTCTTGAACGAATGGTTTCAGACCTCGATGTCGAAATCGGCGGGTGGCGGTGTGGCTGCCCTTTTCAATATTTTTGCCGGAGGCGCACTGGAGCATTGCGCTATTTTTTCCCTTGGGATTATGCCGTACATCAGCGCATCCATCATGATGCAGCTGCTCACCGCGGTTATACCGCGCCTGAACAAGCTGGCTCGTGAGGATGGCGGCCGGCAAAAGATCACTCAGTACACCCGGTACGTGACCCTCGCCCTTTGTATTTTTCAAGGGTATCTGCTTGCCGTCTCGATGCAGAATCCTTCCTCAAATCCTTTCTTACAGGGGATCGATGCGGTGACGGCGCGGCTCGGACCGCTGGTGGAGAATCCCGGTCTCGGTTTTCAGATTGTTGCCACGATGACGTTAAGTGCGGGAACGATGTTCCTGATGTGGGTGGGCGACCAGATTACCGAGCGGGGGATCGGCAACGGAACGTCGTTGATTATCACGGTTGGAATTGTAGCATCCCTGCCGGGCGCTTTGGTGCAGGTGTGGAACACCTTCGTGCCTACCGGCGGTGCACCGAGCCGGGTCAGTCCGATCGTCCTGGTTTTGATGATCGCGTTTCTGGTTCTGGTGGTTGCTTCCGTCATTGCTCTGACGCAGGGACAGCGGAGGGTTAGCATCCAATACGCTAAACGTGTGGTCGGCCGGAAGGTTTATGGCGGTCAGACGCAATATCTGCCTTTGAAAGTCAACTCTGTTGGTGTGATGCCGTTGATCTTTGCCCAGGCAATCCTGCTTTTTCCTTCGACAATTCTGAGCATGGCATTCCGAAATCAGGAATGGGCGGTCACACTTTCCAACGCTCTGGCGGTAGGTGTCTGGCATTACGCTTTGACCGGGGCTCTGATATTTTTCTTCAGCTATTTCTGGGTGGCGATTCAGTTTCAGCCAACCCAGATCGCGGATGATCTGAAAAAATATAACGGCTACATTCCCGGTTATCGACCAGGGAAGCCGACCGCCGAATTTCTCGAGTATACTTTGACTCGCTTGACTTTCGCGGGCGCGCTCTTCCTGACGATCATTGCGGTGATCCCGGAAACCATGATCACCTGGCTTGGCGTACCGAGGATGACTGCGCGATTTTTTGGCGGAACGAGCCTCTTGATTATCGTCGGCGTCCTTCTGGACACGATGCGGCAGGTGGAAACGCACCTGATTCAGCGGCACTACGATGGGTTTTTGCGGAAAGGGCGCATCCGGGGTCGCTTCGAGCGCGTCGCCGGCGGAACGGGCAAAGTGGTGAAAGAAGGGGTCCTTTTGTGGATGTGGCTGGCTTTCGCGCTGTTGGCTGTTGCGGGTGTGGCGGTCTCCATATTTGTCAACCAGAGATAAAACGACTGGGGTGAAGAGGCGAATTTCTTCTAGGGCCGCCAGCTTCCGGCAAAGGGACTGAGGCAGAGTTGATCCAGCAGCGGTTTGGCATCCCGGCCACTTCGACCGGAGCGATCCTTCGAGCAGAGGCCAGGAACGGAGCTCCGGTTGGGGTTGAGGCTGCCAAGATCATTAGCACGGGCAGCCTGGCGCCGGACGAAATGGTTTTGCAGTTGGTGGCGGCTTGGCTCGATAAGATTGATGGTACTTTTTTATTCGATGGTTTTCCTCGAACGGTGAGGCAAGCCGAACAATTCGAGGTATTGCTTTGCGAGCGTCGGCAAGCGCTCGATTTAGCAATTTTGCTGGAACTCCCTGAACCGGTCATTCAAGTGCGGATGTTGCGTAGGTTGACTTGTTCCAATTGCGGGAAAGTGATCAGTATTGGGCGGCATGTTCGAGAAGCGAATAATCCGTGTCCAAACTGTGGCGGCAAACTCGAAGCCCGCGATGATGATAACGTCGGTGCATTGGCGCGCCGGATGCACGAGTATAGGGAGAAAACTGTTCCGGTGACAGACTTTTACGATAGACGAGGTATATTGGCGCGCGTCGACGCCAGTCGTGCGGGGGAATCAGTTTTTAAGGACGTAAGCGAACTAATTATCGCATGATCCCAATCAAGACACCGCAGGAAATTGACAGGATGCGAGCCTCCTGCAAGCTGGCAAGTGCCATTCTTGAACGGCTTTCCGCGATGCTCTGTCCGGGGATCACCACGAAAGACGTGGATCATACCGGCGCGAAGCTGATGGCAGAAGCCGGCTGCAGAAGCGCCTTCCTCGGCTACAGACGGTTCCCGGGCCACATCTGCATTTCGGTGAACGATGAGGTGGTTCACGGAATCGGCGGCTCCCGACGGATTCAATATGGGGATGTCGTAAAACTGGACATCGGCGTCGTCTTGGACGGTTTCGTAGGCGATACAGCGGCCACCATCCCGATCGGGTTAGTGAGCGATGATGTGCAACGGCTCCTTTCTGTCACTGAGGATGCGCTGAGCAAAGGGATAGAAAATGCGCGCGAAGGCCGGCGCCTGAACGAGGTCTGTGCAGCAATTCAAGACGAAGTCGAATCGAACGGATTCAGTGTGGTCAAGGAATTCGTAGGCCATGGTGTCGGCCGGCACCTTCATGAGGAACCGCAGATCCCGAATTATCGGACCCCGGGCGCCACGGCAAAGCTTAAAGCTGGAATGACCCTGGCGATCGAGCCGATGGTTAATATGGGCCGCGCGGCAGTAAAAGTTCTGGATGACGAATGGACCGTTGTTACGGCCGACCATCTGCCCTCCGCGCACTTTGAACACACCGTTTTAGTGACGAAAGGTGAACCAGATATTTTGACATGGCGCGAAAAGACGTCATCGAAGTTGAGGGCAAGGTAGTCGAGTTGCTGCCCAATACGATGTTTCGGGTGGAGCTACCCAACGGACATCGGATTCTGGCCCATATCTCCGGAAAAATGCGACTGCATTTCATTCGGATCTTGCCAGGAGATAAAGTTATGCTAGAGATGTCCCCTTACGACTTGACGAAAGGCCGAATAACCTTTCGGCAAAAGTGAGACTATTTTGAAAGAGAAACGCTCCTGAGAGGGTATCTCCTCGGGTTGCGTTTTTTTGTCCCCTGAGGACGAATTTGGATGAAAGTGCGACCATCTGTAAAGCGGCTCTGTGAGAGCTGCAGGATTATAAAAAGAAAGAATGTGGTCCGTGTGGTTTGTAAGAATCCACGGCACAAACAGCGACAGGGCTGAGCCGCATGGATTAACCAATTGCGACTGGTTATCCTATTCGGCGAGCCCCAAAAATTGGATATGCCTCGAATACTTGGAGTTGATATACCTGGAGATAAGCGGATCGAAGCTTCGCTGCCGTACATTTATGGCATCGGGCCCAAAACCGCTAAAAAGATCCTTGAGC
>Ga0210396_10004980_pt1 | contig 12913 bp, 8 predicted proteins | sample IncBWH17OmetaG_FD_155466 | JGI IMG/M metagenome (GOLD analysis project Ga0210396, IMG submission 155466) | Forest soil microbial communities from Barre Woods Harvard Forest LTER site, Petersham, Massachusetts, United States - Inc-BW-H-17-O ...
TTTCTCGTTCCTTCACACCGAAGCACATCCCGGCACCGCCACAGTCAGGCTGGCCGCTCATTTGATTTCCGACCCTTGACGCCAGCAGACCCGCCACCTAGAATCCTTCACATCCAAGGTTTCCCGCGCAAGAAAGCGATCCATGAGCCAACGCGTCCGCATTTTCGTCGTGCTGGCCTTCGTCATTCCTCTCTTGGTGCCAGTCGCCATGGCGCAGAAGCCCCCGGCTCCGCCTCCTGCCCCTTCCCCGCCAACTTCAAACCCGGGCCGCCCTGCAAACTCCCCGTTCCCCAATTCGGCGCCAGGTCAACCGTCAACCGAACTCGTAATGTTTCTCCAGGGACGCATTGCCACCAGCGACAGCACACCGGTCCCAAACGATATGATGGTTGAGCGGATTTGCAACAACAAGGTGCGCCAACAGGTGTACGCGTCCCCCGGTGGCGATTTCAGCATGCAGTTGGGGGCGAATCCCGGTAACTTCCTTGACGCCAGCGCCGAACCGGCTTCGCCATCCAGCGCAACTCGCGACACTCAGGTTACGGGAATCCCGCGAAGCGAGTTGAGGAATTGCGAATTACGCGCCTCGAGCCCCGGCTTTCTTTCCAACGATATCAGCCTCATTGAGCTCGACACATTCGGCGAAAATATCAACGTCGGCGTTATCGTCGTGCAGCGAACTGCAAAGGTCAAAGGCACCACGCTGAGCGCCGCCCCTTACCAGGCGCCAAACGATGCCAGGCGGGCTTACGAAAAGGGCCTGAAGGCCGAACAGAAAGCCAATCTTGCCGGTGCGCGCAAGTATTTCGAAACCGCCGTGGCGATTTATCCAAAGTACGCGGTCGCCTGGTTTCAGTTGGGTAACGTTTTGCAAAAAGAAAAGCAGATCGAGGCCGCTCGCAACGCGTTTACCCGGGCCACGGCCATCGATAGCCGGTTCCTATCGCCTTACCTCTCGCTCGCGTCCATCTCCTTTCAGGAAGAAAATTGGCCGGCACTCCTGGCTCTTTCCAATCACATCCTGGCCCTCGATACCATGAATCAAACCGCCGCCACTTCTTTCATCGTGGATCTCGATCCGATCAATTACGCCGATGCCTATTTCTATAATGCGGCCGCGAATTTCCAGCTCAACCACTTCGAACAGGCTCAAAAGAGTGCACTCAAGGCGGAACACATCGCCTTCCCCCGTCGTTACCCGCAGGTTCATCTTTTGCTGGGAGAAATCTTCGCTCGAAAAAGCGACTATGCCACCGCGATTATGGAGCTCAACACCTACCTGGAGCTAGCTCCGCATGCCCCAAACGCGGATCAGGTGCGCCTGCATCTCGCAAAATTGCAGCAGCTCAATGACTCGGCAAAAAGCACTGAAAAGCCCGCTTCCATGTAAACAAATTAAACTAACGGACAGGTGCCCCAGGTGCCGGTTTTGCACCTGGCTCTTGGGCTGAAGTTTCCTTCGCGTTCTCCCGCATAGCAATGGGCGCTTTTTGCGGGGCATGGGATCCGCTTTTCGCTTGCGGCCTGCATTCCGGCGAAGATGACGACAAAGCCGAAGCATTTCCAAAAAGACGGTTTCAGAGGCGCGAGCGATTGCATCAAAATCGCCGCGAATAAAGTGCACACTACCTTCGGCCAGAAGAGTTATCGGAAATCAGCGATTACAATGCCATCTTGCCGGTGGCCGGCATCAGATCCCAGGCGCGCCAGAACGCCTGCATCTCTCCTGGCGTTCCGAGCGACACGCGGATGTATTTGTCCAGCACCGGGTACTTCGGCCCGATCAGGATGTGGTTTCTCTTGAAATAGTCGATCACTTCGTCCGGCGATCGCATCGGATTCATCATCACGAAATTGGCCTGCGTCTCGATCGCGTAAAGCTTGCGCGTGTTCGCCTGGTGCATGAACTCCTGCCGGTCGTCGGTATTCCGCTTGATCCCCAGGCGCACATAATCGACGTCATCCAGCGCGGCCGATGCGGCTCGGGCCGAGACCACGCTCACGCTCCAAGTCGGAAAGCCCGCCTGCAACCGCTTCCCCATCTCCGGCGTTGCAACCGCGTACCCGATCCGCATCCCCGCCAGCCCGTAGATTTTCGAAAACGTGCGCGACACGATGATCCGCGGATCGTCGAAATGCCGGTCCAGAAACGACTCGTACGCCGTATTCGGCGCAACAAAATGGTGATACGCCTCGTCGATCAGTACCGTCACATCCGAAGGCAGCTTGCCGACAAACTCCTCAATCTCTTTTCGCGGCGTCAGCGTCCCCGTCGGATTGTTCGGATTCACGATATACACCAATCCCGTGGATGTGCGCGCGGCATCCAGCATCGCCGGCAAGTCGTGCTCATATCGCTTGTTCAGCGGGATGGTCGCCACTTCAATGCCCGCCGCCTGCGCCAGTTTTCCGAGCGAAGGAAACGTCGGCCCCGCCTGCACCAGCTTCTTGCCAGGCTTCAGGAACGCCAGCGCGGCCATTCCCAAAATTTCGCCGGAACCGCAGCCAAGCACAATCTGTTCGCTTTTCACGTTGTGAAGCGTGGCGAGTTTCCCCACCAAGGTTTCATATTCCGTCCGCGGATAACGATTGCTGCTCGTCACCGCTTCGCGCAGCGCCGCCAGCACTTTTTCCGAAGCCCCGTACGGGTTTTCATTGCGATAGAGCAGCACCGGATCGGCCGCCGTTGCCACTCGTACCGGCTGATCCGCGCCTGCAAAACTCTCACGCGCTACCTCGGGCCCGGCAGCGTGCGAAAAGCCGCGAAGCGTCGGCGCCGCCGCGCCCACAACCGCACCAACGCCGATCTGACGAAGAAGTGTTCTGCGTGAAACGGACATGAGGACCCCCTAGGTTACATGGCCGACAGTCACACTACGAGCGCGCGCAACCGCGGCATTGGCCGGTATTCTACTGTGTTGTCTTTGAAAATGGTTAGACTTACTTGTTGGCTATACGCTTTCCCGCAACCTATGTCCGTGACGGGAAGCGTGGTTCTGCCCGTTGCGGGCAAACGCGGCAACGTTAATTCCCGGCTCCAGCCGGCACGCCGCACCCGTCCAGGGAATTCTTCAAACTCAAGATCATCTGCACCGCGCACTGCTCGCCGATCGAAGTGTTCAGCAGCGTGTGAAATACCGAATGCTCCGGCCATTCCACGTGAAAATACTTGCGGATAAAATCCGCCCGCTCCTTGTCCACGGAGTCCACCAGGACCTCCGCCTCTTCCGCCGTCTTGCCGCGTGCCAGCAACCTCCGCACTTTGTCTTCCCGCGGAGCGTACAGATACACCCTCAGCGTATCCTCTCGTTCGCGCAGAAAACGTTGCGAGCCTCTTCCCACGATCACTCCATTGCCGTCTTTCGCCGCGTGCAATACCACTTTTTCCGTCAGCTTTAAGATCGTCTCGCTGTCCACCATGTTCAGCTTGTGCGCGTTCAGGCTCCCTTCGTAGCTCCCCCGCAGAAACGATTTGAACAGCCGGTAATACAGCGGGTCGGTGCGCTCCTCGCGGACTTCCACCACCGACTTCGGGCAATTTGCAAGCCGCGCAATCTCCTCCGTCAGTTGGTGGTCCCAAAGCTTCCACTCCAACCGCTTCGCAAGCGTCGCGGCGATTTCTCCCCCGCCGCATCCATACTCCCGTTCAATCGTAATGATTCTGATCATGGCGTCACCCGGGCCCCGCTATTAAATCGAACCGCTATCCATCCTCGCTCATCACGCTTCCTCTAATCCACAATAATTCTTCCACCGCCGCCGGGATCGTTCTTCTTCAGCAGAAACGCCAGAAAAAACATGATCCCCGCTCCCACCGCCAGCACCATGAACGTATCCACGTACGCCAGGCTCGCCGCTTGCGCCTGCACGGAATCGTAGATCCTCGCATACGCCTGCGCAATCGCGTCCGGCTTGCTCAGCCCGCCCGCGTGCTGGATCTGTTCGGCAAGGCCGTTTAGCGAATTCTGGAAATTGGGATTATCAGGCCGCGTGTACTCCACCAGCCTCGCCTGATGCAGTTGCGAGCGCCGCGCGATCAGCGTCGTCACCAGCGACGTCCCCACGCTGCTTCCCATATTCCGCATGAAGTTCACGATTCCCGCCACCGCGTTGTTCTTCTCCGGCGCAATCCCGATGTACGCCACCAGCGTGATGGGCACGAACAGAAACCCAAGCCCGATCACCTGTGCGATCCGCAACAGCGTCGCCGCCCGAAAACTGATCAACAGGTCAATTCGCTTGGTCGAATAAAACATCGCAATACTCAACAAAAACCACCCCAGCGCGATCAGGTACCGCGCCTGCACTTTTGTCGTCAGCTTGCCCATGATGGGCATCTCCATCAGCAGCACAAGCCCTCCCGCGGAAAGAGCCAGCCCGGCCAACTGCGATGTGTACCCCAATAGCGTCTGCAAGAATTGCGGCATCAACACCAGCGCGCTGAACAACAGTATCCCCAGCGTGAACATCATCAGGCACGCGCTCGCAAAATTAAAGCTCTTGAACATCTTCACGTCGATGATCGGGTTCTTTTGAAACCACTCCCAGATCACCAGCGAGATCAGGCAAACCGTCGCGGTAATCACCAATGTCGTGATGAACCGGGAACCGAACCAGTCGTCTTCCTGCCCCTTGTCCAGCAAAACCTGCAACGCGCCGATTCCCAAAATCAGCAGGGCGATCCCGATGTAGTCCAGCTTCACCCCCGCGCGTTTTATCTTGCTCAAGTACGGCGGATCTTCCACGAACTGCCGCACCAACAACCAGGTCACTACGCCCACCGGAATGTTGATGAAAAAAATCCACCGCCACGAATAATTGAACGTGATCCAGCCTCCCAATGTCGGCCCGATCGTCGGCGCCATGATGGCGGTTATTCCGTAAAGCGCAAACGCCAATCCCCGCTGCTCGGGCGGAAACGTATCCGCCAGAATGGCTTGCGCCATCGGTTGCAATCCCCCGCCGCCCGCCCCCTGCAGCACGCGAAACAGAAGCAGCATCCCCAGGCTCGGCGCGATCCCGCAAAGGAACGAACTGATCGTAAACACAGTCAGGCACGCCATGAAAAATCGCTTCCGCCCCAGCGCGCCCGCCAGCCAGCCACTGATTGGAAGAATGATGGCGTTTGAAACCAGGTAAGAGGTCAGAACCCAGGTGCTTTGATCGTTGCTCGCCGCCAGGTTCCCCGCCATGTATGGCAGCGCTACGTTGGCGATGCTGGTGTCCAGCACCTCCATGAACGCCCCAAGTGCCACAACCACCGCGATCAGCCACGGATTGTACTTGGGCCGCCAAATCTCCTGGTCGAGTGTTAGCGTTCCGGAGCTCATTGCAGATAGACGTTGGGCACCACGTTCATCCCCGGCCGAAGTGATCGATCCCGGTTCTCACCTTTGTCGAGAGTAATCTTGACCGGAACCCGCTGCACGATCTTCACGTAGTTGCCCGTGGCGTTTTCCGGCGGCAACAGGCTGAACAGCGGCCCGGTCGCGCCGGAAATGCTGTCCACATGTCCTTTCAAGCTTCGCCCCGTCGAGTCCACATGAATCGTTGCTCTCTGGCCCACCCGCATATGCCGCAGTTGCGTCTCCTTGAAGTTGGCGGTAACCCACACCTCATCGAGCGGCACCACGGTAAGCATTTGCTGTCCGGGTTGGACATTGAGACCCACGACCACCGTCTTATTCACCTCACCCGAAACCGGCGCCACAATTTTCGTGTACTGAAGATTCAGCTCCGCCTGTTCAAGCAGCGCGCGCTTCTGCTCCACGTCGGCGATCGCCGCCCGCACCCGCGCTTTCGTCGACGACACTTGCTGCGGCCCTGTTTCCGCCGATTGATAGTTGGCATCCGCCTGCACCTGGCGGCTTTGCGCCTGTTGCACAAACTGTTGCGCCGCTGCTTCGTTGGCGCGGGCCGCCGCAACCGTCGCGGTGCTGGATTTGGCCGCGGCCAACGCCTGGTCGTAGACTTGGTCCGCCACTTCCTTTTTATCCACCAGCAGTTTGTACCGCCGCAAATCGTCCTGCGCTTTCACGTCGTTGGCCTCGGCTTGTTCCAATTGCGCGTGCGCGGCCGTCAATTGCCTCTCCGCCGCGATCGCTCCAGCTTTCGTGTTTTCGATGTCCGAGGCCGTAAACTTCAGTTGGCTCGAAGTGCTCACCGACGTGATTGGCACCGTGATGTTCAGCGATTGCGCCGTCGCCTCGGCATTCGACAGATTTGCCTGTGCTTGCGCAACCGCCACCTCATAGTCCTTCGGGTCAATTTCCACCAGCACAGTTCCCTTTTCCACCCACTGGTTATCGTCCACGTTCACTTTAATCACGTACCCCGAAATGCGCGCGCTGACCGGATACAGGTGAACATCGGCCTGCGCGTCGTCGGTTGATTCGTAACTGCTCAGATAACGCCACAGGAAAAAGCCGCCGACCAGCGCAACCACCACGATGGCCGCAATCATTCCGAATTTGCGCTGCTTCGGATTCCGGTACGCCGACGCTTTGTGCGTGTCACCGGCAACCGGTGTAGCACTGGAAGATGCGTCGCCTGCGCCAGCCACCGACCTCGATGGAGTCTCTTCGGCCATGTTCATTGTCCTTTGAAATATTCCTTGACGCCCTCTTCGGCGACACCCAGGGCCCGCGCCACGGAGATTTTTGCAAAATTAAAGCTGTACAAGCTCGAAATGTACTGCTCGTGCGCGCTCGCCACCAGTTCCTGCGATTGCACCACTTCCACGGTATCCGTCACGCCCGCCCTGAATCGGTCGCGCGACTGCGCCAGCGTCTCTTCCGCCAGCTCGATATTGCTCTGCGCCACTTTCACTTGTTCCGCCGAAGACTCCAGGTTCAGCAGCGCCGCGCGAACATCGGAATCGATCTGTGCCCGCAGATTGTCCAGCCGCTCGCGGCTCTGCTCGAGTCTCGCATCGGCCTGCAACACATCCCCGTGAACGCTGCCTCCCTGAAATATCGGAATCAGCAGCGTTCCGCGCACGTCGTACACCTGCGTCGCCGTCGAAGGATGCGAACCCGCCGTACCGTAGTCCGCATTAAACGAAAGCGACGGCCAGTATCCCGACGTCGCCGCTTTTCTCGCGAATTCCGCCGCCCGCACGTCCGCCGTCGCCGCCTGGTAGTCCGAACGCGACCCAAACGCGTGTTTCAGCGCATCCTCAACCGTGATTCCTTCAAACGGGCGGTACGGCGACTTGTCCGTGAACTCGAACTCCTGGCCGGGCGCAAGCCCGATCACCCGTCCAACGGTCAGCTTCTGGATGGCAAAGTTGTTTCTCGCTTGAATCAGTTGCTGCTGCCGGGTCTGCAGCTCCACCTTCGCTCGCAAGCCGTCGATGGCCGGCGAAGTTCCCGCCGTCACCTGGTCTGACGCCTGATCGAACAGCGCTTGCGCCGTTTTCACCTGTGCCTCGGCCGTTTCGATTCGTGCCGCGTCCGCTATCGCCTGCAAGTAGGTATACCCGACGGCAAGCACCACAAGGTCTCGCGCGTCCTTGAACGTGTACTCCGAAGATTTCAGGCTTTCATTCGCCGCTCGCGTTCCGTTGAACGCCTTCCGGTCGAACAGCGTCTGGGTCAGCGACACCCTCGCATCAAAATAGGAAAACGGTCCAATGGATACCGGAATCTGCAGCCCGCCAAAACTTGATAGTCCCAGCTCCGCAAGATTGATTTGCGAATCCGCCAAATAAGGAGACGCCGTCACGTGCGGCAGCAGGGCGCTCAATTGTTCCCACCGCTGCCCCCTGGCGCCGCGGATGTCGGCGCTGGAAAGGAGCAGCCCAAGATTCTGTTTCAATCCTCGATTAATTGCGTCCTGGAGCGAAAGAGGCAGAACTCCCGGAACCAGTTTTCCCGGCACGCTCCCGGAAAACGGGCTGACTCCCTGGGTTCCCGGAATCGCCTGGCCAGGACTGCTCGTGCCAGTTGTTACTTCATTTTGTGCGATGGATCGTGTGGTTCCAGAAAGAAAAAGCACGGCTAGCAGGAGACCCTGGCCTAGCCCGTAACTCAGCCTCAAGAAGCCCTCCTTACCTCAAAGATTCTTTCAGCGACGGTGCGAAGGGGATACATCCTATATCCCGCCAACGCGTCTGGACAAGCCTCGAATATATGCGGAAGATATTAGATGGATCCCGCAGCAGATCTGGAGACAATTAGTTTCGGTTAACCTTCGCGGTAAGTTGGACCTTCAAACATTTTATTCCACATCCGGGCATCTCCAGCTATTGCTGCCAGCCGCCCCCAAGCACCCGGTAGAGCTGTACCAGGCTCTGATACTCCGTGCCCCGGGCCTGCGCAAGCACCAGTTCCGCATTAAAAAGCGACCGCTGCCCGTCCAGCACTTCCAGGTACGTTGTGGTGCCTCCCCGGTAGCGCATGATCGACAGGCGCACGGACTCTTGCAAGTCCGCCACGGTCAGCTCCTGGCGAACTCGGACCTCATGGTTTTTCTGGTAGCCGATCAGGGCATCGGATACGTCTCCGAACGCCTGCTGAATCGCTTGCCGGTAAGAGATCAGCGCCTGTTGATGCTGCGATTCCGCCAGCCGCAGATTTCCGCGAAGCGCTCCCCCCGTGAAAATCGGCTGGCTCACTTGTGCTCCATAAGACCAGATCCCGAGTTGCGAGCTCATCAGGCCGGAAAATGCGCTGCTTCTCCCAAAAGCGCCGCCGCCCGAGCCAGTCAGTGAAATCTGCGGAAAAAATTCCGCCTTGGCTACTCCGATTTGCGCGTTCGCCGCTACCAGGAATTGCTCCGCCTCGCGAATATCCGGCCGCCGCTCCAGCAGCGTCGAAGGCAATCCCGGCGGAACCTCCGGCGGAAGCACTTGCTCCACGAGCGTGTGCCCGCGCGGCACGCCCTGCGGGTAATTGCCCAGGAGAATGCTGATCGCATTTTCTTCCTGCGCGATCTGCCGCTCCAGGTCCGGCACAGTCGCATTCGCCGAATCCAGCACCTGTTGCGCCTGCAAGACATCCAGTTTTGTGGCCACGCCGTGGTCAACGCGAAGCTTGGTGAGCTTCACCGAGTCTTCCTGCGTCGTTACCGTGTCGTGCGTGATTTGGAGCTCCAGATCAAGTTGCAGGAGCGCAAAATAGTCGCTCGCCACATCGCTCACCAGCGTCAGTATCACGGTCTGCTGGGCGTCCTTCGTCGCCAGTAACTCGGCGCGCGAAGCCTCCGTGGCCCGCCGCAGCTTGCCGAAAAAGTCCAACTGAAACGCAGCATCGGCCGTAAGTGTCAAAAAGTTCGACCGTGTCTGGAAGTTGTGCTCTTGCCCGCCGCTGAAGTCCCCATTCCCCGCCACCTGCGGAAACAGGTTCGAACGCGTAATCTGAACCTGCGCGCGCCCGGCATTGATCCGCTCCGTTGCCAATTGCAAATCGTAATTCTGCTTCAGCGCCGTTCGGATCAGCTCCTGCAATGTCGGATCCTGGAACACCTGCCACCACGGCAGATCCGCGTACGAAGCCACCTGCGGCTGAACTTGCGTTTGCGGGCCATCTTTCAATTCGCGGTATTCCGTGGGCGTCTGCACCGCCGGCCGTTTGTAGTTCGGCCCGACCTTGCAGCCCATTCCGAATCCGGAAACCACGATCGCCATCAGCAATAACGCCAACTTCTTCATAGGTCTCTCCCAGGCTCCTCCCGCGCTGTGTCCGCCGAAATTCATCTCAATCCCCCGGCGCCGGAGCAGGCTCGACGGGCAGACTTCCCGCGGCCCTCTCTTTGTCCGCGCCCGACCATTTCTCAACCATGTAGAAAATCGCCGGGATAAAGAAAATTCCCAGCGCGCTCGCGGCGACCATCCCCCCGATCACTGTTGTGCCCATGATTTGCCGGGCAACCGACCCCGCTCCCGTCGCCGTCCACAACGGGACGCAACCCAGAATGAACGCAAACGACGTCATCAGAATCGGCCTCAGGCGCAGCCTCGCCCCCTCAAGCGCAGCGTCCGCCAAAGGCTTCCCCTTCTCAAACTGATCCTTGGCAAACTCCACGATCAGAATCGCGTTCTTCGCCGCCAGGCCGATGAGCATCACCAGCCCGATCTGCGAGTAGACATCGCTCTCCATCTGCACCAGGTACGGCGGGAAAAATACGCTCTGCAAGAAACGTCGCAAGAATAAAACTGCGAAGGCGCCGAAAATCGCTACTGGCGTGCTAAGCAAAACGCTAAACGGCAACGACCAACTTTCATAGAGCGCTGCCAGGATTAGGAAAACGAACAAAAGGGAAAGTCCGAAAATCACCGAGGCCGGTACACCTTCACGGGCCTTTTGTTCCTGAAACGACATCCCCGAGTAGTCGAAACCCATTTCGCGCGGCATGGTCTGTTTGAAGACTTCTTCCAGCGCCGCAGTGGCTTGATCCGCACTATAGCCAGGCGCGGCGCTGCCATTGAGCTGCGCGGAACGGTACTCGTTGAAGCGAAGCAGAAATTCCGGGCCCAAGCGAGGTTTCATAGTGACCAACGTCGAGAGCGGAACATTTTGTCCTTTGTTGTTGCGAACGTAGAATTGGCCGACGTTCTCCGCCTTTGCGCGATCTTCGCCTTCCGCTTCGATATACACCTGCCACTGGCGGCCGAAGCGATTGAAGTAGTTGATGAAATAGCCGCCCATGAAGGCCTGGATGGTCTTGTACACGTCGCTGAGGCTCACGCCTTGCTTCAAAACTTTGTCGCGGTCCACATCGGCAAATTGCTGAGGCACGTTTGGCAAGAAAGTCGTGCTCAGGCTGGCTATTTCCGGCCGCTTTCGGGCAGCGTCCATAAAGGTGGCCAGATTTTTCGTAAGGAACTGAATATCGCTGCCTGAACGGTCTTCCAGCATGAACGTAAAGCCTCCGGCCGTTCCCACACCCGGAATCGCCGGCGGCGAAAACCCGAACGCCACGGCGCTCGGCAGCTTGCTCAACTGCTGATTCAGATGCGCCTTAAGGGTTTGAAACTGCTCTTCACGCGTCTTGCGCTCATCCCAGAGCTTGAAGTTCACGAAGAACGTCGCGTTGTAAGTGGTGCGCGCAAAGCTCAGTAAGCTGAATCCGACAAAGCAGGTGGACTGGGCGACACCCGGCGTATCCATGATGATTTTTTCGACTTGCTTGACGACAGCATTCGTGCGCTCCAGTGAAGCCCCATTCGGAAGTTGCATGCTGACGTAGGCGTAGCCTTGGTCTTCGTCGGGAAGGAAACTCGTTGGGACGCGGTTGGCGAAAAAGAAGCCTGCGCCGGCAAAAACAACCAGCAGCACCACGACTACCGCGGTTTTCTTCACCAGGACGGCGCTCCAGCCTACATAACCCTCGGTGGCGCGATCGAAAGTCCGGTTGAACCAGTCGAAGAATCTTTGCAGTAATCCATGGCTCTCTTCCTTTGGCTTGAGCAGCAGCGCTGCCAGCGCCGGACTGAGAGTGAGCGCGTTGAAAGCGGAAAGCAAAACGGAGATGGCAATGGTGACGGCAAATTGTTGATAAAGCTTTCCGGTGATTCCCGGAATGAACGCCGTCGGCACGAATACAGCTGAAAGAACTAGCGCGATTCCAACCACTGGGCCGGAGAGCTCTTCCATCGCTTTTAACGCCGCGTCCTTCGGCGTCATGCCTTCTTCAATGTGGCGTTCCACGCCCTCGACCACCACGATGGCGTCGTCCACCACCAGGCCAATCGCCAGCACCAGGCCGAACAGCGACAGCGTATTGATGGAAAAGCCAAACACCGGGAAGAGTATGAATGTGCCTATCAGCGATACGGGCACGGCAAGAAGTGGAATCAGCGTGGCGCGCCAGCCCTGCAAAAAGATATAGACCACAAGGATGACCAGAGCCAGCGCGATCAGCAGCGTGATCACAATCTCCTTGATGCCTTCGGTGACGGCCCGCGTAGTGTCTAGGGCAACGGTATAGTCCAGGTCGTCTGGAAAGCGCTGCTTCATCTGCGCCATCAGCTTGTTCGCCGTGGCCGCAGCCTGAACGGCATTTGAGCCCGGAATCTGATAAAGCGCAAGAACGGCGCTCGGCTTGCCATTGTAGCGCCCGGAGATGCTGTAGTCCTGCGATCCCAGCTCGATGCGAGCCACATCACGGACACGAACGATACCCCCATCCGGGTTCTCACGTACCACGATTTTTCCGAACTCTTCCGGCGAAACCAGCCGGCTCTGCGCCAGAACCGCATAGGTAAATTCTGTGCCTTTGGGAGCAGGCTCGCCGCCCGCTTTTCCGGCCGGATTGACTGTGTTTTGCGCCTGCACGGCGCTGATGATCTCCGGGACCGTAACCCCGAGCTTCGCTAATTGGTCGGGTCTCACCCACATACGCATTGCGTATTGCCCGGCGCCGAACACATTGACGATACCGATGCCGTATGAGCGGAGCAAGGGATCGACCAGATTGATGTAGGCGTAGTTGGCCAGAAATGTCGCGTCATAAGTTCCGTTGGGAGAGTAGAGGTCGAACAATATCAACGGTGCAGTGGGGGATTTGCGCACCGTGATCCCATAATTGTTAACGTCCACGGGAAGCTGCGAAGCGGCCTGCGTCTCGCGAGATTGCGCGAGAATGAAATCGTTGTTGGGGTCGGTCTTCGCGTCGAAATCGACGATCAAGGTCGTCGACGAGTTTCCGGTGGTATTCAGCGAATACATGTAGTTCATGTTGTCCACGCCGCTCATTTGTTGCTCCAGAGGCGTGGCCACGGCTTGTTCCAGGGTTTGCGCATCGGCGCCGACGTAGGTGGCCAGAATTTGAATCTCCGGCGGCGCGATATTCGGAAACTGAGCTACCGGCAGGGCCAGGATCGTCAGGGAGCCGATAAGCACCATGACAATGGAAATCACTATGGCGACGATGGGTCGATTGATGAAAAATTTTGACATGGCTTATTTTC
>Ga0210396_10004987_pt1 | contig 12903 bp, 7 predicted proteins | sample IncBWH17OmetaG_FD_155466 | JGI IMG/M metagenome (GOLD analysis project Ga0210396, IMG submission 155466) | Forest soil microbial communities from Barre Woods Harvard Forest LTER site, Petersham, Massachusetts, United States - Inc-BW-H-17-O ...
AGTGCGGGAATCATCAGGATGGCCAGCACCAGCCATTTGTCGCCCAAGGATTGGCGCAGCGATTCCATCCAGGGAGCCGAAAGTGAGCCAAGCAGAAAATACCCGACGGTCATCACCAGGTACGCGAACATCAGCGCGCGGCGAAATCCAAATCGGTCCGCGAGCGTGCCGCCCAGGATGGGCAGGAACCATACGACGAGGCCGAATGTTCCCACTAGCCAGCCTGTCAGCTCGCTCGAGAAATGCAGCTGCTCTTTCAGGTAGATGGCGAGAACGGCGGTCGTCCCGTAGTACGCCACCCGCTCGAAAATCTCCGTGAAATTCGCCACCCAGAACGCCGGCTCAAATCCAGCACGAATTTCTTCAAAGCGCTGTGAAAAACTCAACGTGCCTCCCTGGGCTTCGCGCACTTGTGTAACGCCGCGATTGTAACGGAAGCGACCCCCGCGTGCCCCCGATTTTTGCTTCTCCGAACCGTGTGCTAAAATCGCAAGTTTGGCGGACTGGTGCACCTCCGCCTGTACACGATGCCTACTGCCACGATGAAAGCTTTGCGCAAGATGCGTCCCCAGCGCGGAGCGCAACTCGAATCCGTTCCCATCCCGACGCCGGGTCCCACCGACGTTCTGGTTCGCGTGCGCGCTGCTTCCATCTGCGGCACCGACCTGCACATTTACGGATGGGATCGTTGGTCCGCATCCCGCATTCATCCGCCGATGACTTTCGGGCACGAATTCTGCGGCCACGTGGAAAAGGTTGGTTCCGAAGTCAGTTCGGTGAAGCCCGGAGATTTCGTCAGCGCCGAAATGCACGTCAATTGCGGCCATTGCCGCCCGTGCCGCATGGGGCAGCCGCACGTTTGCCAGAATGTGAAAATCATCGGCATTGACGCCGACGGGTGCTTCGCGGAGTACGTGGTCATTCCCATCCGCAACATCTGGAAAATCGATCCCGCGATTCCCGAACACTACGCCGCGATTCTCGATCCGCTCGGAAATGCCGTGCACACCGTGCTGGCTGGCGAGATCGCCGCACAAAATGTGGTCGTCACAGGCGCGGGCCCCATCGGCCTGATGGCCATCAACGTCGCGCGGGCGTGTGGCGCCGCAATGATCTTTGCCACTGAAGTGAATCCACATCGCCGGGAGTTGGCTATAAAAATGGGCGCGGACGAAGCTCTCGATCCCGCACAGGGTGATGTCGTTGCCCGCGTCCGCGAAGCTACCGAAGGCGCTGGCGCCGACGTGCTGCTGGAAATGAGCGGCCATCCCGCCGCGATTCACCAAGGCTTCGAAATGCTGCGCCAGGGCGGACGCGCGTCGTTGCTCGGAATTCCCAAAGATCCTGTGACTTTCGATTTGGTGAACGATGTAATTTTTAAAGGCGCCACCGTGCAAGGCATTTACGGCCGCAAAATGTTCGAGACCTGGGTGCAGATGACCGAGCTTTTGAAACACCGTCGCCTAAACCTCGAACCGCTTTTCAACGAACGCGTGCCGCTCGACAAATTCGAACAAGCCTTCTCACTTCTGGAATCCGGCCTGGCCGGTAAAATCCTGTTTTATCCCAACGGCGCTTGGAAATAACGCGCCACCAATCCGCCGGAGGAATCATGAGCAGTGGCACACGTCCCCAACTTCAGTATGTGCACGATGCCATCGAAGAGCTGAAAGCCAAGCATCTCTACTTCAATCTGAAGATTCTCGAAGGCGAGCAGAAGCCGGTTGCGAATTTCGACGGCAAGGAAGTCATCAACCTCAGCTCGAATAATTATCTGGGCCTCACCACGCATCCGAAACTCCGCCGTGCTGCGATTGATGCCACGCGGAAATTCGGGGTCGGCTCCGGTGCCGTGCGCACCATTGCCGGCACCATGAAGATGCACATGGACCTGGAAGCGCAGATCGCGAGCTTCAAAAAAGTGGAAGCTTGCGTGGTGTTTCAATCCGGCTTTACGGCGAACGCCGGCACCGTTTCCGCCATCCTCGGCAAAGAAGACCTCGTCATTTCCGACGAGCTGAATCACGCCTCTATCATTGACGGCTGCCGCCTCTCGCGCGCCACCATCAAAGTCTTCAAGCACAAAGACGCCGCTGACTGCGAACGCGTCCTGCAGGAAACCAAGGACTGGAACGGCAAGAAGCTGCTCATCACCGACGGCGTCTTTTCCATGGACGGCGACATCGCCAATCTTCCCGCGCTGTGCGACCTGGCCGAAAAATATAATTGCATCATGATGGTGGACGACGCGCATTCCTCCGGAGTGCTGGGCAGCCGCGGCCGCGGCACCATTGACCATCACAATTGCCACGGCCGCGTGGATATTCAGGTGGGCACGCTCAGCAAAGCCATTGGATCCATCGGCGGTTACGTCTGCGGCTCGCGCGACCTGATTGATTTCCTCTATCAGCGCGCAAGGCCATTCCTTTTTTCCACTTCGCATCCGCCGTCGGTTACGGCCACTTGCCAGGCCGCATTCGAGCTGCTCGATTCCGAAGCAGGCGAAAAGCTGATCAAAAAGCTGTGGGCCAATACAAAATTCTTCAAACGCAAGCTCAAGAAATTGGGATTTGACACCGGCAAGAGTGAAACGCCGATCACGCCCATCATGGTGGGGGAAGCGGCCAAAGCATTTCAATTTTCGCGGGAGCTATTTGCTGAAGGAGTTTTTGCCGGCGCGATTGGCTTTCCGACCGTCCCCGAAGGCAAAGCGCGCCTGCGCACCATCGTCACGGCCACTCACAAACGCGCCGACCTAGAACGCGCTGCGGAAATCATCGGCCGCGTCGGCAAGAAGCTCGAAGTCGTGTCGTAGCGTTAACAGCCAAACGCCGAAGCTAGCTACCGTGCCGACGCCGCGCGAACTTCACACCGGCGCCGCTGCAGCCGCCAACTGCGGCCGCATATTCTTGTAAATCGCCAGCGCCACCGCACCCATGCCCCAGATCACCACCACAAACGAAATCCACCCGCCCAGATACGGCAGCATCCCCAACACGCGCAAGATCGCCAAGCCCAGCGCCAGACGGCCCAGCGCCGCGCCTATGCCGGCACCTTCGCCCAGAATTTTTTCTCCCAGCCACCCGCCTACCAACACTTGTGCCGCATAAATCGCTATCACCCAGAACATCATCGCGGAAATTCCCACTCCCAATCCCACCACCGTGATGCACACGATGACTGCCGCAATGGGTATCGCGAACAAGAACAGTACGCCGAATCCGATCGCCGGCGCGGTCTTGGCGCACGCCTTCACTGCGTCAAAGTAGAAACCGGGTACCAGGAACAGCAGCACCAACCCGAACAAAAAGCTCGCTCCCCATTTCAAGATCTGGTGCACGTAGTAGCGCCCCGACGAGTAACGGGTTTCCGATCCGCTCTTGGTGATCGTCCAATCCAGCGGGCTGCCCAGTTTCGCGCCTGTTGAAACGTCCGGTGGCTGCCGCAGCTGGGCCGTCGTCTGTCCCGCGATCTCGGCCCTGGACCCAATCGTCAGGTGTCCGCCGCGAATCCTCGCGTTGCGCCCCAACTGGCCGTTGATGTCCACATCTCCCGAAAACGCGAGCAAATCTCCCACCAGTTTCCCGTTCACTTCCAGGTGCCCGGAGCCCGTCGTCAAGGTGCCATTCACCTTTGCGTCCTGGTCCAGGTTCACATCGCCGGCCCACGCCAGCACATTTCGCGCCACCGTGCCATAAAGCTGCAAGTTCTGCACCATCGCGCGCACATTTCCATCGACCGAGCCGTTCACGCGTAATTCCTGACTGAAGGCAATTATGTCGCCCTTGATGTGCCCGTTCACCGTCACGCTGTGCGAAAATATGATCAGGTCGCCTTCCACGTCGCCATCAATCCGCGTGGAAGCCGCCGAGACAATTAAATCTGTATGTATCACTTCTCCCGCCGGCAGCGAATAATTCGGATCGCCATGCTTCAGCTCCGCGGCTCCGGCGGATGGAGGCAGCGCCACCATCAGGGCCAGCGCACCCATTACTACCGCAAGCGCCGTAGTGCGACGCAGGTGACGCCGCAACAGCCATATCACTACCAGGCCCAGTGTACCCATCGCTAGAAGTTCGATCAGACTTCGCATCGCGCCCCATCCTTTCCAGAATGCACCGCTGAAAAAAAGCATGGTCAGTAGATTTCCTTGCGTAAAACCGGCTTGAGCCGCCTGCGCTTGCCACGGCTCGATAAATCCGCTCCACACCGTGTAGGCTCCGCCCGCGCTCAGCCCCAGCGCTGAGATCCAGCCCCACGGCGCGCCGCCGTGTTCCGGTGCTTGCACCAGCCGCGCGGGAACCGATTCGTCATCCGCTTCCAGCGATTCGCGCAGCCACACGCTTTCTGTTTGCAGAGCGCGCAGCAGCCCGCGGCATTCCGTGCACGTAGCCGCGTGGGAGCGCACTTCCTCCGCGTGGTCGGCATCGAGCTGCCCTTCCAAATACAGCAGGCACGTCATTTCATCAAAGTGGCTCATGACCTTCCCCCGGCAGCCGCGCCCTGCAATCCGCCGCCGCTTTCGGCCAGCACATCGCGCAGTTGATGGCGCGCGCGCAGCAATAGCACTCCCACGAACGCGCGGCGCACTCCGAGCGTGTCCGCGATTTCGTCGTAGCTCATCTCCGAGTAATAGCGCAGCACCAGCGCCATGCGCGCGCGGTCTGGTAACTTCGCCAGGCCGGCGCGAACGTGTTTGCTGTCGTGATCTATTTGTAGTTGTTCGAGCTGACTCGGATCAGGATGTTCCAGTGGCAGCGTCTCCAAATCTCCGGTTTCGAGGTCCTGACGAATCCGTCTGCGGCGTAGCGTGTCCCAACAATGATTGCTCGCCACTTTATAGAGCCACGCTGTAAAAGGCCGCGACGAATCGTACATCCCGAGTTTTTGCCGTACCTTCATAAATATTTCCGTGGTGGCGTCTTCCGCATCTTCGCGCGTGGGCAATGCCCGCCGGCAGAACCGGAAAATCGCCGGAGCATACTGGCCATACAGGTCGCCCCAGGCGTCTGAATCGCCCGCCCGGACCTGCGTTAGCAAATCCGCTAGTTCCGCGGTACTCATCTCGCCGATGCTCTTGCGTCGCTCCATAGATGAATACGTATGATCCTATCGAAATATTTCAAATCCGTGACAGATCAGCGGCTTACCCGCCAGCACCGTGGCATAGGCCTGCCCGCCGCGGGAGGGCGTTCTCGCCTGCGATTATTTTCCTGCTCGTTGCATCGTTCTCAAACGGCAACAGGACCGGCACCTCATGCCGCGCCCGCCAGCGCCACACATTCTCCCTGCAGGCTGTACATTGCACATTATAATGCACTTATGGTTGACACGATCCCAAATGAAAAGCGGCTCGGCAACCCCAAATTTGGCGGGCCACCGAGCCGCTCAATTCTCTGCGAATCGTGATCAGCTGCTAGAACAAAAACTTCACGGCAAACTGGATGCTACGCGCACCGCCGCCGCCTAGAACCGGGTTGCCGAGGCCGACGTCCGATGTCGCCGTGATCTGATAAAAGCCGCAACTCCGACCGATTGTAATGGTGGGACCGCACGTCGCGGATGTGCCGTCGCTAATACCGTTAGGCGCAGCGTCCGCGAAAAAAGCCGGCAGCAACGGGCTGGAAAAAGCAGGGTGATTGAAAAGATTGAAAATATCCGCCCGGAATTGCACCTTCAGTCGCTCGTTGATCGAGGTCATTTTGCTGATGGCGAAGTCCAGGTCCCGATAGTTGGGTCCGAGAAGAGAATTGCGGCCCTCATTACCGAAATGGCGTGTTCCCGGCGTGCAATTCGAGTCGGCGTTTCCACCGACAAGAGTGCAAGGAACCGCGAAAGAGGTCAGGTTAAGGAATTCGGCGGGATTGTGGTAGTTGTACTGGATGGGCCCCGCGATATCAGGGCGGCCAAAAAATTCGCCGCTTCCATCGAAGTCGCCCTCAAAATTGTAATTCAGCGAGAACGGATGGCCGCTCATGACGGTCGCCACTCCGCCCAATGCCCACCCGGATCCAAACTTGCCCAGCGATTTTGCCTCTGGAATGTCGTAGCTTGAAGTGATTATGAAACGGTTGCGCACATCAAAATTGGAGTTGCCCTTGTTACCCGCCGGATTCGTACTGTCATTCGGCTGCGAAGCGTTCGGTACATAGTCCTGGCCGTCGCTGGCCGTATCAATCGAATGGGACCACGTATAGGCCACCTGATTCGTGAAATGATGCCAATTCCGCTGCGTCAATGATACCTGGAGCGAATTGTAGTTTGAATTCGCGCTGGACTGAATTTGATTAACGTAGAATGGCGGGTTGGGCGCCAAAGAACTCAGGGGTGTAGTAAAACCGACAATCGGTGCGCCCGCGCATTGCGGGGTGCCGCGCGAAATTCCCCCCGTGAACCCGCAGAATTCGTCAATCGCGGTTATTTGCGCATGGCTGGGTTGGTTGATGTCCAAAAAGTGGATCAGCTTTCGGCCGGCCGATCCCACGTAGCCCACTTCCAAAACGGTATTCTGCGCGATTTCTTGTTGGATATTGAAGTTGTAATTGTAAACGTAGGGAGTGCGTAGATTCTGTGCGACGGTGAAGGCGTCCGTGGTTGACGCGGTCGTTGGCGTCACAGAAGCTGGATCGAAAATGGGCACATTGGGTTGAATAATCGTATCGCCGAAGAGCGGCCCGGTCCCCGCAGGCAGCGCCGGATTCAGGTTGAACGTGATGAAGACAGGATTGGGACCTATTGCGTTGTAAGCGGGTCCGGTATTGAACGTGTTGTATGCAAGCTGGCCAGTGAAGAAATCCTGCGAGAAAGCGTCATAAAAAACGCCGAATCCGGTGCGCACCACTGTCTTCCCCTTGCCGAATACATCGTAGGCGAGGCTGACACGCGGGCTGAAATTATTCTTGTCCTTGGGATAAAGCTGACCGGGCCGGACGAGACCGACAGCCGGGTCATAAATACTGAGCTGATTGCCATCGGTGCCGATCACACCAAAATAATCCCAGCGCAGACCGAGGTTCACCGTCAGCCGGCTGTTGACGTGATACCCGTCCTGAACGTAAAAAGCCAGGAAATTTTGGTGAGCGTTCCGTGAGGTGTTTCCGAAGTTTTCGTTCCCGCCAGCGAGCCCGCCTCCCAGAAAGTCGGTGAGGCTATTGAAATCGAGCTCACCGCGCGCCAGGAGATCGTTGAACGAGTTTACGGTGGTGCGGCGATACTCACCGCCAAACTTGACGTCATGCCGGTTTATCTTCCACGAGAAATTGTCGAAAAGTTGATAGTTGCTGTCCACGCGGTCGCGGGGATTGGAAAAGCCGGATGAACCAAGGTGCGCCAGACCACTCACTGCAATCGTGGGTAGCCCGAAATCGTGGGGCAACGCCGTGCCCGGACCAAGTAAATTAAGCGTATTGATCCCCAGTGAAGTATTGGGATCGCCGAAAACCGATGCATCTTGCGGGAAAAATCCGTTGCGATAGCGGTTATATCCGAATCGCAATTCGTTCACTTGCTCCGCGGAAACGGTTCTGACCCAACTCAAAGAGACCAACTGCGTACGGATCGGCGCATTTGTGTTGGTATTGGGCAGGTTGTTACCGCCACCCACGCCGAGCGGAAAGCTCTGATGACTGTTTCCGAAGAAGTAACGCCCGGAAATCTGGTTGTTCGTGTTCAGGTTGTAATCAATCTTGGCGATGGCGCTGTCCAGATTGTTCGATGCGGGTCCGCCAATCGCAGAAGTTGTGGGCCAGACATCGTGGAAGCCGGAGCAATGGCCATTCGTATTGCACAAGTTGTAGAGGTTCAAAATCGTGGGATTGATCACGTTGGAGTTCGCGTTGACGCACGCGATTATCGTGGTTGTGCATGGTACAGTGCCACCCAAAGTCGCGATCGCTTGATTGTAATCACTTAATGCCGGAACGCTGTTGAGAGAAGTGATGGCCATGCCTTCGCGCTGCCCTTCGTACGACCCGTAAAAGAACAGCTTGTCCTTGACGATGGGACCGCCTACCGCTCCCCCAAATTGATTATTCCGGAAGGCGTCCTTCGGCTGGCCCGCGTCGTTGAAGAAGTTCCGCGCGTTCAGGACTGCGTTTCTGAAATCTTCGAAGGCGCTGCCGTGGAATGTATTCGTTCCGCTCTTCGTGATGATATTCACCACGGAGCCAGAATTTCTCCCGTACTCCGCCTCCGTGTTCGAAAGCACGCCCAATTCCTGGATGGAATCTTCCGGTAGAATCGTTCCCGGCGTGCCGAACACGCCGCCCTGGTTGATGGCCGGCAGGTTCCGGTAGCCGTCGTTCATATCCGTGCCATCGAGAAGGTAATTGTTTGCGCGGCCTCGGCTCCCATTCACGCTGAACTGGCCGTATGAACCGGGAGAATCACCTCCGCCGTTCGGCTCCCCTGTCGCGCCGGGAACTAAGATCAGCAGCTTCGTATAATCGCGGCCATTAATCGGCAAGTTCTCCACGGAGTCGCTCTCGAAAGAGCCACCCAGCGTGTCGCTGGATGTTTCCACCACCGGTACTTCTTCCCCGGATACCAGGATCTGCTGGTTCACCTGGCCCGGCTTCAGGCTGACGTCCACGCGGCGCTCAGCTGCAACAGTAACCGTCACTGCGGTAACCTTGGCCTTCTGAAAGCCCGACATTTCGATGGTGACGTCATACGTCCCCACCGGTAACTCTGGCATCAGGTAGCCGCCATCCGCGGTCGTGTTCGTAATGCGGTCCACTCCAGTGTCTACGTTGTGTACTGTGACCGTTGCGCCTACCAGCGCCGCGCCGCTGCTGTCCGTCACCGTCCCCTGAATCGTGCCACGAAATGTTTGCGCCCACCCCGGCGCTGCCGCCAGCATCATCAATAAAATCGCGCACACGATCGCAACGACTACACCCCAGCGGCTGGAAATCCTCATGGTGTTCTCCTGTGCAGGCTTATACGGCTTGTGGGCAGACTTGTCCCATCAAAAATGCAAATCAGCGCGATAAATCCTGCGGACGACTCCCCCGGCCCCACGAATCCACCCCTCGAAATTGCTGGTATAGCTATAAGCCTCAACGGGATGGGGAGTCAAGCAAGTTATCTGGTAGCGATCGTATCTGGCTGGCAGCTGTCGGCTCACGCGGACGCTTCCATGCCACGCGCTAAACGTGCCTCTGGTATTTGGGGTGCTGCGGCGTGTTCCGGGGTGATTCGCGGTCGGCCCGCGGTCTGCGTGCCAGCAGTTCAGTTCTGTGCCACTGGCGCGGTGCCGTTCACCGTGTCCAGGTGAAATCGCACCAGAACGGTGTTGGCGATCTTGTCGAACGGAGGGTTATGCGTCATTCCAAAATCCCGCCGGTTGAACGAAAAACTTCCGTCAATCCATTCGTGGCCGTCGTCCTGCCGAAGCAGCGTAATGGAAACCGAAACCGGCTGAGTGATTCCGCGAATCGTGAGATCGCCGTCCATGTGAAATTTCGTCGACGCACCGTCCGAGACAATGCTCTTGGACGCGAAACGAATCTTGGGATGCTCTTGCACCGCAAAAAAATTCTTCGCCTTCACTTCTTTGTCCCTCAGGCCGCTTCCGGTGGTTACACTCGCCGCCTCGATTTCGAGCACCAACGAAGCGTCTGCAAATTTGTCCGCGGGCATCTTCATATTCGCTTCCCAGGAATGAAACACACCGACGACCTTCGCGAACGTCGAGCTGGAGTGAAATTCGATCCGGCTGCTTGTTTTCACAATGTAGCGGCTGTCGTCACCTTGCACGGCGGGCGCCAGCGAGCCGGCCCCGAAAACCAAGAGCATGCACGCAGCAAGTCCCCGCACCACCGAAGCGCGTCGGAACAAACCCTTCCAGCAATGCGGCATACCTTAAATATATGCGAACACCAAGCGAATCACTAACAATCCCAGAAGCACGGCGAGCTGCGGGCGCTCGCTCCTAAGTGGCCCCCTCTCCCCGTCTGCTATACTTTCTTTCCCGCGCCCCACGCGCCGGAAAGCCAGCATGCCTCCCACAGACCGCAAGCGCCTGTTCTTGATTGACGCGATGGGCTACATCTTCCGCGCCTATTTCGCCCCCATGGACCGCCTGCAAACTTCGGCAGGCATCCCCACCAAAGTGCCGTACCTTTTTGCCACGATGATGCGCCGCCTGCTTTCAAATAAGGACCGCGTGCCGGATTACGTCGCCGTGGCCTTCGACGTGAGCGCGCCCACTTTCCGCGACAAACTTTTCGCCGCTTACAAAGCGCAGCGGCCGCCGATGCCCGATGATCTTGCGGTGCAAATTCCCTTCGTGCGCCGGTATTGCGAAGCTATGCGGTTGCCGATCCTGGAATATCCCGGCTATGAAGCTGACGACGTGATCGGCACTCTGGCGCGCCTCGCTTCCAAGAAAAACCTCGACGTGTTTATCGTCACCAGCGATAAGGACTTGCTGCAACTGGTCACCGAAAACGTCCTGGTCCTGAATCCCACCAAGGCCGACCTGCTGATTGACGAAAAAAAAGTCGAAGAGCTTATGGGCGTGCCGCCGTCCAAGGTCGCGGACGTGATGGCCCTGATGGGCGATTCGATTGACAATATTCCTGGCGCGCGCGATCCCAACGAAAAAGTTGCTCCCGGAGAACGCCGCAAGCCGGGCATCGGCGAGGTGGGAGCGCGGCAACTGATTCAGCAATTCGGCAGCGCCGAAGAAACCTTGAAACGCGCGAGCGAAGTGAAACGCGCGAGCTATCGCGAAGCTCTGGAAAAATGCGGCGAGTTCGTCATTCTCAGCAAGAAGCTCGCGACGATTCCGACGGACGCGCCGGTGGGCCTCGATCTGGACGCGATGGAAGTCGGCGAGCCAGATAGTGCCGCGTTGCGCGAGCTTTACTCCGAGCTGGGATTCACTTCTCTTCTGCGCGAACTCGCGCCATTGGCCGACGCACAGCAGACGGACTACGCGCCCATCGAGCAGCCTTCCGCATTTAAGAAATATCTCGACGCGATTCCGCGCGGCCATGAAACCGCCGCTTGGCTCGCCCTTGATGCGCAGGACCCGGATGAGGAAGGTTTCGGCACGCGCGTCCTAGCCGTCGAGGTTTCCACAAAACCAGGCCAGGCGCGCATCGCCGCCAACGACGTCGATGACAAAGGCCTCGCCGCCATGCAGGATTGGCTCGCCGATTCGCAGCATCCAAAAGTCGTCCACGACCCAAAATTATTTCAATTGCTCGCGGCTCGCGCGGATCTTCGCGAAGGCACGCCTGCAACCGCGCCAAAACGCGCCAAAAAATCGGCGGAGGCAGCACCCGCGAACTGCGTCGCCGGAATTCGCCACGCCACCATGCTCTATTCCTACCTGCTGCGCCCCACCACCGCGAATCACGAATTCGCCGAAGTCGTCCTACGGCACCTGAATCGCACGCTCTCCGGCGCTCCGGGCGAACGCGCCGATTTTCTTCTCCGCGTTGCGCCGGTGCTCCGTGCTGAAGTCGAAGCGCAAGGGCTCCTGCACCTCTACGAAAAAATCGATTTGCCGCTCGCCGCTGTTCTGGCGCACATGGAATCCGCCGGCGTGCGCGTAGATCCCGTTGAGCTCGACCGCATCTCGAACGTCACGCTCGAGGAAATCGGCAAGCTGGAAAAATCCATTTACGGTCATGCCGGGGTCGAATTCAATATCAATTCCCCGCAACAACTCGCCGAAATCCTCTTCGACAAACTGAAACTGCAGCCTCCGCGCCGCAGCCGCGCCAAAGCGCGTTCCACCGCCGCCGACATCCTTGAAGAACTCGCGGCCGTTCACGAACTGCCCAAGAAAATCATCGAATATCGCGAGCTCGCCAAACTCAAGTCCACTTATTCCGACGTGCTGCCGCGCCTGATCCATCCCATCTCCGGCCGCCTGCACACACGCTTCTCGCAAACCGGCACCGCGACGGGCCGCCTCAGCTCGTCCAATCCAAATCTGCAAAATATTCCCATCCGCACGGAGCTTGGCCGCGAAATTCGCGCCGCCTTCGTCGCCGCGCCAGGCTTTCAACTTCTTTCGGCGGATTACTCGCAGATCGAGCTGCGCATTCTCGCGCATCTCTCCGGCGATCCTGTTCTCATCGAAGCTTTCCGTCGTGGGGAGGACATCCACTCGCGCACCGCGCAGGAAGTTTTCGACGTTGCGCCCTTCGCGCAAACCCGCGAACATCGCCGCGTGGCTAAAGTCATCAATTTCGGTGTGATTTATGGCCTTTCCGCGTTCGGCCTGGCCCAGCAGCTCGGCATTGACCAAAAAGAAGCCGCGCAATTCATCGCCAAATATTTCGAACGCTATCGCGGCGTGAAGGATTTTCTCGACCGCCAGATCGCCGCAACGCGCCAGTCCGGCGTCACTAGGACTCTGTTCGGCCGCATCCGCCAGATCCCCGAAATCAATTCGCCGCAGCCCAACATGCGCAATTTCGCCGAGCGCACCGCCATGAACACGCCCATGCAAGGCGCCGCCGCCGATCTCATCAAGCTCGCCATGATCGAACTCGACCGCCGCCTGCCAGCGGAAAACTTCCAATCTCAGATGATCTTGCAGGTTCACGATGAGTTGCTCTTCGAAGGCCCCGAAGAAGAAACTCCCAGCCTCACCAAGCTCGCCAAAGAAGTAATGGAAGGCATCCACAAGCTGACTGTCCCGCTGGTCGCCGATACCAAGGTAGGCCCCAACTGGCGCGACATGAAGTGACGATGCGGCGAGCATCGTGTTATGTTTTTGGCTTGGAATCTATGCTGAAGAAGAGGTGAAATCATGAGCCATCCCAATCATCCAGAAGGTTTTCTCCGCCTGGTAGCCGACGCAAAAAAACGCATCAAAGAAGAAGACGTCCAAGCCACCAAGAAAAAGCTCGACGGCGGCGAAAAAATGATCCTGGTAGA
>Ga0210396_10004988_pt1 | contig 12901 bp, 12 predicted proteins | sample IncBWH17OmetaG_FD_155466 | JGI IMG/M metagenome (GOLD analysis project Ga0210396, IMG submission 155466) | Forest soil microbial communities from Barre Woods Harvard Forest LTER site, Petersham, Massachusetts, United States - Inc-BW-H-17-O ...
GACCGCCCTCTGGCCGTCCGATTCCGTCACTAGAAGCGTGCAGTGTGCAGAGTAACCCCGCAGCTCTTCGTTCGGGTGGGCGGGCCTGATAAGATCGCGGTCTTTGCGATCAGGCCTGCCCGCACGAACATCGGGGGGTACGGGGGGTCGTCCCCCCGGGAGAGGACCGCCATGGTTACCGCCATCGTCTTGCTCAAGGCCGAGATTCACCGCATCCCCGAGGTCGCGGAGGCCATCGCGCAGCTGCCGGCGGTCAGTGAGGTGTACTCGATCACCGGGGACTACGACCTCGTGGCGATCGTCCGGGTCCGCTCACACGACGACCTCGCCGACGTGATCCCCGGCGGGCTCAACAAGGTGGACGGCGTGAGCGCGACACAGACGCACGTCGCGTTCCGCGCGTACTCTCGCCATGACCTTGAGGCCGCGTTCTCGATCGGCCTCGCGGAGTAACTGAAGCAAGCGAAGAGCGCCCCGGTGCCTGATGGCACCGGGGCGCTTCCCGCGTTGCTGACGCCGCGCCCGGCTACTGCTCCTCGTGCGAGCCGATCGCCGCGTGCTCGCCGCCCTCGATCTCGCCGTGTCCGTTGCCCTCCACGGCCTCGTGACCAGGGATCGCGATGGTCTCGGTGAAGGCCCGGTTGGCGAGCTTGCGGACATAGCCCATGGGACCGCGGGCGGCCGGGGCAGGCACGCCGTTCTCGTCCACCTCTTCTGGCGTCGGCAGCGGCTCGAAGACGTGCTTGGACTCGATGACCGCGCGCTCCTCCTCGGTGACCGGGCGCTCCTCCTCGATGAACTCACCGTTCGGGAGCTGGCGGATGATGCCGATCTCCACGCCGTGGGTGAGCATGTTGGCATCCTTGCGCTGCAGGGCAAGGCATATCCGTTTTGTCGCGAAGTATGCGCCGATGGGTACCACGAAGAACGCCACCCGCGAGATCCAGGTGACCGTGTACAGCGGTATCTGGAACGCGTTGGCGACGACGTCGTTCGCGCCCTCAAGTAGCAGGATGAAGTACCAGAGGACCGCCGCGACGCCGAAACCTGTGCGCACCGGCGCGTTGCGCGGCCGGTCGTTGATGTTATGGAAGGACTTATCGCCCGTCGCCCACTGTTCGAAGAACGGCCATAGCGCGGCCACGGTGAAGAAGACGCCGATGATCAGCAGCCCCGGGATGAGCACCGACAGCGACAGGGTATGCCCGAGGAAGTTGATCTCCCAGGCAGGCATCATGCGCAGCGCGCCTTCCAGGATGCCCATGTAGAAGTCGGGCTGCGACGCCGAGGAGATCGCCAGCGGGGTGTACGGGCCGTACAGCCAGACCGGGTTGATCTGCGCGAACGTCGCGAGCACGACCAGGACGCCGAAGATGAAGAAGAACCAGGCCTGGCCCTTGAGCAGGAAGTACGGGAAGAACGGCTGGCCGACCACGTTCTTCTCGGTGTTCCCCTTCATCGGCATCTGCGTGTGCTTCTGGTGGAACATGATGAACAGGTGGGCCGTGACCAGCGCCAGGATCAGCCCGGGGATCAGGAACACGTGCAGTATGTACATGCGCGGGATGATTTGGGTGCCGGGGAACTGGCCGCCGAACAGGAAGAACATCAGGTACGTCCCGACGATCGGGATGCCCTCGAAGACGCCGAACAAGATCCGCAGGCCGGCGCCGGACAGCTGGTCGTCGGGGAGCGAGTAGCCGAACAGGCCCTCGAGCATGCCGAGCGTGAACAGCCCGATACCGATCAGCCAGTTGATTTCCCGCGGCTTGCGGTACGCGCCGGTGAAGAACACCCGGATCATGTGCGCCATGATCGCGATCATGAACATCAGCGCGGCCCAGTGGTGGATCTGCCTCATCAGCAGGCCGCCGCGGATGTCGAACGAGATGTTCAGCGTGGACTGGTAGGCCTGCGACATCTGGATGCCGTCGAGCTTGGTGTACGAGCCGTGGTACACGACGGTGCCCGCCGACGGCTCGAAGAACAGCGCCAGGTAGGTGCCGGTGAGCAGCAGGATCACGAAGGACCACAGCGCGATCTCGCCCAGCATGAACGACCAGTGGTCGGGGAAGACCTTCCTCATCAGGACCCGGACGCCCTTGGCGCCGTGGAACCGGTCGTCGAGCCACCCGCCGACGCCGGAGACGGCAGGCGGGATCTTCACTGCGTCGTCGCTCATCCGGCCACCTCGCTGGCGCTCGGAGTCCGCATTCGCGGACGCACTGTGCTTTCCGATTCGCACGCAAGCTCGCTCATCCGCGCTCCCAGAAGCTCGGGCCGACCGGCTGCGTGAAGTCGCTTGCGGCCGCGATGAAGCCCGCCGAGTCCAGCATGAGCGGCAGTTGCGGCAGCGCGCGGGCCGCCGGGCCGAAGATCACGTTGGCCCCGTTCGCCGCGTCGAATGTCGACTGGTGGCACGGGCAGAGGATGTGGTGGGTCGTCTGCTCGTACAGGGCGACCGGGCAGCCGACATGCGTGCAGATCTTGGAGTAGGCGACGATGTTGTCGATCGTCCAGTTCATCGTCGACACCAGCGTCCCGCCGTCATAGTTGGTCGGGACGTGCAGCTCGCCAGGCGCGAACTTGATCAAGATGACGCCGGCCTTCGCGAGGGCGTCCGCGTCGTTCTGGAAGCCCTCGGGGATGACGGTGATCAGGCTGCCAGGCGTGGAGATGTCCGCGGGCGTCAGCGGCCGCAGGCCGCCGAGGGTGACCGCGCGCAGGCCCTTCTTCCAGACCGTGTGACGCAGGGAGGTCTGCGGCAGCGGGCCGAGGTCGCGCAGCAGCACGAGCGGCGCGAGCGCCAGCGGGGCGGTCGCGAGCAGCAAGGTGCGGCGCACCAGGGGCCGCCTGGTGACCTGGGAGATGGCCGCGCCCTCGGCGAATTCCCGCTGGAACGCCTTGCGGTCCTCGGGATCGGACCTCAGATCGTGCCGCTCCTCGGCGATCTCGATGTTCGGCGTCAGGTGCCTGACCCAGATCAAGGAGCCGGCGCCGAGCGCGAGCAGCGCGATGGAGAGGGACGTGCCGAGCGCCAGGTTCGACCGCAGCACCGCGACGACCGGGTTGGCGCCCTTCGGGATCGTGCCGATACCGATCTCAAGGCCGACGTAGGCCGCGATGAACCCGACACCAGCGAAGAAGGCGATCACGAAGAGCACCGCGACGATTCGCTCGGCGTTCTTCGCGTGCCTGCTGTTCTCCGGCTCGGCCGAGAACGCCGGCCGGTCGGGCTCGGTCCTCACGTCGACCGCCTTCGGCGCGGGAGAAGGAGTTCCGATGACCCGGCGCGGGCCCGCCGGCTCCTCCGGCGTCTCACTCATGACTGCTGCTCCGATTCACCCTTAACGTGGTCCCGCCGCCTGGCGGTGAGCCACATGGCGATGAGCACGAGGAAGCCGAGGCCGCCAACCCACCCGAGGAGGCCCTCGGTGACCGTGCCGGTGCGGCCAAGCGAGAAGCCGCCGGGGTTAGCCTCGTTCCGCGTCTCGATGACGTACGCGATGATGTCCTGCTTCTCGGCGGGCGGAATCGTCCCGTCGCCGAAGACCGGCATGGCCTCGGGGCCGGTCAGCATCGCTTCGTAAATCTGGGTGGGCGTCGACGCGTTGAGCGACGGCGCCGACTTGCCGTAGGTCAGCGCGCCGCCCGCGCCCGCGAACCCGTGACACTGCGCGCAGTTCGTGCTGAACAGCTCCTCGCCGAGCCCCGTGTTGGCGCCGTTGCTAGAGACCTGCTCAGGGCTCGGGATCGCCGGGCCGCCGCCGAGCGAGCTGATGTAGCCGGCGATGGCGTGGATCTCGTCCTGCGTGAACGTCGTCGGCTTGCGGCCGTTCTCTGCGCCGAGCTCCTTGGCGGGCATGCGGCCCGTCGACATCTGGAAGTCCACCGCGGCCGAGCCGGCGCCGATCAGGCTCGGTGCCTGCGCCGTGCCCTGGGCGTCGAGCCCGTGGCACGAGGCGCAGCTCTGGAGGAAAAGCGAATGACCCTGGGAGACCTGGGTCGAATCCTGGGCAGGCGCCGCAGCCGACGCGCCGCCGCCGGAGAGCGCGCTGTAAAGCACGCCCGCCACGACGAGGCCGCCTGCGACCGCGGCGTAGCCCGCGGCCGGATGCCTGCGCCGGGAGATGATCGAGCTCACTCGGTTCCCCTGCTTACTGGATGAGGTAGATGGTCGTGAACAGGCCAATCCATACGACGTCGACGAAGTGCCAGTAATAGGACACGACGATCGCGCTGACCTGCTGTTCATGGGTAAACCGCTTGGCGGCGTACGTGCGTCCGAGCAAGAAGAGGAACGCGATAAGGCCGCCGGTCACGTGCAAGCCGTGGAACCCGGTGGTCAGGTAGAACACCGAACCATAGTTGCTCGACGAGATCGTCAGGTGGTCATCCCGCACCAGCTGCGAGTACTCGTACGCCTGCCCCAAAACAAAGTAAAGGCCCATGAGGAAGGACAGCACGTACCACTCGCGCAGTCCCCACTTCATGAAGTTCCAAATCGATGCCGCACGCCTGATCTGGCCACGCTCAACCGCGAACACGCCCATCTGGCAAGTCACACTGGACAACACGAGCACGGTCGTGTTCGCCGAGCCGAGCGGGAGGTTCAGATGAGCCATGGGCCAAGGCAGGCCCTGGCCTTTATCTACCGAGCGAATCGTGAAGTACATCGCGAACAGCGCAGCGAAGAACATCAGCTCGCTGGACAACCAGATGATGGTGCCCACGCTCACCAGGTTCGGTCGGCTGGCCGGTGTACGCGGTACCGGCTCGGTCACGGATGCTGTAGCCACGAAGGTCATTATTACGACACCACGTAGGGGACGCGCAGCCGACCCCCGGTTTTCGTCCGCTTCGTTGAAGAAAACTGAACGCCTCGGCCCCGTCTCCCGGCCCGTGACCACGTCCGCTGGCCGTAGTTCGCGACTTCCCTGGCGAAGTCCCGCCGCTCTTCGTCGGCGCGGGCGGGCCGATACCGTCGCGGTTTTCGCGATCAGGCCCGACCGCGCCGACATCGGGGGTACAGGGTCGTCCCCCAGGGCGAGAACAGTAAGCTTCTCGCCATGAAGGTCGTTGTTTACAGCCATGATGCCGACACGAGAGCCGAGATGCGGCTTGCCATCGGCGCCCGCCCGGCCCCAGACGCGCCGGACGCCGAGATCATCGAGGTGGCGACCTCGCCAGCGCTGTTCCGGCTGCTCGACGCGGGCGGCGTCGACGTCATGGTGCTGGACGGTGAGGCGCAGCCGGCCGGCGGCATGGGCATCAGCCGCCAGGCGAAGGACGAGATCTACAACTGCCCGCCCGCGCTGCTGATCATCGGCCGCGCGGACGATCGCTGGCTCGCCACCTGGTCAAAGGCCGATGCGGTGATCAGCCACCCGATCGACCCGATCGCGCTCGCCCGCGAGCTCGCCGCGCTCATGCGCGCCCGCGCCACCGGGCCGGCCGGCCCGGGGTCAGCCACCGCGGGGTCGGCCCACACCGCGCCCGCCATCACAGCTCAGTAACAAATATATGGACACCCCGAGCTGGCCCACGCTGATCCGCGCCCTCATCGACAGGCAGGCGCTCACTGCCGAGCAGGCCGCCTGGGCCATGAACGAGATCATGGAGGGCAACGCCACCCCGGCGCAGATCGCCGGATTCGGGGTGGCGCTGCGGGCCAAGGGCGAGACCGCCGAGGAAATGTCCGGCCTGGCCGCGTCGATGCTGGCGCACGCCGCGCCGATCAGCATCGCCGGCCCCGTCACCGACCTGGTCGGCACCGGCGGCGACGGCACGCACACGGTGAACGTGTCCACGATGGCGACGATCGTGGCCGCCTCGGCCGGGGTGCCGATGGTCAAGCACGGCAACCGGGCGGCGTCTTCCGCGTGCGGCTCGGCGGATGTGCTCGAGGCGCTTGGCGTAGTGATCGACCTGCCGGCGTCGGCAACCCAGGCGCTGTTCGCGGAGACCGGCATCGCGTTCCTGTTCGCGGCGCTCTACCACCCGTCGCTGCGGCACGCGGGCCCCGTGCGCAGCCAGCTCGGCGTGCCGACCGCGTTCAACTACCTCGGCCCGCTGACCAACCCGGCGCGGCCCTCTTCGCTCGCCGTCGGCGTGGCGGACCCGCGGATGGGATCGGTGCTGGCCGGCGTGTACGCGGCGCGGGGCGAGACGGCGCTGGTATTCCACGGCGGCGGGCTCGACGAGCTCACCACGACCGGGCCGTCGACGGTCTGGATCGCCGCCGATGGCATCGTGTCGCAGACGTCGTTCGATCCCGCCGTCCTCGGCCTTCCCCGGTCCTCCCTGGCAGACCTGCGGGGCGGGGACTCGGCGCACAACGCGTCCGTGGTCCGTTCCTTGCTCGCGGGCCAGGCCGGCCCGGTCAGGGACATCGTGCTGCTCAACGCCGCCGCCGCGATGGCCGCCGCCGGCGGCCTTGGCGCGGTGGCCGCCGCCAGGTCCGCCGACCAGGCCGCGACCGCCGCCGCGACGGGCGAGGCGCTCGCCAAGACGCTGTCCGAGGGGCTGGCGCGCGCCGCTGAGGCCGTGGACTCCGGGGCGACCGCCGCCTTGCTCGCCCGCTGGGTGGACGCGAGCAACCGGCTGGCCACGCCGCGTCCACGCGGCTAATCCTTAGGGCTCCGCTAATCCTTAGGGCTCTGCTAATCCTTAGGGCTCTGCTAATCCATAGGGCTCTGCTAATCCATAGGGCTCTGCTAATCCTTAGCGCTCTGCTAATCCTTAGCGCTCCGCGCTTCTTGCTGTTATCTTGCGAGCGGTGCCCGGGCGCCCGTATGGATGTGAGTTTGGTGTCGCCATGGCGACACCAAACTCACATCCACGCATCCACGCATCCACGCATGAACGCGTGAACGCGTGAACGCGTGAACGCGTGAACGCGTGAACGCGGGGTTGCCCTTAGGCGGGGTCGCCGGCCAGGGAGAAGGTTGCCAGGCGGCGGGCGGCCAGGTACAGGCCGCCGACCGTGATCACGATCGCGAGGACCAGCGACGTGGACAGGCTCAGCCCGGCGCGGAGGTTCTGGTCGGGGTAGATGGCGTTCGCGACGCCGAGCGAGTAGTGGGCGATCGACAGGATGCGGACGCCGCCGACGAGGTTGCTGAGCAGTCCCTCCCAGATGGCGACGTAGAGCAGGCCGAACGCGATCGCACGGGTCGTCACCACCGAGGCAAGCAAGAACAGCGCCGAGTAGACGACGGAGCCGACGAGCGCGCCGACGAACAGGGCCCAGGCGAGCTTGCCCGAGTTCGGGGCGAGCTCGCCCGCGATGAGCTCGGGCACCGCGGCGAAGAGCGCGGTCAGGCCGGCCGCGACCGCGAACTTCGTGACGATCACGTCGGCGCGGCGCACCGGCGTGGCCAGCAGGTGGATGACGCTGCCGTCGTCGATCTCCGCGCCGAGCACGCCGGTGCCGATGATCAGCGCGGTGAACGGCAGCAGCACGGAGAAGCCGAAGTCGCCGAGGACGGTGTCCGGCCACTGCGCGCCCGCCGGGTGGCTCGCCCGCAGTATCAGCGTGAGCGCGATCAGGATCACCGCGGGGACGGCGAACAGGATCGCGCGCCTGCGGCCGAGCGTGGCGCGGGCCGTGATGGCCGCGACTGTCGGGTTGAACATTGTGCGCACGCCTCCTAGTTCGCGATCAGGTAGCCGAAGACGCTTTCCAGCGACTCGTCGGTCGGGAGGAGCTCGGTCAGCCTGATGTTCTCGTCGCGGGTGATCACCGCGATCTGCGCGCAGAACGCGCCGAAGTCGGACGTCCGCACCTGGAGGCCCTTGCTCGTCAGTTCGACCGCGTGGGTGTAGTCGCGGCCGACGAGGGCGGCGGCGAGCCGCCTGTCGTCGGACGTCTTCACGTGGAACACGTGCGGGCGGCTGGTCATGAGGCGGCGGATGGCGCGGAAGTCGCCCGACGCGGCCAGGCGGCCCGCGACCATCACCTGGATCGTGCCGGAGAGCCGTTCCACCTCTTCGAGGATGTGGGAGGAGAAGAGGATGGTGCGGCCCTCGTCGCCGAGCCTGGACAGGAGGTCCATCATGTGCATGCGCTGCCGTGGGTCCATGCCGTTGAACGGCTCGTCAAGCAGCAGGATCTGCGGGTCGTGGACGAGGGCGGCGGCGACCTTGATGCGCTGGCGCATGCCCTTGGAGTAGGTGGAGATCTTGCGGTCTCGCGCCTCGGACATCTCGGTGATGCCAATGGCCCACCTGGCGGAACGCTCGGGTTCTGCCAGCTTGTGCAGCTTCGCGGTCGCGGTGACGAACTCCTCGCCGCTGAGGAAGGCGTAGACGGAGTCACGCTCGGGCACCAGGCCCAGCTTTCGGTAGATTTCGGGATTCTTCCACGTCGGGGCGCCGTCAACGGCGAGCGTCCCCTTGGACGGCTCGAGGAAGCCGGCCATCATGTGCAGGATCGTCGACTTGCCCGCGCCGTTCGGGCCGAGGAGGCCGGTGACACCGGGACCGATGTCCATCGTGATGTCGTTGACCGCCACCACGTTGCCGTACCAGCGGCTGACGTTGCGGAGCTCGATCGTGGTCATGACAGGCGCGCCTTCCGGTAGCGGGCGGCCAGGCCGGCCAGGCAGAGCCCGACGAGGACGATCAGGACGAGGGCGTAGACCGCGCCGAAGGCGCCCGGCTTGGGCACGTTGTCGGCCGGGTTGGTGCCGCCGAGCCACATGCGCACGCCGTTGAACAGGGTGAACGGGCTGAACAGGCCGGATACCTTCTCCGCCAGGCTCGCGGCGGGCACGCCCCCGGGGCCGACGCCCCCCTTGTCGATGGCGGACTGGGTCTCCACCTGGAGCAGGATCTCCGCGAGGGTGTAAGTGAGCAGGAACGTGATCGCCACCGCCCCGGTCGCGAAGGCGCGCCTGCCGGTCAGGGACGCGAGGAACAGGCCGATCGCGGCCAGCGACACCGCCCACATGAGGCCGACGAGCAGGCCGGGGATCAGCGCCCGCGTCTGCGCCCATACGGCCGCGCCGCCGTGCACGTTGGCGGCAGCGCCCGCCCACAGGAGAAGCAGCGGAACCTCGAGCATGACCAGGCACGCGGCGGTGAACCCGAGGTACTTGGCGAGCGGGTAGTCGCCCGGCTTGATCGGGCGGGAGAAGTACAGCGGCAGCACCCGGCTGCGCAGGTCGCGGCTGACCAGCTCGGGCGCCTGGACCGCGACGAAGACCGTCATGACCAGGTCGCGCAGCACGGGAGAGTAGGTGTCGTAGTAGACGAGTTGCTGATTGCCCCTGGACATGGCGAACGCGTTGACCGCCGCGGGCAGGCAGATCGCGATGAAGGCGATCGCCGGGATGATCTTGGCCTTGGCACCACGCCCGAAACCGAACGCAGACCGGAAGCTGTGCCAGGCGAGCGCCGCGACGATCCCCGACCGGCCGAGCCTGGGGCCGTCGTAGCGGCGGTAGCCGAGGTCGTGGATGACCCCGCCCGCGGCCGGCGGCCCGGACTGCGGCGGCCTGGGCGCCTGGGACGTGTCAGTAGGCATCGGCGGCCTCCATCTCGTTGAGCTGGCCCGGCTGGCCGTCGTCGCGGAAGATCTCCTCGACCTGGTGGCGCCGCTGCTCCAGGCGGCTCAGCGGCAGGCCGAGCGCGGCCACGCTGTCGCGGACCGCGTCGTAGGTGCGGTCGTCGGCGATGGGGACGAGCAGAGCCCGCTGGAACGGCTGGGCGCGCAGGCCGCGGCGGGTGAGTTCCTGCTGTAGCGCGGCGGTGCCCTCCTCGACCTCGATGAGGAGCGTCTGGCTGGCCCTGGTGAAGCTGTCGATCGTGTCGGCCCGCAGCAGCTTCCCCGCCTCGATCGCGACGAGCCTGTCGCAGATCCGCTCGATCTCGCCGAGCAGGTGGCTGGCCACCACGATGGAGATGCCGAACTCCTCGCCGATCCGCGCGATGAGTTCGAGCATCGCGTTCCGCCCGGCCGGGTCGAGGCCGTTCGTCGGCTCGTCGAGCAGCAGCAGCCTCGGGTCGCCGACCAGGGCCTGGGCGAGTTTCACCCGCTGCTTCATGCCCGTGGAATAGGTGCCGATCTGCCGGTAGCGCTCCTCGTGCAGGCCGACGTGGCGCAGCGCCTCGGCGGCGCGCTCCCTGGCCGCGGTCGCGGGAAGGCCGGACATGCGGCCCATGTGGGTGACGAACTCGGTCGCCGAGATGTCCGATGGCAGGCAGTCGTGCTCGGGCATGTACCCGACGAACTGCCGGATCGTCATCCCGTCCTTGACGCTGTCGTAGCCGAGGACCTTCGCCGTGCCCCGCGTGGGCTCGAGCAGGCCGAGGAGGATCTTGATCAACGTCGACTTGCCCGCGCCGTTGGCGCCGATGAGGCCGGTGACGCCGGGCGCGAAGGCGACGGTCAGGCCCGCGAGGGCGGTCACGTCGCCCGGGTAGACCTTGGTCAGGTCGGCGGCCTCGATGACCGGGCCCGCCGAGGTGACGGGGCCCGCCAAGGTGACGGGGCCTGCCTGTCCCGCGGGTGGGGGTGAGCTCATGCCGCCCAGAGTGTCAGGGCGCCGGCCCTGCCGCGTCCCCCTATGCGGTGATATCGCCCAGGTGCCGCGGAAGGCAGGTCAGTATCGCGGGCTACTCCCGTGGGATGAGGCGTCAAAGCCGCCGACGGGCTACCTTAGAGTGGTGGGCTCGGAACGCGACATGTCGCACGCGCCCGGCGACCGGGAGCCGGGGGCGTACCCGGCGTACCCTGGGTCCGCTGAGCCGCGTCCTTCTCGCCCGCCGCTGACCAAGCGGATGCGGCCCGTCCACTGGATCGCGATCGACTGCGTGGTCGGCGCCTTCCTCGCGGTCATCGACGGGGCCGAGACCGGGAAGAGCTTCCCCGGCGGCCAGGCCAGGTGGCCGCTCGTGCTGCTGTTCATGGCGTTCGTCTTCATCCCGGTGGCGCTGCGCCGGCGGGCACCGAACACCGCGTTCGGCGCGCTGCTGGTCCTCGGCGTGCTGATGGACAGGATGTCGGCCGCGGCGACCGCGACGGTCTTCCTTGGCGCCGCGTTCGTGCTGTACACGGTGACGGTCGAGGGCAGGAAACGCACCGGGGCCGCCGCGCTCGGCCTCATGCTCGCCGTCATGGTGTTCCTCACCGTCGCGGGCACCACCAGCCGGCCGCGGGGCGGCGACGCCGCAGGCGCTGTTTTCGTCCCGGTCGGGCTCGCCAGCGTCCTCGCCTGGATGACCGGGTACTCGGTGCGGCAGCGGCGGCTGTACGTGGTGACGCTGCAGCAGCAGGCCGCGCACAGCGCGGTCGCGGAGGAGCGGCTGCGGATCGCGCGCGAACTGCACGACGTGGTCGCGCACAGCATGTCGGTGATCGCGGTCCAGGCCGGCTACGGCCAGTACGTCATCGACGCGAGCCCGGACGGCGCACGCGACGCGCTCGGCGCGATCCAGGCGACAAGCAGGGACGCGCTTGAGGAGATGCGCCGGATGCTCGGCGTGCTCCGCCAGCAGGACGTGACGCAAGGCCCGGCCATGGCCGGTCCCGCCGCCGGCCAGGAGCCAGCCGGCCAGGCACCCGTCGACGGCCAGGCACCGGCGGGCGGCGGCACCACGGCTAGACAGGCGCCGCTCGCGCCCGCACCGGGTCTGGCCCGCCTTGACCGGCTCATCGAGCGCACCCGGGGCGCCGCGGTGCGGGTCCGCCTGGAGGTCTCCGGGCACCCAAGGCCCGCGCCCGCGGGCGTGGACCTGTCGGCGTACCGGATCATCCAGGAGGCGCTGACGAACGTGGTCAGGCACGCCGGCACCGGCGCGTCGTGCGTGGTCCACGTCGGCTACACGGACTCGGACCTGGTCGTCCGGGTGACCGACGACGGCGGGCTGCCCGTGGCACTCCCATCGGTCAGCGTGGCGGCCGTGGGAACCGGGCACGGCATCATCGGCATGCGCGAGCGGGTGCACTTGTGCGGGGGCACCTTCAGCGCCGGGCCCCTGCCGAATAGCGGATTTCAGGTCACGGCGACGCTGCCGCTGCCCGCGGCCGACGTGCGCATGTGGGCCGGCACCCGCACCGGGGACGGCATCGGCAGCGAGGCCAGCCTCCGCGCGGGAGCCGGCGCGACCGCGGCGGCCGCTCCGCGGTCCGCTGACACGCTCCCCGCCGACTCTCGCGCCACGGCCGATGGGAGCGCGCCGGCCACGGTGAACGGCATTCCAGCGGTGACGGGCGCCGTCACGTCGGGCGGTGGCGGCCGGGGATGACCATCTCCGTCGCGGTGGCCGATGATCAGGCCCTCGTCCGGGTCGGATTCTGCGGCATCGTCGCCGCCACACCCGGGCTGGCGGTAGTCGGCGAGGCCGCCAACGGCGCGGAGGCCGTCGCGGTCGCGCGGTCCGCCAGGCCCGACATCCTGCTGATGGACGTGCGCATGCCCGTGCTCAACGGCATCGACGCGACCAGGCAGATCACTTCCGCCGCCGAGTCCTGCGCTGTCCGCGTCATCATCCTCACGACCTTCGACCTCGACGAGTACGTGTTCGGCGCGCTGCGCGCGGGCGCCAGCGGGTTCCTACTCAAGGACACGCTCCCGGAAGACCTGATCACCGCCATCCGGGTGGTCGCGGCGGGTGAGGCGCTGCTCGCGCCGAGCATCACCCGCCGCCTGATCAGCGAGTTCGCCCGCACGCCGGCGCTCGGCGTGCCGGGTCCGGCCGCGGCCGGGCTGCCCGCCTACGGCGGTGGCGGTACGCAGGCGGCCGGCGCACCGACGGCCGCTGGAGCCCTGCACCCGCGCCGCGCGGACAAGGTCACCGGGCTGCTCACCGACCGCGAGTGCGAGGTCCTGCGCCTGGTCGCGGCAGGCATGTCGAACGGCGAGATCGCCGACCACCTGCGCATCTCCCCCGCCAC
>Ga0210396_10004989_pt1 | contig 12901 bp, 9 predicted proteins | sample IncBWH17OmetaG_FD_155466 | JGI IMG/M metagenome (GOLD analysis project Ga0210396, IMG submission 155466) | Forest soil microbial communities from Barre Woods Harvard Forest LTER site, Petersham, Massachusetts, United States - Inc-BW-H-17-O ...
GTGGACTTCACCGCCGCGCGTAGGGTGAGGAGCGACCCATCCGGTTCTGTCGGCGCACCGGAGCCAGGTTCCTTTGCAGGCGCATTCTGCGATTTTCCGATTTGAGCAGAATCCGGAGTGGTTGTCCCGTTCTGCGCTAGCTGGGTAACCGCCGCTTGAGCACCGCTCCGTTTCGTCGGAGAAGATGCTTCCAGCTGAGGATGAGGCCCGCCATTCTGTTGGGCAGTGGAGAGTGGCGAGGGCAAGAACAGCACCAGACCGATTAGCAAGGAGGTGACGGGGCTGAACTTCATGGTTCTCCGAATTATAGCTGCTGGTCTTTCCCCTAGCTCAATCAAATGCCCGGCAGAAACTGGTTCAATTCCTATGACGCTAGCCTTCCAACGGCAGTAGTCGCAAACGACCTGGACGTGGTTCCAGTAGAAATACAAGCACAGGCTGATTTTTGCTAGTTGCTTCGGCCTGTTGGAGTAGTTAAGGTAATACCCGTTCGTCCTTTCGCATCCGCTCCGTCTTTCCGCCTTTGCCGGTTGTCGGTGGGGGTGGGGCGGGTTCTCAACATCGTAGGACTTCTCGACGTAGAGTTCGCATCAATACGGGTACAGATCTTTCGCAAAATCCTACACACCTGCTTACAATTTGACGGAATTGGAAATGTAACTGCGGAGATGAGAGAAATCTCGAAGCGCGCCAAAGATGCGCTGCTCCGTATAGGTAAGGAGTCCCCGATCAATGCCCGGCGCGTTAGGACGTATGGGATAAAAGTCGAAGGAGTGTAAAACGTTCAGTGGACTCTGAAGCTGAAGAAGGGTCTGTAAGTGGGTACCAATGCGAAGGCAGCCGGATCGTTTGTAGGTTCATAACAACGCTGACCGGAACTAGGAAGTGATTCAATTAATAATTGAAGACTTTTGGCAATTTATGCGCATTCTACTGGATTCACGAGATCGGATTGCCTGATCGGGAACGTGCTTCTGAGATTGCTGCTTGCAAAGACCCAGCAAGCATGAAAGCGATCGGCACCTTAACGTTATTAGTGAAGGGGCCGATCCCCCCAGTTCAGCCCCAAACCCACTTGTCAGTTTTTAGAATTTGGTAGCAAATTGCGCCTAGTAATACGGTTTTAACCCTTTACGCCGGTCATAAGCTCCTTTAGAATCAATGGCCGGCAGGTTCTTAACTTCCATGGCATGGAAGAGGTCGTCGGTTCGAACCCGACCAGGTCCACCAAATCTTTACAACTCAGAAGGAAGCAGGGCACAAGTCGTTGGCGCCGATCATCAATGCACAGGGGATCTCCAAGTCTTTCGGATCGACCGTGCTTTTCCAAAACATCTCCTTCACCGTTTCCGAGGGCGACCGGATCGGACTGATCGGTCCAAACGGTTCGGGGAAATCCACGCTGCTTCGAATTCTGGCCGGCGACGAGGATCTGGATAGTGGCGAAATCGCGGTCCGCAAGCGGGTCCGCCTCACCTGCGTTTTGCAGGACTCGAAATTTGCATCGGGAGACACGGTTCGGTCGGTAGTCGAGAAAGCGCTAGAGCGTGCCTCCGTCTCGACGACCGAGCGGGGCACTCGCTTTGCAGAAACCCTTGGCCGCGCCGGTTTCGACGAACTTGAAACCCCGGCAACTGCATTGTCGGGAGGCTGGCAAAAGCGTCTGGCAATCGTTGAAGCGCTGGTTCAGGGACCGGACATTCTGCTGCTGGACGAACCCACCAATCATCTGGATCTGGCGGGAATCGAGTGGCTGGAAGCGCTTCTTCAGGACGCAGCATTCGCCTGCGTGGTCGTCAGCCACGACCGCTACTTTCTTGAAAATGTTGCGACTGAGATGGCGGAACTCAATCGCACTTATCCGGATGGACTGCTGCACGTCCGCGGAAACTACAGCACGTTTCTGGAGAAGAAGGAAGAATTCCTGCACTCGCAGTCGAAGCGGCAAGAAGCTCTGGAGAATCTCGTACACAACGAAATCACGTGGCTGCGTCGCGGGGCAAAAGCCCGGACCCGCAAATCGAAAGCCCGAATCGACAAGGCTAGCGACTTGATGAGCGAACTCGCGGACCTGAACCTCAGAACCCGCACGGCAACCGCCAACATCGATTTCTCCGCGACGGACCGAAAAACCAAGCGGCTGATTGAACTGGAAAATATCGGTTCTGAAATCGGAGACCGCACACTTTTCGATGGCCTCAACTTCATAATAACGGCCGGAATGCGGGTCGGACTCGTAGGACCGAATGGCAGTGGCAAGACCACGCTCCTGCGTCTGCTGCGCGGCGAATTATCAGCGACTGCCGGAGAAATTCGCCGAGCCGAGTGGCTCAGAATCGTGTACTTCGATCAAACTCGCCAACTCGATCCAGAGGTAACTCTACGCCGCGCGTTGGCTCCAGACAGCGATTCCGTGATCTATCAGGACCGCGTGATCCACGTCGCGTCGTGGGCTGCAAGATTCCTCTTCACCGGCGAGCAACTCAATCAACCCATCGGCCGCCTGTCCGGAGGCGAACGGGCGCGCGTGCTGATTGCGCAGCTCATGCTTCAGCCCGCCGATGTGCTTCTGCTCGATGAGCCTACCAACGACCTCGACATTCCGACCCTGGAGATATTGGAAGAAAGCCTGCTGGAATATCGTGGCGCGCTGGTGCTGGTCACGCACGACCGCTATATGCTCGATCGCGTTTCCACAATCGTACTGGGACTCGATGGGCAGGGCGGCGCAGAAAGTTTTGCCGACTACTCGCAATGGGAGTCTCGGCAAGCCGAGCGAAAGCAGCCGGCGAAGGCAGTTCGCTCCAGCGGCGCTCAACCCCGGCATAGAACGACTACGTCGGAGCCGTCAGCACCGAAGAAGAAGCTTTCGTATCTGGAAGCGCGCGAATATGCAACCATCGAGGAGCGCGTTGACCAGGCTGAGCAGTTGCTGCAGGAGAAGCGTGCCCAACTCGAGGACCCTGCCATTGCAAGCGATGGCCCTCGTCTGCTACGCGCGCACGCCGAGATGGACGAAGCGCAGAAGACGGCAGATGAGCTTTACTCGCGCTGGGCCGAACTCGAACAGAAAAAAGGATGAGCCACGCCCAAGGAAATTCTGGTTAAGCATGAGTTTCAACAGGTTGCAGGCGGAGGTATAAATCTTCCATCACGTCCTTTCTGTACCTTGTGCCCTTTGTGGTTGATGAAGTGCAAATGCTGGAAGCACAAACGACACGAAGGTACACAAAGGAAAATGGTAACGGAACTGCGCCCTATGCGTGGGCGAAATCAATGTATCCTCGCTGCACATCAGTCCGGATCAGCTTCACGCGCAACCTGTCTCCTACGTCCAGTCCGTGTTGTCCCTTGGCAAGCAATCCTTCCACGCGCGGCTGCAGCACGCGAACAAAGCTTCCCTTCGGAGTAACGCCGGTGACGAGCGCGTCGAATGTCTGGCCAATCCGGAGGCTCATCGCTACTGCGGCCAGGCGCTTCGACATCTCCCGCTCGACCTTTCTCGCCGCATCTCCTTTCGCGGTGCAGTTCGAGGCGATGGCCGTTAGTTCATCGTCAGAATAAGGCGCAGCTTGCGCGGCGAGCATAGCCTTGATCAGTCGCTGCGTGACGACGTCCGCGAACCTGCGGTTGGGAGCGGTCGAGTGTGTGTAGTCCTGCACCGCGAGGCCAAAGTGCCCCTGTTCCGGATCTCCGGGCCGCTCCAGAACATATTCGCCGGGCCCAATCAGCTTGATCACCGCCAGCGACACGTCCGCAAAGTGATCCGGATCAGCCGCCCTGCGCTTAAGCAGAAAATCGTTGAGCGCTTTGGAATCCGGATCCCGAGGAAGCTTTTCGCCGTGTTCAGCAGCAAGTTGCACAATGCGGTCCCAGCGCTCGGGAGTTTTCACAATGCGCCGCAGGGACGACACTTTCTCCAGCATGCGCGCCACAACTCCGTTCGCGGCGATCATAAAGTCTTCGATCAGGTCAGTGGCGGGATTCTTTTCCTGCTTTGTAACGTCCACGATTTGTTGATTCAGTATTACCGGGGTTACTTCGCTGGTCTCGAGATTGAGCGCGCCGTTCTGGTAGCGCTGCTTTTTTAGGGCTTGCGCGGCTTCGTTCTGCAGCTTGAGTTGCGCTTGCAATTCAACCGATGCCGCCACTTTTGCCGGAGCGGGGCCCGTACCGTCAAGCCATCCGCCCACGCTGTTGTACGCAAGCTGCGCCTTATTGCGAACGATCGCCCGATAAACATCGCTCGAACTGACGGAACCGACCGCATCGACTGTGAACTCGATTACGATACTCAGCCTGTCTACGTTCTCGAGCAGCGACGTCGCGCCCATCGAAAGCTCCTCCGGCAACATTGGGAAAATCCGCACACCCGTGTAAACCGATGTCGTTTCTTTTGCCGCATGTTCATCGATCGGAGAATGCTTCGGCACGAAAGCATCCACATCAGCGATTCCGATCAGCAGCTTGATCTTTCCGTTAGGCAGGCCCTCAACCACTTCGATCTGATCGAGGTCTTTCGAGGTATCGTTGTCGATCGAAGACCAGAGCAGGTTCCGCAGATCACGAATAGTGCCACCCGGCGCGACCTGCAGCGGATGCGTTTTCAGTTCCGCAAGTTGCTGCGGGACCTGTGGAGGGAAATCCGGCTTGAAGCCATGTGCCACCATCACTTGTTTGGCGGTTGCCTGAAGATCGAGTTGAGAAGGGCGAACGTTGTTCATGAGTTCCTCGTCAAACCGGTGTCGAGCCAGAAAAGGCTAACATGTGACCTTCGACTGCGGTTGGAGTGAAGTGAAGGCAAACGAAGCCTGTTGTCGTGATATCCTAATCACAGTAGCTGCGTCCCCGCCTTTGGGCAAATTTTCCGCAGTTCCCTTGAGAAATCATGATTTCAGTTAGCAATGTTTCCATGCGCTACGGCGCCAAAGTTCTGTTTGAAGATGTATCGACGGCCTTCACGCCGGGCAAGCGCTATGGCCTGACCGGACCAAACGGCGCGGGCAAGACGACTTTCATGAGGCTTTTGACCGGCGACCTCGATCCTCAGAAGGGAACTGTCGTCCGCCCGAAAAAGTTCGGCGTCCTCAGTCAGGATCAGTTTGCCTTCGACGCCTATCGCGTCATCGACACCGTGATGATGGGAAACAAGCGCCTGTGGACTGCGATGGAGGAGCGCGATCGCATTCATTCCAAGCTGGATCTGACGGATGAGGACGGAATGAAGCTCGGTGAGTTGGAAGGCATCGTAGGCGAAGAAGACGGCTATACCGCCGAGACTGACGCAGCGATCCTGCTGCAAGGGCTCGATATTTCCGATGAACTGCACGAGCGAAAAATGGGGGAGCTGCAAGGCGGTCAAAAAGTTCGCGTGCTGCTGGCGCAGGCCTTGTTCGGGCATCCACTGGCCTTGTTGCTCGACGAGCCTACGAACCACCTCGATCTCGATTCGATCCACTGGTTGCAGGGTTTCCTGAATGACTACGACGGCGTTCTGATCGTGATTTCGCACGACCGCCATTTTCTCAACAGCATTTGTACTCACATTGCCGATATTGATTACCAAACCATCATTACTTATACGGGTACCTATGACGACATGGTTGTAGCGAAGACCCAGATCCGCTCGCAGATCGAAGGGCAGAACGCGCAGCGCGAAAAGAAGATCGCACAGCTCAACGAATTCATAGCACGTTTCTCTGCGGGCACCCGCTCCAGTCAGGTGCAGTCGCGGCGCAAAGAAGTCGAGCGCCTGCAGGTGACGGAACTGGCCAAGTCGAACATCCAGCGCCCATTCTTGAAATTCGAGCAGAAGCGTTCTTCCGGGAAGCACATTCTTGAGCTCGAAGGCGTTACCAAATCGTACGCTGAAACCGAAGTCATCCGAAGCTTCACCGCCAGCGTAACTCGCGGAGAGAGGATTGCGTTGATGGGCCGGAACGGCGCGGGCAAAACGACTTTGCTCAATGCACTGCTGGCGAACTCTCCTACCGTGCCGGACGCCGAACTGCGCAAAACCAGCGGCTACGATGGAGCATTCCTGACCAGCGGAAAAGTGATTTGGGGACACGAGGCGGCGGTTGGATATTTTGCTCAGGACCACAGGGCTTTGATTCAGGGGGACATGACGGCATTCGAATGGCTGCATCAGTGGGATCCCTCAGCCGCCCACGAAGAGATCCGCGGCCTTTTGGGGCAAATGCTGTTTCCGCGCGAAGACGCTCTGAAGCGCACCGATGTTCTGTCGGGCGGCGAAGCAGCGCGGTTGCTCTTTTGCAAGCTCATGCTGCAGAAGCCGAACCTTCTGGTCTTTGACGAACCCACCAATCACCTCGATCTGGAATCGATCAATGCTCTCAACATCGCCCTGCAGCGTTATCAGGGCACTGTGCTGTTAGTGACGCACGACCACGATTTGATTGACGAAGTCGCTACCAGAATTTGGCATTTCGAGGCGGACCACAAGATCACCGACTTCAAAGGCGCATACGAGGAGTACCAGGCGGTTCTCGCCTAGAGTTTATTCATACAGCAGGGGCGCGGACGCCTGCGCCTAAACTAGCGCCCGGCCAGCACAAGCGCCAGACGCCCATGCCCATTGAAAATTGAACCCGCCGAGGTGGCCGGTCACATCGACGACCTCGCCGATGAAGAACAATCCCGGCACTTTTCGGCTTTCCATGGTCTTTGCCGACAACTCATTAGTGTCCACGCCGCCCGCAGTGACCTCAGCTTTGTTATAGCCTTCCGTTCCGGCGGGAATCACTGACCACTTATGCACGAGGCGCTCCAGTTCTGCGAGCCCCGAGTTCGTCCAGGCGGAGAGTAGATGCAGATCCAGCCATCGGTTCGCGAAGCGACCAGGCAAGAAATTGTGCAACGCTGTTCTCATCGCCGTGATGTTTCGTGGAATCTGCGATTCACGTAAGTCAGCCGTCACATCCCGACCGGGCGCCAAGTCGATGGCAACGGCATGAGTAGGTTTCCAGTACGACGAGATCTGCAAAACTGCCGGTCCGCTTAACCCGCGATGCGTGATGAGCATCTTCTCCCGAAACAGTTGCTGGTCAAAAGAGATGGATACTTCCGCCGAGACGCCAGCCAAGTCGCAGTACCGGCTGCGATCTTCGTCATTGAACACAAAAGGCACCAGTGCTGGGCGGGGTTCACAAATCGCCAATCCGAATTGCCGTGCCAAATCATAGCCGAGCCCCGTAGCACCCATTTTCGGAATTGACAATCCTCCGGTGGCGACCACCAGGACGGGGGCGCGAAATTCTATTTCTCCAGCACGCAGCACAAACTCCGTCGTTCTCAGAACCTCCTGAATTGAAGTCCTCAGAAAAATGCGAACCCCGGCAACGCGGCACTCACTCTCGAGCATCTCCGTGATGTTGCGAGCAGAGCGATCGCAGAAGAGTTGACCGAGGGTCTTCTCGTGATAAGGAATCCGATGCTTCTCGACCAGTGCAATGAAATCCGAGGGCGTATAGCGAGCGAGCGCTGACTTCGCGAAGTGAGGATTTGCCGAGAGGAAGTTTTCCGGACGGCAGTGAATGTTGGTGAAGTTGCAGCGGCCGCCCCCGGAGATGAGGATTTTCTTTCCTGCGCGTTCTGCTCGCTCGATCACGGCAACCCGGCGTCCCCGCTTACCCGCCTCGAGGGCGCACATTAACCCCGCAGCACCGCCGCCGAGGACCACGACGTCAACTTGCTGCGTCATCGAATTGCTGTGTTATCGAAGTGAGAGGTCATCAAGTTGCAGAGAAGTCACAAAGCCATTGACATCGAGACTATTCGCTTGAGGGAATCAAGAAGCTAAACAGAATGCCACAATCGTGCGACCACGCGCGCCTGTAGCTTTCTCGAGTTGGGTAATCAATGCGGATTCGAGATCATCCGGGTCCGGATTCATTTCGCAGGCAACAATTTCCGCGTCGGTCGCGCCCAGAAAACAAAGTTCGCAAACGCCAAGGCCATCTTCTGAACCCACGGGCGGTCCAAAGACGCGACAAGTCATCGGACGCGCTTCATAAAGCTCACAAAGTCCGGTCGCCGGATCGAGCGCGGGGCAAGGCTCCTCGTTCGCGAATTCCGTAAAGCGTTGTTCCGGTTCGTCGCTTTCATCCAGCAAGCCGGTAGCTGGATCACCGGGAAACTCCTTCGATAGCCGCAAAACCGCCTCCCGAGCGCGTTGGCGCACACGGTCTGCGCGCTCTGCGGCCAAGTCTGCCAGATTCGCGAGTCCTTCACGGAGCCGGACAGCATCGAGCTGATTGATGGAAAATACGCCAATGCAGCATTGCGTGCACCCGGGACGACACACCAGCCACTTGCCGCTTCGACGGGCGGCATCGGCGAGTGCGGAATCTACAATCTGAACCAATGCCCGGTCTCGGGGGGGTGAAGAACAATGCACTCTAAGAGAATACCGCAACCCACGGTTTTCATTGCTGGTTGTCTGCGATTGGTGGACGACCGGTGCGTAAAACTCACAGCTCCAGTCATCTACCGCAGCGGCGTTGACCCGCGCCCGAGCCACCGACGGCCAATTCGACGATTCATAATGACAAAAACGGTGTATCATCGCTCGATGGGTGCGGCTCGAGGATTCCCACCCCGGCAAGAATACGCTTTTGTGAGAGGTCCCTCCCTCATGGCTGCGGCACCGAGCTCTGGCACGAAACAGCGATTCACCCTTGACGACCCTTCTTTTGAAAAATTGTTAGCGGCTGCCTGGGTTCTCCAATGCCTGCACGATCAACTGCATCCCCTGGTCGATCGCATCGCAGAACCTGTCGTGTCTCAAAACAGAATCGAGACACTAAGCTTGGGCTTCCCCGAGACCATCGAACCGGTCGTTCCACCCCCGGCGATGGTGACGATGGCCGACAGCAAACCTGCCGTGGTCAGCGCTCCCTCTGCCGAGTATGGAACTCTTGCCGAACTAGTCAAGGCTCAAGAGGCAATCGAGACTGGCATGTTGGATCTGGACGCCACGGTGAAGCGTTTAATCTCGCTTTCGCCCAAGCTCACCAGTGAGCCGGCGGCTCTCCAATCGGCATCGGTCGAACCCGTACCGGTCGAAGTAACCGCCGTCGAACTAGCATCGTTCGAACTCACTCCGAGGCTGCCGATACAACCTCCAGCCGTTGCCCCGCCCGCCAAACCGTCCAGTGTCTGGCAAAAGCCACCGGATAACAAAAGGCCGGAGTCGCACGCGTCTTCATTCCATCTCGAAACCACCCGCACCCGTCTTCGGGACGTTGTCGCTCGCTATCGAGCTACATTCCGCGACAATTCCACCCTGCGGTCGCTCCGCGCCGTAATAGTTGCAACCCCCATCAATCTTCAAACCACGCTCAAGCGCCTTCGCGGAGCCGGCGCTCGTTATCGAGCTGCTCTCCAGCTTCGAACTGAGAAGGCGCTGACGACGCAGCGCTCGTCATTGAATCTCGGAACCGCTCTCAAGCGTCTGCAGAACACTTTCACCCACGAGTCAAGGTTCCGGATCAATTTCACTCTGCGATCGCTCCGCGCGGTAGCCATTGCAACACCGGTCTGGCTGCTGGCGGTGATCGCCAACTTGCTCCTTCTCGAAACGTGGCTGCATGAGCCCTTTCGTGGGGCACAGGCACCGAGTCCTTCTACCGCCGAGGCTGCAGTCGCGACCAGCTCCCCGACAGCGATCGTGTCAACCCGCGCCCCGTCCCAGCCCGCCAAGAAGATCGAAAGCACCCAATCCCGGCGTCCCGCCCCGTTCCGTTCGCTTGCAGCCAGCCACGAGCAAATCACCGACCTGGCTACTTCGTCCGTCTTGCAGCAACTAAGCCGCTACGAGATTAACGGGCTGCGGCGCCAGGCCAAATACGGAGACGACGCTGCGGCTTTTACTTTAGGGATGGCCTACGAGCTGGGACGCTACGTTCATCAGGACTGCGTGGAAGCGGCGCGCTGGGTGACAACAGCAGCCGAAGCAGGCAATGCCGCCGCTCAGTATAATCTCGGACTGCGCTACCGGGACGGCGATGGCGTATCCGCCGATTTGCATGAATCCGAACGGTGGCTGCGCAAGGCGGCCGCTCACAGGAATCCAGAGGCCAAGCTCGCCCTCCAATTGCTTGCGTCGCGTTGATTCTCTTGCTCGCTGCACAGGACTACTCGAATCAAGCAAGTCAGACAAGCGCTGGTTCCCAACGACCGTTCAGGGCTGCTTCAGCAGCTCCAACGGAAAGTACAGGCGGACGGACAACAATGGGAACAGCTTCCCGCTGACTGGAGATACGGCGAAGGTAAGCGAACATATTGGTCACGAGGTTAAGATTACGGGTACCACAACGTCGGCGTCTGCGAATGGCGGAGCCGCCAGTGGATCGATGGGGCAAGCCGGCGGTTCTGCCCAGCAAGCCATCGAGGTCAGTTCCGTTAGCACATCTCCACTTGTGAAGTGGACTCATGTCCCGCTAAGACCCAAGCCCTGCCCCACCAGCTGGGCTTTTCTTTGAACTGCCTACAGGATTAACTGTATTGCGGGCCCATCTGTTCTCTAGTAATTCGGTCCCGTAGGTGTATACGCGGGCGGAGGACGCAAAAATGGCCAGTGCTGAGAAGCTATCCTCGCTAGCCTGGGGCTGGCGAAACCTCTACGTTGCCGCTTTGATGGAAGCGGATAACGACAGAATGTCCGTGCGCATTACGGATGCGGAGCGGGTAATGTTGGATAGGGCGAGAGAACTATTTCAGGCTTCCGGAGACAACATTCAGGAAGAGGAAGCATTGGACGATGCACTTTATGCTCTTCGTGCCTTGAAGACCTGCCTTGAGATACACGGCGGATTTGCGACGGCGGGCTGAAATTCGATCTCGGAGCTTGGCAATTGCGGTTAGGCTGGCGCACTACTTGCCCGCCGCCTGATGCAGGGCGGCGAGAAACGACTGGGCATTGCCGGAGAGGCGAGCCAGTGCGGACGGCGAGTGAAAGCGTTTGTGCCGTTTCTGTTTTAATCCAGCTTCGTGTATTAACGACCTTCCGCCCGTCGGTCCCTGAAGAAGGTCTGCAACAGCTCGGCACAACGACCCGCCAGCACGCCTCCGCGTACTTCCATTCGATGATTCAATTGGGGATGGTTCAGCACCTCCATCACCGAATGGACTGCGCCCGCTTTTGGATCGTTAGCGCCGTATAGCAAGCGTTTTATCCGTGCATGCACCAGAGCACCTGCGCACATGGGGCAGGGCTCAATCGTGGCGAACACTTCGCAATCTTCCAGGCGGTAGTTGCCCAGGTTCGAACCGGCTTGGCGCAGGGCAACAATTTCGGCATGGGCGGTGGGGTCGGAGTCGATGAGGCTGCGATTCCAGCCTCGACCTACAATCTCGCCGGCATGCACGACCACTGCGCCGACTGGAACCTCGCCCGCTTCCAGCGCTCGTTGTGCGGCGCGCAGAGCCTCTTCCATCCAGAATTCGTCGGAGACAGTCGTTGATCGTTCGTCCTTGGCCGTTCGTCGTTGGTTCATGGACACGGGGGGTACGGTCATTGTATCGGGTTCGGAAAAAGGGTGGTTCGCCTGGGGTGGATGCAATCCTACGTCCTTCCGGCAGATAGAGGCGCAAGGCCACTTCTGCGATTTTTGCGATGATGGTATGCTTACTCCGTTATGGGGATTCCGAACCTACTACGCAAAGTCTTCTTGTTGGATTTACTTCAGGGCCTGAAGGTCACATTCCGTTACCAGGATCCCAGGGAAATCTATACCGAACAATATCCTTTGCAGAGGCCGCAGGTAGCGGAGCGTTATCGCGGGGCGCCGCGGTTGAACGTGAATCCCGATACTAACGAGACCATGTGTATTGCCTGCGACTTGTGTGCGCTGGCGTGTCCGGAGAACCTGATTGTGGTCACAAGCGCCCGCAACGAACAGACCCGCCGCAAGGAACTCACCAACTTTACTTACGATCTGAGCCGCTGCATGTTCTGCGGACTCTGCGAGGACGCCTGTCCCGTGGACGCTCTGGAATTGACCCAGGACTTCGAGCTCGCCAGCTATACGCGCGAGGGAGCGATCTGGAATCGCGAGATGCTGGAGAAGGGTCCCCAGCCGACGCAGTATAAGAAGTGAGATCTTAGCTTTTAGGCTGTGGCGTGGCCGTTGTATGCTTGCCGTAAGTTCTTCCCGGAGTCTTGATGAACTGGCGTGTTGCCGGCTTTTTCATTTCCGCCGTACTCCTGCTTTATTACTTGGTCTGGCTGGTTTGGAGAAGAAGAACCGCGGCGCAGGAGATCCCTGCACCTGGGTGTGACCACTGGAGCTGGAAGCAGCTGATTTTAGCCAGCTTTCTCACACTCTTCGCCGAGTTGGCCCTAATCCGCTGGATCGGCACGGAAATCCGCATCTTTGCCTATGTAAAGAATCTGGCCTTGTTGCTCTGCTTCCTGGGCTTCGGAATGGGCTGTGCTCTGGCGCGCCGGCCGGTCCGCTGGCGGGCTTCTGCAACCGCTCTGCTCGGCCTGCTGATGGTCGTCCGTTGGCCATGGTACGGCAAGCGGATGTTCGAAGACCTCTCTGAGTCCATGGGCGCTGCGCAGGACATTCAGATCTGGGCATCCGACACGGTCCGGCACTGGCCGGACTTCCTGGTGGCGGTTGTGATGGTCGCGGCCTTGCTTCTGCTGGTGGCCTACATCTTCATACCGCTTGGACAGGTCGTCAGCCAGCAGCTGGAGTTGGCGGCGCGACCGCTGCAAGGTTATTCGTGGAACCTGGCTGCAAGCCTGTTGGGGATTTTGACATTTTTTGCGGTTTCCTGGTTCGCTCTCGGGCCTGCGGTCTGGATGGCCGTCATTTTCCTCGGGATGGGATTGCTGCAGCCTGATTTGCGCCGCGCCCTGGTGTTCACG
>Ga0210396_10004990_pt1 | contig 12900 bp, 10 predicted proteins | sample IncBWH17OmetaG_FD_155466 | JGI IMG/M metagenome (GOLD analysis project Ga0210396, IMG submission 155466) | Forest soil microbial communities from Barre Woods Harvard Forest LTER site, Petersham, Massachusetts, United States - Inc-BW-H-17-O ...
TCCACCAAAAATGCTGGTCCCTCCAACAACCACTGCGGTGACCGAGGCCAAAGTAAACTGGCTTCCGGCCTGAGGATCTCCACTCCCGATTCGAGCGGCAACGACTAGCCCTGCTAACGCAGCCATCAGGCCGCAAAATAGATAGGCGCAAAAGCGCACTCGCCGAACCGGGATCCCTGCGACAAAAGCCGCTTCCGGGTTCGATCCGATGGCATACAACTGGGTCCCAATCCGACCGCGTAGCTGTAAGATCTCTCCCGCAATCACCAGAAAAATCACCGCCCATCCAATGATCGGAAACCAACCAATTCGCATCGTGACGGCATCCGAAAAAGCCTCACTTACTTTGCCGCCTGGACTTGGTCGAACGATCAGGGCCAGACCCGTGACGATAGAAAAGGTTGAGAGGGTCGAAATCAGGTCCGGAATGCGCAAATACAGGATGATCGAACCGTTCAACGCGCCGATGAGAACGCCGACCATGAGACAGATAGCGATTCCGGCGGCGATGTTACCTTGCGCATCGCCGGCAATGACATAAGAAGCCACCCCCGTCGTCAGACTCATGGAAGGACCGACGGAGAGATCAATCCCGCCGATCAAAATTGCCATCATCTGACCGACCGCGACCAGAGCCAAGGGAGTTATCTGGATCACCAGATTCCCTAAATTGCGTTCGGTCAGGAAGTAGGGAGAACGCGAAGTAGTGTAAGCGGCGAGCAGCAGAATGAGAACACCCAACAAACCTGCGCCGGCATAGCGCCGGAGCAAAACTTCCCTCATGCTTACCCGACGGGCGTTTCGACCAGCGTCCTTCGCAGCGGACTTCTCGGCGACGGCAGGCGCCCGTTTCTTGCGCACCGCGCTTCCGATGATTCGTTCTTCCGTTGCCTCGGCAGCACTGACCGAGTCGACAATGCTGCCATGCGCCACCACCAGGATGCGATCGCACACCCCGATCAACTCGATCAGATCCGAGGTCAGTACGATAAGTGCGGCACCTTCGTCCGCCAGACGTCGGATCACCCGATAGAGCTCAAGCTTGGTTCCGACGTCCACACCCACAGTGGGCTCTTCAAAAATGTAAAGTACAGGTTGTGCCAAAAGCCAACGCCCGAAGACCACTTTCTGTTGGTTCCCGCCACTTAGAAACTCGACGGGCTGTTCCGAAGACGGAGTGCGTATTTTGAGGCGATCGATCGTTTCTCGCACCGCCGCCGACTCCTGCCGGTTCGACATAACCCCGAGTTTGCTCCAGGCGGAGAGATGCGGAAGGGCAATATTTTCGCGAATCGAATGCGCGATAAATAAGCCTTCCCCCCGGCGGTCGGCCGGCACATAGACAATTCCGGATTGGATCGCATGGCCGGGAGAACGAAGAGATATCCTGGATCCATTCAGCCGGACCCGGCCGGATGCCGGTAGAAGCCCATAGAGCGCTCGCGCAATTTCCCGTTGCCCGTTGCCCTGAATTCCACCAAGACCGACAATCTCGCCGGCAGCAACCGAAAAAGAGACATGCTGAAAATGGCCCGGGCTCGACAGACCCTCTACTTCGAGCCGGGTCTCTCCTCTTTTTCCTGTCTTGGGCGGAAACGCCAGCGACAACTTGCGGCCGACCATCAGGCTGACCAAGGTATCTTCCGCGATCTCCTTGTTCTCCAGGGTGGCAACGATTTCGCCATCCTTCATGACCGTAATTCGGTCAGCAAACTCCAGCACTTCTGGAAGACGATGCGAAATAAACACGATTCCCGTCCCAGCTGCCCTCAATCCGGCCAGAATTTTGCCGAGCTGTTCGGACTCCGCGGGATCAAGCGAAGAGGTTGGCTCGTCGAGGATTAGTACTGCCGGATCGGCCGTCAGCGCCCGAGCTATTTCGACAATCTGCCGCTCGCCGACCGTTAGCTCACCCACTCTCCTTCGCAGGTCAATCTGGATTCCGAGCCGCTGAAGAATCGCGGCCGAACGGCGTTCCATCTCGCGGCGGTCGATGAACACCGCCGAACCCGGCTCTCGTTCCAGCCAGATGTTCTGGGCAACGTCTAGCTCGTCGACCAATCGCGTGTCTTGGTAGACCATCGCGATCCCCAGGTCATGAGCATGCCGTGGAGAAGTGAGGGTCACCCCTTTTCCACGGATCTGGATCCTTCCGGAGTCCGGTCGATGGACTCCGGCCAATATTCGCATCAAGGTGGACTTGCCGGCGCCATTCTCGCCTACCAGCCCGTGTATTTCACCCGCTCGACAGGCAAAAGATACTTTCACCAGGGCGTGCACACCAGGGAACGACTTGTCCACCTCTGTGACGGCCAACACGGGTACCGGGGTCTTCTCAAGAGCATGGCGTCGCTCGTCGCTCATGATTTGAACAACGTTTTCAGCTCGTCATCTGACAGATCCGTGTCGACAAAGACGCCGTCGGGCAAAGCCGGACGGAGATAGTCCTTATAGTTTTCCGAAGTGATGAGCCGCGGTTCGATAATCTGGCGTTTGGGAACATCCTCGCCATTCAGCAGCTTGAGAGCCGTCCGTAACGCAATGACACCCTCCCAGGTTGGTTCGGACAAGAGGCCGATTTTGAATTTCGGATAGTTGCCGCTCTGTTCCTGGTAAAGCTTTAACAACCCGTTGTAATCGTCCCCAGTCACCGGTACCAACGGCCTTTTAGCCGCCAGCAATGCCTTCGTCGCCCCGGCGGCCACCTGAGAGCCGTCACACCAGACCCCGTCAATTTGCGGGTATGCGGCGATCAAGTCCGCCATCACGACTTTGGCTCGGTCCTCCTCCCAATAAGCGTCGCGGAAGGCCAATACCTGGATGTTGCTGCCCTGGAACGCCTTTTGTGCGCCGGCCCACGCGCTCGCCGTATAGGAGTTACCCGGCAGCCCGCCTAACGCCACGATCTTGGCGGAGTCACCCAATGTCTCCCGCAGCCATTTTCCGAGTCCGAACCCTTTTTTCTCCGGATCGGTGCCGGTAAAGGCCGTCCAAGCTTCGCCGTCCACCGGTAGGTTAAACGGGATGGTCACGATCCCCTGCTTGGTGGCCTCGCGCAGGGCGGGTGCGACTGCCGAACCAGAATTTGGAATACAAAGGATCGCATCAACATTCTGCGAAACCAGGTTCTCGATGTCGTTGACCTGTTTCGAAATATCGCCCTGCCCGTCGACGATGATGAAGTCCGTCACCTCCTTGTGCTGCGAGGCTTCCTTTTTGACCGAATACAAGCATTCGGTTCGCCAGGTATTGCCGGAAAAACCGTTGCTGAAGCCTATTCGAAACGAACCATTCTTCTTGTATTTGCTGCCGCTGACTGTTTCACCGACCGCTGTTATGGCGGCATTGCTGACCGCATCCGCTCCGTAGGCCGGGAAGACCCGGGAGAACGCGGCAAATCCAAGCGCGCCGGCACCCAGGCGGATCGCCTGCCGACGCGTCACGAAATAGACATCTTTTTTGGTTTCCATAATTCGTTATCTCATTGGTGGTTTGTTTGACTGCTTGTTCTTTTGCTGCCGACCAGGTGGTACATCAAAACGCTCAGTGCGATGACTGCGCCCTGAAGGACAAATCGGCTGCCCGTCGAGACGCGCACGATGTTCGTGAAACTGTTTAGCTCCGTAATAAAGATGGCGCCGCCGATCGTTCCGAGAATGCTGCCCGAACCGCCGCTCAAAGCCGTCCCGCCAACCACCACGGCGGCTACCGATGTCAGCAGGAATTGGTCGCCGATCCCCAGACTAGGCGAACCAATGTAGGAAGTAAGCAAAAGTCCTCCCAAGCAGGCCATCACGCTACTCAGAACGTAGGTAGCGATCAGGATGCGATTGATCGGAACCCCCATCAGCCGCGCGGCAGCCGGGTTCGCTCCCACCGCATAAAGCCTGCGGCCGAAGGTTGTCTGGCGCGTGATCCAGGCCATGGCCAAGCCTATCGCGATCCAACAAATCGTGCTGACCGGCAGTCCAAAGAGGTGCCCCTGCCCGCACACCGCGAATTCCGGAGAGATCGAGCCATGGGGCGCACCACCGGTATAAACTAATGCGGCGCCGAACAAAATCGAGTTCGTCCCCAGGGTGGCGACGAGAGGCGTGACGCGCGCTAGCGTGATCAGCGATCCATTGATGAATCCGACCGCGGCCGCCAGGAGTAAAGAAATTGCCAGTGCGGGTATCAGGGTGTCGGATCGCCCAACCATGAGGCTTGTCACCACGATGTTGGACATCGTGACAACTCCTGCCACCGAGAGATCGATACCGCCGACTAACAGTGCCAGGGTTTGCCCGATCGCCACAATCCCCAAAAACGCGGCAATCTGCAGAATGTTCAGGGCCTGACTCACCTGAAACATACCGGGAGAGATCAGCCCGGAGACGAGGTAAAGCAAGATCACCGCGATCCAGACAGCACCTACCTTGTTGAGAAAGCGGAGTGCTTGAGAGAGGCGGCCTGGGGAGCTCATCGTTCGTTGCGCGAGGGCAAGAAATCTGTGTGATATATTGTGATATATTTCTTTGCGCGCAAGCAAAAACCTGGATAAAATTCCCGCACAAAATAGTCGCCCATGAAGATCACCTCCCTGGAGACCCTGCGCCTCGACGAGTTCGACAACGTCTTGTGGGTTCGCGTTGGCACCGAGGCTGGGTTCATCGGTCTCGGCGAGACATTTTATGGCGCCGGGGCGGTCGAGGCGCATATTCACGAAACGCTGGCAGAACGCCTGCTCGGGCGCGACCCGCTACAGATCGAGCGCCTCAATAAGGAGATGGTCAACCTCCCACTGGCACAGTCCTCCACCGGTGCGGAATATCGTGCCGCCTCAGCGATCGACATCGCGCTCTGGGATTTGTTCGGTAAAGTCTGCCGCCAACCGGTTCATCAATTGCTCGGCGGGCTCTGCGCCGACAAGGTGCGTGTCTACAACACGTGCGCTGGGTATCGCTACGTTCGCGGACGAAACATCCGCCCGGTCGATACCTGGAATCTTTCCGAGCAAGAGGGACCGTATGAAGATCTCTCTGCTTTCATGAATCGCGCCGATGTTCTCGCCGAGAGCCTCCTCGAACAAGGGATCACTGCCATGAAAATCTGGCCATTTGATCCGGCAGCGCAAGAAACCGCCGGTCTCTACATCACTGCCGAGCAGATGAAGAACGCGATCGCGCCCTTTGAGAAGATTCGCCGGGCGGTGGGCGATCGGATGGAGATCATGGTCGAGTTCCACAGTTTGTGGAACCTGCCGACCGCCAAGAAGATCGCTGCCGCACTGGCCCCCTACACCCCAACCTGGTTCGAGGATCCGATCCGCATGAACTCACCCCAGGCGCTCGCCGAATACGCACGTTCCACGGAGGTCTGGGTTTGCGCCAGCGAGACTCTCGGCTCGCGATGGCCGTACAAGGAGTTTTTGGAGCGCGACGCCATTCATGTCGCCATGGTGGATCTCTGCTGGACCGGAGGCCTGACGGAAGGCCGCAAGATCGCGGCGCTTGCCGAAACGTGGCATCGGCCATTTGCGCCCCATGATTGCACAGGTCCGGTCGGCTTCGCCGCCGCGGTACACGCGTCGCTCAGCCAGCCTAATACCCTGATCCAAGAGACGGTGCGCGCTTTCTACACCGGCTGGTACCAGGAACTTGTCACCTCCGTTCCGAAGGTCCAAAACGGGTTTGTCTTTCCCATGGAAGGAGTCGGCTTGTGTCTCGATCTTCAGCCTTCCGTCTTTGAGCGGCCAGACCTGCATGTCCGCAGAAGTTGCCTCCAGGAAAGATAGCATGTCTTCTAAACGAAAGCTGTCTGTAGCCCGCCGGAAACACTCGCCAGGAAAACGCGTGGCGGCCGAAGAAACCGCGCTGCCAAAGCCGCCTCGAGAGAACCGATTGAACCTCTTCGATCTAGCCTGCGAGCGGATCGAAGATCTCATTGTCAAATGCGAACTCAAGCCCGGTAGATTCCTTGCCATGCAGGATCTGCAAGAGATGACCGGCTTTGGGCGAACGCCGATTCACCAGGCAGTCAGCCGGCTCGCGGCCGATACGCTTATCGTTGTTCTCCCTCGACACGGGCTCCAGATCGCGCCGATCGATCTCGCGCGCGAACGCGTCCTGTTGCAGCTGCGGCGCGACATCGAGCGTTTCGTCGTTCGCCTCGCGGCCGAGCGTTCGGGACCCTCACATCGCAATCAAATCATCCATCTTACTCGTGCTCTCCGTGATCAGCGGGAACAAATGACCATCGGCGAGTTCAATGTTTTCGATCGGCAGATCGATCGGATCATCTTGAGGACCGCGGGAGAGACATTTCTAGAGAACACCCTGCGGCCGTTGCATACGATCTTTCGTCGGATCGGCTGGATTTATCATACCCAGATCGCCAGCGGCGCTAGCTTCAACTCAACCATCGATTGCCACCTTGCGGTGCTCGACGCGATCGGCAGTCGCCAGACGGACGCCGCGATGGCCGCCTCCGATGCGCTAACAGATTTCGTCGATCACATGTTCGACGCCATGGAGCGGGAGATCGATCCCGCGCTCCTCGATTGCGGCCTCGAATCTTTGGTTAATACCTGAGCATCCTTGTCTACGGAAAATATCAGCTGTCCCCGAATTAGCTATTTCGGGGACCGGACACTAAAATCCATTTCACCATGATTCAGCTATACGATTCCGTCTATCTCCTGGACGGCACCGTTGGAAAACGGCCAATTTATCTTCCACTACTGGTCGGCGAGTGGGGTTGCCTCCTGCTCGATACCGGCTGCTCCTACCACGTCAACGATCTGATCCTGCCGGCGCTCGATCGGTTGCAGCTTCGACCCGAACAGCTGCGCTATATCATTAATACCCATCCGGATTCGGATCACGTGGGCGGGAATGCGGGAATGAAGCGCTGGTCTCCGAAGGCGTTACTCTGCTGTGGCGACGCGGACCGGTTGCAAATCGACCATCCGGACACGCTTTTCGCATCGAGGTACGATGCCTATCGACCGCATGGCGTGTTTTATTCTGCAGAAGTTAAAAGCGGCATTTTAAAAGATCTCGGTGAAGCAGAACCGGTCGAACTGACGTTTCGAGGAGGAGAGCACCTTCGCCTGAGCCCGAATTGGGATCTCGAAATCCTGTGCCTTCCGGGCCACAGCAAAGGGCATCTCGGAATACTCGATCACAAGCATCGTACTTTGTTTGGAGGCGACGCCATTCAAGGGGCCGTCTACCTCGGCGTCGACGGGCGACCGGCGTTGTGTCCGACCTATCTCTATCCCGAGACTTATCTTCTGACCAACCAGTTGATCGAACATCTCGACCTTGACCTCTACGTCAGCTGCCATTGGCCTCTAAAGAAGGGACCGGAAATCGCCGAATTTTGCCGAGAAACCCGCGAGTTTGTCGAACGCACCGAAATGCTGGTGCAATCGGCGGGAACCGAAGACCTGGGGGAATTGTGCGACAGGTTAGGACCGCGCCTGGGAGAATGGCCCGAAAACGTCCACCGGGAACTGGCCTACGCGCTGGCCGGACACCTGAAATTGCAATAAGCCAAGGAGCCAAGGAGCCAAGGAGCCAAGGAGACAGGAAGTCAGAGGCTGGGAGTCGAGTTGAGGCGCCGAAAAAAAAGCCGACACCACCCCCATTATATTTCTCCTCCAACACTCCAGTGCTTCTGGCTTCTTGGCTTCTTGGCTTCTTGGCTCCTTATCTCCTCGGCTCCTCGGCTCCTCGGCTTCTTTCTTTATCATACCGTCTGGCGAATATGGCCATTCATTTTCCAGATGAAAGGCCGCTTAACCCTGCCGTATTCAGGACGTGATCAATGGTGGCCACACCCGCCTCCCCTGGCATTTAAATTCGTCCTGAGTACCTGTTAAGCTGATGTTTAGATGTCTTCGCCTGGGGAAGCGGCAACGCTCAATCCGAAAGGAAAAATGCAAATAAAGACGTCAACCAAGATCATAGGCTTGCTCCTCGCACTCTTGGCGGTTACCTGCGCTCACGCCCGGTCAGCCGTTATTCTCCAACTTGAGGCCGCACAGCCCCAAGCCGAGATCATGACCTTGAAGTCCATGATTACGGCTCTGCAAAAATCGATTTCCACATTGCAAAAGCAGTCTTCGATAACCCAAAATACCGACCCGACACAAGCTGCGATCTTTGCTGCACTCCAAGGCAAGTCACGCTGAACCAGCGACAAGATCTTGCAGAAAATTACTGTCTGGTACACTGAGCATCTGATCGTAGACCAAGGCCGCTCCTCCTAGGGCAGAGCTGTCTTTGCCAAACGCGGACACTTCAATTTCCAATTTTTCGACGGTCGGAAAACACCTTTGGCGCAGACGGGTTTTGACGTTTTCCTCTACGAAAGGATAAAGCTCAGTGAGCGGTCCCGATAGGACGACGAGTTGCGGATTGAACAAATCCGCTAGATTTCTGATCGCCAGGGTAAGCCACTCTCCCCACGCCCTGACGGTTTTCTGGGCCAGCGGCTTTTCCGTCCTAAGGTCCCGCAGAAAAGTTTCGAGGTTTTTCGCAGCTCCTCCTGCTCGCCGGTAAGAGGCGAGTAACCCGTTTCGACCCAATTGAGTTTCCAGAAACCCCCATCCTTCGGCTTGTGCAAGTTTCGTCGGACTAAGGGTGAGGTGACCAATCTCGCCTGCCAGACCGTCGCCGCCACGAAAGAGTTTCCTGTCAAATATCATACCGGCCCCCACACCGACGTCCAAACGAAGCACACAAAGCTCGCTTTGGCCTACCCTGCGGCCGAAAGAAAGCTCTGCCAGCGCAGCGCCATTCGCGTCATTCTCGACAAATACGGGGAGGTCCAATCGCGACTGCACGGCGTTTTTCATGTCAAAATGATTCCAGCCAAACGTGGGGGCAATCCGAATGACCCCTTGAGAATCGACCAACGCTGATACGCTTACGCCCAGGCCGCGCAAGCGCTCCGAGCCTTGTAGCTGATCCGCCCAAATCCTTTTCACCATCCGAACAAGCTCTTCCGCCACGGACTCTGGTTTTCTGGATTCTAACTCTACGGTCTCGCGATAAACAATTGAGCCTTCGAGATTAATCAAAATCGCGTGAATGTGTTCAGCGACTAGCTCGGCACCCAGAAAAAATGCCCCGTCCGGGTTCAATTTCAACGGGGTTCCTGGTCGGCCGGTGGCTTGGGAAACGGAGGACTGCCCGGCCTCGATGACGAGGCCTCTTTCCACCAGTTCGCCAGTCACAAAAGTCAGGGTCGACCGCGTAAGCTTGAGCAACCGGGCCAGCTCGGCGCGCGAAAGACTCCCTCGATCTTTCAGTAACCTCAAGACGCGAGCTTGGTTGATATGTCGAATGAGACTCGGGGTAGCCATGGGAAAAAGGCCTTCATCGGAAAAGTCAGTGCTAGGGACTGGAAATTCGCTGCGTTTGTCAACTTTGCCAACAAACGATTTGCCATTTTAAAAAGGTGGCGTGCTCTGGAGCTTTCTCCGGAATGATCCAGGCCGGGACGCCGAAAGAAACGGCCAAAAATGCCAGTCTCCGAAAAATTCTTTGTCAAGACGCTTGACTTCGTTTGTTTCTACAACAAACTATGTCGCGAATCTTTCCCTAACCCCTCACCCAAACCGCTCCGCCAACCTCTCTCTTATGAAAGCCATTGTTTACGACGCTCCACGTAAATTCGAATACCGCGAAATTCCGCTTCCGAAAATCCAACCCCACGAAATCCTCCTCCGTGTTCACGCTTGCGGAGTCTGCGGCACGGATCTCCACGTCCACCACGGGGAATTCGGTCCACGGTTTCCCCTGACGCCCGGCCACGAATTTTCCGGTGAGATCGTTGAGCTGGGTTCCGGAGTCACGGGGCTCCAGAAAGGCCAACGGGCCACCGCCAGTACCACCATGGCCTGTGGTGCCTGTTTCTACTGTAAACGAGGAGACTACCTGGAATGCGAAAACCTGGACGGCATCGGCGTAGAGATTAATGGAGCTTTTGCGGAGTACATTAAACTTCGCGCCGACCTGGTCTTCCCGATTGAGAAACTTTCCACTCGCCAATCCGTCATGGTCGAACCGACTGCTTGCGCTGTCCACGGCATGCAAACGCTAGCGATGAAGCCAGGGAGCAGAGTTCTTTTGTTGGGCGCCGGACCTACCGGACAGGTGTTAGCTCAGCTACTCAAACTGAATGGAGCGTCCCATCTGACCGTCGCCGCCCCCGCCGGTCCGAAGTTGGATCTCATTGCCCGCCTGGCGGCAGATGAAGTAGTCGCAATTGATCGCCAAGACCCCGAAGTTCATCGTCGCGGTCTCCGAAATGTTAGTGCCAATGGATTCGATTATGTCATCGAGGCCACCGGGTCGACGGACCTATTGCAGGATGCGGTGCGTTTCACCCGACGCCGCGGCACCATCATGGTCTATGCCGTTTATCCCGACCACGCGATGGCCCAGATAACACCGGCAGACATCATGCGTCGCGAACTGACGATCAAGGGCTCGTTCGCTCAGATCGACTGTTTCCCCAGAGCACTCGATTACCTGGAGAGCGGAAAGGTCAAGGTAGACGAAATCGTCACCCACGAGTTTCCCTTACGAGACTATCAAAAAGCACTGGATTTCGCCTTCGCCAGAGAAGGTATCAAAATCGCCATCATCCCCTGAGGTGGCTAAACCAAGGAGCATCACAAATGTTTGCTGAAAAGTTTCTTCCCAAACAGGTGCCACTGGCCAGTGGCGCAGACCAGAAGCCATTCCGTTGGCTAGCACTCTTAGCAGCCTTTCGGGCTTGGCTGTTTCTGGCGATTCTATTAGTCACCTTCGAACTCTGGGCTCGACTCACATATGGCGGTACGTTTATCTTTAACCCGCAGAACGTTAAATCGATTGCCTTGTTTACCGTGACGCCGCTCCTCCTCGGGCTCGGCCAGACATTCGTCATCATTTCTGGCGGGATCGATTTATCAGTCGGGTTTACGATGGGTCTTTCCGCCGTCGTCACCGCCCATGTTTACAATTGGGCTGCGCAGTTCGGCCATCCAGGGATCAGTCTAGTGGTGGCGGTGGCCGCCGGGTTCGCCATTGCTGTCGTACCCGGGCTGATCAACGGCCTGCTGATTGCCGACTTACACGTGCCGCCGTTTATCGGCACCCTTGGAATGTACGGCGTTGCCAGAGGCGTGGCCTTCCTGTTAGCGAAAGGGACGACCGTCCCGGTGGAGGGCGGCTTGTTGGGGAAGATCGGAAACGGCGAAACACTCGGGGTGCCCAACCTGGTTCTCCTGACCATCGCGATAATCCTCGGCATGCACTACTTACTCTCTCAGACGCGCTACGGCCAGCACGTCTACGCGGTCGGAGGCAACGTGAACGCCGCTCTGCGGGCGGGAATCAATGTGCGCAACAATACTATTGCGCTCTATATCCTATCCGCCCTGACAGCGGCCTGTGCAGGTATTTTCTATACTGCGAAATTTTCTGCCGGCGCAGCTCAGGCCGGTGAACCGGTGCTCCTCGACAGCATCGCTGCGGTGGTGATCGGAGGCGCCAGCCTGTTCGGCGGGTCAGGCACAATTATTGGCACGATCATCGGCGCCTTGATTGTTGCCGTGATTCAATACGGCTTGGTTTTTGTGAATGTGGAACCATTCTGGCAATTCGTGGCGGTCGGCGTGGTGATCATTATCTCTGTGCTGGTTGATCAGATGCAGAAAGGCGGAAGGAAATAAGGTGATGAATACTTCTAATAACGAACCTCTACTAGATCTGGAACATATTTCGAAACGTTTTGGGGGCCTCCATGCGCTCAAAGACGTATCGTTAACTCTCCATCCGGGAGAAGTTCTCGCTTTGGCGGGAGATAACGGGGCGGGAAAATCTACGTTGATTAAGACCATCTCCGGTGTGCACCAGCCCGACACCGGCACGATCAAATATTGTGGTAAGCTAATCCATCTCGAGACGCCTCACCAAGCCAGGGATGCGGGAATCGAGACCATCTACCAGGATTTGGCGATTGCCGACAATCTAGACGTCGGCGGCAATGTGTTTCTGGGCCGGGAAACGGTCAAGCGCATCTGGGGACTGCCATTCGTCGACCGTCGACGGATGCGGCAAGAGGCCCTCGAGACCTTGCAGGAGCTCGATATCCACATCCAGTACCCAGAGAGTCCGCTGCGGTCTCTGTCGGGGGGGCAACGTCAATCGGTGGCCATCGGGCGGGCCATCCATTGGAAAGCGCGCGTATTGATTATGGATGAACCGACAGCGGCTCTGGGGGTGCCTGAGCAAAGGAAAGTCATGGAAATAATCGCCAAACTCAAAAAGAACGGAGTCGGAGTGATTTTTATTTCTCACAACCTGAACGATATTTTTCAGGTGAGCGATCGGATACTGGTTTTGCGCCGTGGCGAAAAAGTCGGCGAGCGCCTGATCTCGCAAACAAACCACGATGAGGTCGTTCGACTCATGGTGGCGGGTTAAAGAAAAAGCCATTCGCCCATCGAACCGCCACACAATTATCTTAGCGCTTATGGGGTGAACCCTGGGCCGAATGGCGCGAAGATGAGGGCGGTTTGGGTTTTTTTTTGCCCCGCAGGGCGATAGGCTTCAGAAGCCCAGGGTTTCAACCCTGAGCTTTGTACACAATTTGTGGGCGGGAATAAAGCATCGCTCGACGGTGTGAATGAATACAGGCTGGAAGCCTATGCTACACTGCTCTTCGGCGCGTCGAGCGATAGATCGAGGTCATGCGGTAAAACCATCACCGCGGCGACGCGACGGCGTAAAGATAGGGGTAGGGAGAGCGAATGCTCCCCCTCCCTCCGAACCGGACAGGCAGTTTTCCAGCGTCCGGCTCTCCAGTTGATGGGGTCTACAGTGAGACTAAGGGCTTCGAGGTTTCGTGATAGACTTT